>Ga0209367_1010112_pt1 | contig 12691 bp, 10 predicted proteins | sample WorMetLIZISLAND2_FD_187412 | JGI IMG/M metagenome (GOLD analysis project Ga0209367, IMG submission 187412) | Marine gutless worms symbiont microbial communities from Max Planck institute for Marine Microbiology, Germany - Olavius geniculatus... ... | reverse complement strand
CAGTTTGAACTGCGATTGGCTGTGACGTCATATCATCATCATCATCATCATCAGGTCGAGTCTCCTCGGGCAATGGCACGCCACTCGTACTTGTCCTTCATTAGTGTCTTCAACTCCGCTGTAGTCTGAAGTCCGGTATCCTTCCTGAGCCTGTCCACATACGTCAGTCTTTGACTCCCTCTGTTGAACTTTCCTTGGGTTGGTTCCCAGAGTACCCGGTTGCTCACTTCTAGCTCGCTATATCTCACACAGTGCCCTGCAAGTCGAAGTCTTCTTTCCCGGATCTTATTTGATATCCTCGGTAGGTTACCATAGAGGTCCTCATTCGTCATTTTCGTCATCCACGTAACGTTCATGACCATCTTCAGCATACGAGTATAGCAACCATCTAGTCTGGATTCGTCCCTTGCGGATAGCGTCCATGTTTCACAACCATACAGAAGTATAGCTTCCACAGTTGTGACAAATAGCTTTTTCTTAAGTTTTGCATGCATGGACGACCTCCAAACTCTTTTCATAGAATGCAAAGCTCGCCATGCTAAGGCTTTCCTGGTTTGTATATCTTTCTCTGAAGAATATAAACATATATACGTCATATAGACGTCGTCACCATGGTGACGCATCATCAGCATCATCGTAGATGCTGCAGCGTAGTGCAACGCTGTGCTACGCTGCTACGCTGCAGCGCTGTGTATCAACGCCGCAGGCTGAGATGAGGCCCGAAAAGTTAAAAATTGAGGCAGCAGAGGACGCGGGTCGAGTTGAGGCCTGGAGGGCCAAAAATGGAGGCCACAGGCCGATACTGTGGCAAAGATCAGGCGGACAGGGAGCATAGCGACACATCAATTTAAGTAAAATGTAAATTACCGTACTGGTAACACACGTTTTAGTATTTTAGTCCAATCATAAATTGTGGTATATGGTAATATTTCTTTCGTTATTTTTTACAGTTAGAACGCCTACATTCGACGTCCAACTGTATACACCGTGTCTCAAAAAAAACTAAGCAGATTTGTTTTTGTCAGAACTGCCTCAAATTTCCACCGATTTTGATAATTTTTGGCAGAAAGATGGCAAACGATACAAATATATGCGAGTTGCACTCATTTTCCACCTCAACTAATTTGCGTCATTACCTTACCGTGTTAAACGCAAATGTTCCAAATTGCTACATAACGTTCCTGGAGCAGCAGACACCTGACTTCGTACCTCCGACACTGTGGCCGCCGAATTCGTCAGACCTCAACCCGGTCGACTACAGCGTCTGGAGTTTTCTGCAGGAGAAAGTTTATCGCTCCAAAATTGCTGACATCGATGAACTCGAAACGCGTCTCGTCAACGAGTGGGCGCAGTTCGACCAGTCGATCATTGATGCCGCGATCAGCCAGTGACGCCGCCGTCTGAGCGCTTGTGTCCGTGCACGTGGGGCACACTTCGAGCACAAGTTCTGACAATTTTGAACACAGGTGTTATAGGAACTTATAATTTTGCTAAATAAAGCACGTTTTGTTTATTGTGCGCTAATTAAGTCTTTAAAAGTTTATTGCAGATAACAACATTCGGCGTTATGTAGCAATTTGGAACATTTGCGTTTAACACGGTAAGGTGATGACGCAAATTAGGCGAGATGGAAAAATGAGTGCACCTCGCATATATTTGGATCGTTTGCCATCTTTCTGCCAAAAATTATCAAAATCGGTGAAAATTTGACGCAGTTCTGACAAAAACAAATCTGCTTAGTTTTGGGGGGACACGGTGTAATTACAACGTTGCAGATTTTTCTTCCGTGACGACAGATGTGACGGTAAAACGACACTCGGAGTAACGGCAGAACTTCACTATGAACAAAATGTCGACGTATACGTCGGAATGCCGTGCTCAGCAGGTATCCATAGTCACGATAACAATTTCTGATTCTACGATTTTTTCTAGTGAAACTTTGCCGTAGAAACTCATTGCTAGCCAGATATGGCTTGTGTAGGGCATTATATGCTTGTTTTATACTTACTTTCATGTAAACTAAAAAAATGACTAATGACAACATTTTGTAGAAAGTTTATAGTTGTCGAAATATTCTACATTTCATTCACGGTGTCTGACATTTCGGTGTAATAAGTCAAAAGATCCAGGTCGCTATGTCGCTTTAATCTCAGACACAAAAAGCAAAAATTCAGCGAATAATATTTTTCTGCTACAAGTTAATGTTAATGTATTAGATTTTACTATACACCGCTAGAGAATTGTTCATCAAAGGTGGATATTGACAGTTTAAAACCAGTCTTACTTTCGGTTTTGGTCAAATCGCTGTCCGTTTAACGTACAAGTGACAGTATGTAAGTAAGGCGGCTGGCTTCTAAAGACACTAATGCCTTGGCATTAAGAGTCGGGCACCTTCCGTTTACGCACGTCAGCAGCTGGGTGTTGGAACTCTCGCCGGACGAGAAGCTGCTGCAGTGCACTCAGCTCGCTTGTCTCAGAACCACGGCCTGCACAGCAAAGCTTGACTTAATCACCGACAAATTTATCAGAATATACAGGAACGAGATGCCACGTTATGTGCACAGCACAATCCCGGAGCTTTATGCTTACCGTCCGGATCAGCTTAAGGTCAACCGTTCATTCTGTTTTTCCCCTCGTTGCCGTTTTCTCCCAAAAGGGCGCGAGACGATCCATACCGGGCCCTTGTTATTATGCTATTATGCTGTCATCTTTGCAAGCTCAACTAAATCTGAACCACGTCACTTCAAGCGGCTCAGTTGACTTCCGACGTGGCACAGATTATCAATGTGGACACAGAAATAAGTTTGTCACTCAATGTCAGCATGTGTGAGTTTATTGCTTTCAATGACGTTGTAGTAAATAATGACTTCGTCTTTAACTTTTTTCTGTAATCTCCGCTAACAACTTTTTGCTCTATATCGTCGTGATGAAAAATCGGAAAATCTGGTCCTTGATCCGGACGCCTATACCGATCACTACTGGGCCTAAAATGTAACCATTTCGAAGTTTGTCTATGTTTAATCTTCCCTAAAAATTTTAGCCAAATCCGTTTTTAACTTTTTCTGTAATCATGCTAACAAGCCAATAGGCCCACATGTAGATAAATAAGTAAACGGCACCAATCGCCGTTGGTGTAGGTAACGAGCTAGCACTAATTTGGCCACTGATAAATGCAAACATCAGCAACCAGTTGCCTAAATGTCAAAAAAACTGCCCGGAAAGCATACCGGTGTTTTTGTGTTCTCAGAAAAGATTGCTGATACGCTTTCCAGGCGGAGAAAAAAAAGTACCGGTATGCCATACCGTTTCACACCGTCCCACTTCATACCATGAAACGCCTTTCCATTCTTTTTAGGGTTGGTTAGGGCGTGAGGTAAATGTTGCGAGAATCACGTTAGAGCAGTTGACAGACTGAGTGCGGCTAATTCTCAAGATGCACTTGGGCCACTGCAAGCGCAATCTCTCTGCTTGGTTATTCCGGCCGTTATTACTGGCAGCTCACACTGCGATGTTATTCGTAACAGCTTTGGCGAACTAAGCGATAACGATGACGACGACGATGAGAATTTTCAGGTCATGTTTCAGTGTCCTAAAAGTTTTTCGTCTTTTAAAATATTCTTCGTTATTCTGCCGCATTCTCGTGTAAAGTTTGACGCACTACTGAACTGAGACATTTTTAAAATTGAAGTTTGCACTGCTTCAATCACAACTTGCTATTAAACGTTTTGCTTGGTGCCTTTGTTTAGTTCAGTTCAGTTGCCTTTGTAGTTACAATAGGACTGGTTGAATGCAGATAACAATATATTCACCGTAACTAACTTTCAAATTCTTGACACGCTGGTATCTTAACAGGTGATAAAAGCGAATATTTACGTACAACCTTCTGAATTTATAAAACTGGGAATATAGGCCCTAAGGGTAACATTGTTGACACAAGTTGGTGACGAACGTTGTCAGACTACTCGCAGTTAAACCTGCAAAATCGCCATTTGACTACAAGAACATTTTTATTTTCGCTATTACAAAGGCAGGCACTAAGCATCCACTGATAACGTGTAATGATGAAATTGGAATTGTGTAATGGCGCGAAGGTTATACGGTTGCGACACTGGAAATCACATTGTCCGACTCCTAGATGCGTGCGTCTGCGGTGTATTGTCACTACTATGTAGCCGACATTATCTTCTCGTTTCATTTATGTCTCATTTTCTTCGTTCCGTTCTTATTACTTCCTTTCTCTTACTGCGTTCTTTCCATTCTATTCCTGCGTGGAAACGATTTCCCGTAAGCTAGCTGCTGTTGCAAATCGAAATACGTGCACACGTAAAACAGTATTCAACGACGCCGGTCAGATAAAGCACAGGAAATTAAACATAAAACATCCTATTTATAGGACTTTGCTCCGGAGTCCACCACGAGAACAATATCTTAGTTTAATTCCGATTGTCTCGTTTAAGGAACTAATTGCAGCTGGTCCACGAGGTTACGTGCACAGTACCCTCCTTCCGCTACCAAAGCCGTGGCTTCGATATGCGAATTCTATGGCCGGAGGTCAGTCATCATACAATCGCAATCGCAACAGATAACCAACAATTGGCCAATATCGTCGACCGACGTCATCAAACACTGTGCAGCGATTAAATTAATCACAAGCGTACAGTCAGTAGGCACGACTTAAGCCTCAATTGAAAATAAATTCACATCGGAGATTGACGAGACCCGATGGCGTCTTCAGACTGACGTACCATACTGATGCATTCAAAACTGTTAAGTGTGAAGAAAGGCAAATAAATGGAAGGGGGAAAATGAATAACAAAGATTGTTTCCTACAATGCATAAAACCTGCTATAGATTAACGATTTTGATTGTAATGTTGATTGTAGATCAAACTCGGTTTTTTAAAACGTTGTTGTGTCGTTTAACTTTTTTGCGAGTTATGAAATTGTCAGGAAACATGCGTCACAAACACGGAAATGGAAATGTTAATTATTTACCTGCTATTAAATAGTGGTGGAAAAAGCAACTGATCTAAAAAAAACCTCTTCAGTACACCGTATTTATCCTGGCGTTCACAGTTTGAAGTGGCGGTTCGATGCTCGCCGTGATTCGACACACGTTATAGTTACATCCCGTTTACACGACGAGCTGGCTCTAGTTAGCTAAATGAGCCAGCTCGATGTTTGTTCGATGTTTGCTTGATCGTGTAAACGGGGTATTAGTCGTAAACCAAGAAGGCGAAGAACAGCGTAGACTGACACTGACTAATAATCACCTGAGTGACGGGCAGTTTACCTGCACCGGTTGAGGCGACTGGCCGACTGGGGATAATGTAATTAACACTCGCCCCGTAAGCTTACGCACTCAGTGTGCACGTTTGTATGGTCTGATATACCAGGTCAGTCACCTTACTCAGCTGTACAGTGTTGAGACAATTACTTACTTTCTGACGTGTTCCGAAATTTATCTTTGAAAAACTGTTTTTTTTTAAATCTGAGTGATATTTTACGCGCATATTCTGTTTTTTAGATTTACGCCAAATTACAAAATTTTATTCAGTTATCCCTAACCTTAAAGAAGGTATGCCTTAGGCATATTATGCGGGATCAGCGATCGACAAAGTGTACATTTTGCTGTTCCATAAAGAATTAGTTTTATGTACCGATAACTGTTTAACTCATTCCTATGTAGGCTTAGTATTTACGGAGCAATATTCGTCAAACCTCCGTAAATGTATTTTTAGTTTAATGCTGTCATTTTTTTTAAATGTATGTCATTTGATCAAAAAGTGCGTTCACTGCTTTGACGACAACTCGCGGAAATCAACGAGTGCTTAATATAACAGATCCTTCAGCCTGTTGCTTTTGTCGCGAGCAGCTCTGTCAGCCTCGATTAGTATTAGTCCCATCTCCGAGCGGTCTTCTTGCACGTTGTCGATTCACATATTTCTCGGTGTTCTTTTAGTCTAGTTTTCTCGATTTGTTCATACACGAGCCTTCATTTAATAACGATGAAAATAACAATTTTATTTGCAGTGAAATGGTAGTTAAACGAATAACATCAAAAATTGGGAAAACTAGAAAATACACAGCTGTGTATGTTTGCAGTATGCAATTTGGAAAAAAACTTCGACGTAGGAAGACTTGAGCGCAGTTTTTTCCCGTACTGCTTCAAACAAAAATTTTATAGCGTGTACATGCATAGAAGCTATAGGCTTCAGCTGTTCAACAGTGAAAGTAAGACAAGACACATGTCCGACTGCCGGTTACAGAGCGACGATTGCTATCATCAGCAACGCGATGATGCTTCTACCGGGTGGCGCAAAAAATGGAACATGAACGCCTAACGCAAATAGAACAGTCGGACGGTTTTTGAGACGATTGGTCTTGATGAATGATGATCATTGGTCGTGTTGAACAATGATTGCAATGTTCACCTGTGATGGGTGGCATTTAACACTGTGTGGCAGCTGATGCTCCTTAGCTGTGTGACAAGGTTTTCTATTAAGAGCTATATACCACCTTTACATTTTTACCTTTCTCTGCAGTCATTACGAAAGGTGGGGGCCTTTCTACAGCTGACTAGGGCTGCCTAGCCGGCCGCTGCGCCAGCCTGTGTCTGCAGGCTGCACGTGGTGGCTGTGCGACCGGCAGTTCTGGTTAGTGACGAAAAGCGCATTAGAGATGTGTATACGCGACTATGCGTTATACAAATTACAACCTTTACCTTTTTTTCCTTTTTTCATTAGGGTTGTGTTTTATAAACTGTCCCATTGCTCGATGTGCCTAAGACATTCGTGTTCTACGTTTTATACGCTACCCGCTACAGTGATTGGTAGGTCCTGTACTAGTAGTGATAAAGACATGACAATCACTAAACACTACGAGACTTTTTCGAATCAAAAGTTGTTTCATCAGTGTAGTGTGAAATATCGCGTCAATGACGTTTAATGTATGCACAGATGCCTTACCTTACCTTACTTTACCTCCGGGGTGGGCAGGCTGTTACACCTGCCCAGCGCTGAGGCCGTATCAGTTCGGCCCAATGCGCATCCCCAAATGTAACCACAAGGTTACAGGTAACGGCTGTAAAGCCGTAAATAGACGACTGTAAAGCATAGATGCATCACACATTCTTTTCACGTGTATAAAAAGTCAAATAATGTAAACTAGTCTAAATGACAAACACCTTTATCAACTGGCTTTAAAGTGTCGGAGTATTGACAAAATACATGTAGACGCACAAACGAAGAGATCGGAAAAAAAACGATTTTTAAAACATTATAATTTCCAGAAAAGCAACTGTGGCATAATGACATATCATAATTTGATACAGAAAATATTAAAGTTAGTTTCTTGCATAAATACTGCTCCAAAAGCTTTGTTATAGTGCTAAAATGGGAAGTAATTAATTTGGGTTGATGCAGGAAATGTGCAAAAATGCTAACGTACGATACGTTGCGTCTGCTTACAGCCAGCATCGATTTAGGCTTTACAGCCAAAAAAAAGTCTTCTGCGGGTTTTTTCTTTCAAATAAATGACTACGTGGCGCAATGGGCCCACCTGGTGGTTTGAGCGCTGGATGCTGCCTTAACGGGTGGCATCCGCCCCGAAGATAAGGTAAGGTAAATGACTACGTTTTCTGTTGTACACTGTGTTGTGATTTCAGCGGCTGTCGAAGGCGGCAAGCTGATGGGTTATTTCAACTTGCCGTGGTTTGCGTGGGGATCGGCTGAAATGAATCTTGGAGACACCGTGGAGTACAATACTCTTGTACGAGTCACCAGCCCGTACGACCGGCTCGCAACAGCCATCATCAAACTATTCGTTCATTATGACGTACGCTTAACAATATCGTCTTACATTATTCTGCGCTATAAATTGATATACTGATCACTGGCTTTGTTTTCCAAGACTTTACAGGAAACGTTTCGACACTTTGTGTAACCCGTGTTTGCAATGTACACAGTGTCCGTTAATGTATGCCACTTTTATTTTGAGATAGCTTTAAACGTGGACCGATTTTTCATCATCATCATCATTTCATTGCATAAATCACCATCAGCAAACAACAATAGCAACATAAAACAATACTATGCAATACTTTTGTTTAAAATCTTTCACCTTTACATTTAGCAGTGAGCTGAAAAAGTAGATAAAACACAGTTTACAATTTTTTCGAACACTTATTGCCGCATTAGAACTGACAGTTGTTATATATAAAAATGGTAAAAATCGCTTGTTTGCAGTAAATATCTGTTAACGGCGCAAAGTCTTTGTGTTGGTGTTTTTTTCAGCAACATGCGTACAAAATGTTCCCTTCCTCACAACTGTTCTGAGTCGTGCACACAATGTCAATGACGTGTTCGGATTGTGTAGCGCCAAACACGTGGCAGGCATTCTCGCTTAAGCTTACTTATTGCAATGACGCTAAATAACTTTAGCAACACTGTTCCAAAAAATCAAAAAACAAAATTAACTTTATTAATCAGAAACGTCTTGGCTTATCATTTTGAATTAAAATCGTCATTTGTACGTTATTCTGCTATTATGAAAAGGTTTCTAGTTTTGCATTCAAATTTTGCAAAGTAACCCAGAAACAAATTTGAGGTGCATGGCTTGTTTTCTGCAATTGCTTCTGGGTGTAACGGTAAATTTTAAAGTTAATCCTTATCTGTCAAAGTTATCATAATGTATTTTATTCGACAACAATATAGTTTTTGCTGCGTCGTGATGTGTAATATCAACATGACATAACGACAGTACCTTTGTGTGTAACACAGAATGCGACATCCATAGCGTGCTATGAATCACCATGACTATACGTTCGCTCAGCTTCGCTGTCAAACTCCAAATGACGGCAGTGAATTGTTTTGATTTTTTGCGTGTATGTTCATGGAAGAAGTAAATTGTGGAGTACAACGCAACGTTAGAGTACAAAAAGCAATGGGCATCAACAGCGTGCGGTTTGCGGATGATACGAAAGACAGAAGACTCTAAAAAGCAATAGGAGGACATCAACAGATAGTTAGCTGAGTCGTCTTCTTATCTTAGCGCAATCTCGTTGTTCTCATTAGCGAGATATTTAAAGGTAGAAATAAAAAGTCATAAAGCCTACTTGTTTCGAGCTTAGAGCTGCAAAGGATAGGGCACGACTCCTGAGCGAAGGTGCTTTACAATCTCGCACGCGGCGGCTGACTGTGATAAGCTAATGATAGCGCGCGGGCGCTCAGCTGGAGATGTGACAATTGCAGAAAGCGTGTCTGAATGAACAATGCTCGATGTTTTAGTCCATAGTTGGTACGCGACGTGCTATGCATCGCAATACCTAGTCTCCACTTATCTCACGAAGTGCCGGAGCAGCTGTATTTATTATTTATTATTATGGCCGCCCCCTTCTAGCGTGCTCGCCGGCGAGGCCGTTACGTTTTGCTGTTGAAAATAAACTGCTGCAAAATCAGTAAACATTTTACGACGTTAATCCTTTAATTGCGTGCGATCTTTTCCGCAACGTTCTTAACGAACGCGATAATTAAACAGCTCAGATATGCATGAACACCAAGTAGAATGTTTTTGAAAACAAAAAGAAAGAAAATAAAATATAATGTACAGTTTCTGCGTGTGAACTCAGTGGCGATTGGCGACGATGGTGAGTTCGATGAGTACGAACGAATGTCAGAACATCGCCAGAGCGCTCGTCATCAACTTCGAGAAATGCAACATCACGCTACTGCGCATAAAAGTACCGAAGCAGAATCGTGTAGACCAGGAGACCATCAAGCACAGCCTGAACACCGTTAGAACGCAGTCGAGAGGTAAGGAGTAAATTATCGTCTCAACTCTGTTTTTTACAGTACTGTTTTCAAACGGTTTTTAGCCGACCGTGCTTAAGTAACGGTTGAGCTTATGGTACAGTTGTCGTCTTTTGTCGTCCGTTTGTCTGTCTGTCGTCTGTGAGGGATGTATTGTGGCTAATGGTCAAGTCGTAGAAAAAAATTTTTTACACGAATAATTAGCTCTGTGTCATAAACATAAGCATGCAAATTCTCAGCGATTTAGTGCAAGGGAAACATTTTCAAATTTGGGATTAAATGGAGGGGCAAAACAAATGTGCGTTTTTAACGGAAAACTGGCTATATCTTAGAAAGGTAAGAGAGATACGTCCAAGGTTACTATTAATCACTAATACGAAGTGCTATACGCCCTGTCAGATAAGATAGAAATCATTGACTTTGGATGACCTTGAAGGTCAATAACAACCAGCACGGTCGGCTATCCTAGCAATAGCTGGGTTTCTTGTATGTTGATGGACAAGTTTACTAGATGTTTACGGGTGGGCAGTTTTAACCAACACAATTACAATGAAAGTTAGCTAGCATTTAGGCTAAAAATATTGAGATTACGTGTCAGCAGAACTCGGGCTGTGTTGAATTTGCGCTACGTAAAACAACCTCAATTTTTAAAGATTTTTATTAGTTTGTATGTATTTGTTGAATATTTTTATGTCATTTAAGCCAAATAGGAAATGTTTTTGGCTTGACAACAGACTTACAACTTGTTTGCACATCTTGCAAAATTGACGGATAGAGCTGCTTGCTGTAATTTAGTTATATACTTAATTACTTCGAATGCTTTTAAGGTATTTTAGCGCTAATTAAATAATACAGCAGACACGTTACATTTTTAACTTTAAGATTTATTTTTAAATGCAACGCACCCACTAAAAACCGAAGCCATCGTTTTATGGGGCGCCTGTAGGTTAACTATATCACAGTTCTTGTTACGAACGCCATCATGTGAGTTGAAGTGGACATTGTATTTTTGCCTGAAGTAACAGAAAATGATTTCCGCCATCGTGCGTTGAGTGGTATATTTCTTATTACGTTGTAGCAACATTTGGAGTTGTAATGAGCCTTGCTGTCGACGATCTACTTTATAGATGCCACGAATAGTGTACTGACCGAATTAACTCCATGTTGTGGACGACGTGAATTAGTGACAATAAGCGTTAAGTAAATCACGAAAACGAGCAGCAGCAGACGAATGCAAATAAAATTTGTTAGAATCAAAGTTAGCTACATGCAAATGACAAAATTTTGGTCAAGGTAGATTTAAGTTTTTTTCAGTTAGCCGAGATTTATGGCACATTTGCAGAATAAGCCACAGAAGCAATTGTTTACAGAAAACACACATTAAGTAACTATGCTTTGTTAATCTATATCACGCACTTTTCTTTAGTATTAGTAAATAACACAAGAAACGAGAAGCGGTATTGATCAGTTGCCGAGGAGGCCTTTTATCTTAATCCTCAGAGATGTTTCTTAACAACTGGCTGCAAATTAAATTGTATAACGCAGTTTGATGGCTGCGAACTAAAGCCATACGTGTCACGACGTTAATGCAATTTTTTAAAGTAGTGTTTTTACTTACGAAAGCTGTTGTGCGTTTCGTTTCAGTTGTTATTCTGTGCGGCTCGGCAAAGTTCATTCGTGACTTTATGCTGACGGCGCATCAATCACATATGACCAATGGACAGTACGTGTACGTCGTAGCCCACCAGGTGCCTCCTGGGAACGTTAATACGCCGTGGGTGGCAGGTGACGATCAGGACGACACGGCCAGACTATCGTTCGAGTCCGTTCTACAGGTGCGCACCGTCAATTTTTCATCATCATATATTCGTTTAATAACAGTTGACATACGCAACTTCTATCAACGCAATTATGTAATATGTCAAAAACATGCAAACATTTACGAAAAACGTCCATTGTGTTTGCGGAAAGTAAACACGACTAACAAAAAGTACTCTAAATAGAAACTAATGTTTACAACAGATTAAAAACGCTAAAAACAGGCAACTGAAACATGCAAATAATATCCCGTCGCATGTTCGTGGATTAGTAAATCTCTTTGTATAACATTCTAATGAGAAAATCTCTATGGTTTAATTAAGTTGTTTTGGAAATTAAAGTTTTATTGTGCGCTCTTGTTCTTGTGTTGTACTGAGTGTTTGTTCGGTTAGACAAGTACTGTTGGAGCACGTGATTGTTATTTGCTAAAATACGGCTAAGCAGTTTATCGTCAGTCCTGTACGAGGTTCAAGCAGTGATGGGTAAATGTAGGACTTGACGATGTGTCTTTCAAGTGACCGCGAGAGCACAGACGTGATTGATATTGGCTGAAAGTCACTTGGTTGTACTGGCTTGCTGACTTGAGGCACTGGCGTGATGGTAGCCGCCTTCCACTGCCTTGGTACTATACCCTCCCGTACTGACTGGTTGAACAGATGGGCAATCGGCGCCGCAAATATTGCCGCGCCCAGCCGCAGAAACCACGCAGGCATGCCATCTAGTCCAGTGGCTGCAGGCCGAAGGCGGTCGAGCATGCCAAAGACTTCAGACTCTGTGACTGTCTTGTGCACAAGCTGGTTCGGTGCCGACATTTTCCGCGAAGTGGCACGGTAGCTGTGGTCGGTTGAGACAGCGGCGTAGCGGTCGTTAAGTCTTTGCGCCGTGATTCCATCGACGACTTGACTTCCATGTCTTTTTCCGCCTCCAATGACGTCACGCACCTTGGCCCATGCAGCTCTGGTACATGTCCGAGTGTCGACTTTTCGTAGCCACGCAGTGTCACGTCTAGTGATGACAGTTCGGATCAGACGCGCCAAGGCGTTGGCCTCTTCGACGCGCCCAGCA
>Ga0209367_1010111_pt1 | contig 12691 bp, 7 predicted proteins | sample WorMetLIZISLAND2_FD_187412 | JGI IMG/M metagenome (GOLD analysis project Ga0209367, IMG submission 187412) | Marine gutless worms symbiont microbial communities from Max Planck institute for Marine Microbiology, Germany - Olavius geniculatus... ... | reverse complement strand
TGCAATGAGGCTGGCTGTTTTAGAATCAAGAAAAGGACGGATGCAACGAAGCTGACGAATGTGAGAATAGCAAGATTTAGACAGTGCAGAGATTTGATCCGAGAAAGTGAGGTGTTCGTCAAATATAAAGCCAAGATTACGAGCAGAGTGAGTAGTGTTGAGAGAAGAGTTTTTATTCAAAGACAAAATTGGCTGCAGGCTCACAAGAGCGTCAAACGCTGAAACGCAGCTGCTAGCCTATAAAGCGTGGCAATTAGACAGATACCTCGTTTCACAGAACGTATTTCTAGTTAAATCACATTTAAAGTGCTATTGACCGCACCATAGACGCGCGAGCAATTATCGGGCAAGCAATTCACGCCGCGCGCAATTTTGTATCTGCGAGCAATGGTTCACCGCACGCAGTGGCTACGCGCAGTTGTGGCGCGCGCAGAAGTCACCGAACCAATGATTCAAAACGTTGTTTCGGTCGATAGTGATGCAACCATTTAGTATATGCTGCGTGTTTTTTATAAGCATTTCGCGGTTCAAAATAATTGTCAATCTAATTTTTGTTGTGACGAAACAAATAAAATTGATTTTTTTTCAGCTTTGCTAATTATTTTTCCACTGAAGTAATTGTTGGCACGGTATAGATGATGACGTATTACGTGATTTTGTTGTTGTCGTTGCAGCGTGTATTGCTGACATCGCGTTCGTGCTTGATAACAGTGGTTCTATTCGTGACAATAACGTGCCTGGTAGCGACAACTGGCAAATGATGATCGATTTTGTCAAGTCCATCATTGAGTTGTATACAATTTCACCGGATGTCACCAGAATTGCCGTCGTCGACTTCGGTCAGTGTTTAAACTACTCGTCTACGGTTCAATGTGTATTTTGTAACTGTTTAGTCTTATTTGATATTATCGTATTCTATATATCAAAAGTCATTAGAATGCATACTAAACTGCACAAAACACGACAAAAAATGGCAATAGTTGACTACTACCAGCAACTGCAATTTAATGTCAAACAGTATGTTTTTACAAATTTGTTAGTGGGCCTGTTAAGTACAGCAAAGGATGTAACTAATAATTACTATGCAACGACAGTCGTTAGTTCATGACAATTTTAATATGTTGCATTCGTAAAGGAAACAAAGCGGTACTGCGTTTCAACCTGAACGACTACAGAACGAAAGGGGAGGTGTTAGCGGCCGTAGAAAGACTTCAGTATCTCGGCCAGAACACGAACACGACCGGCGGACTGAAAATAGCACGACTGGAAGTGTTTGGAAATAACTACTACCGACGACAGAACGTTGAGCGTATTATAGTGCTTATCACTGACGGCGTGCCGACGTACGACGCTGATAAACTGGACGACGAAATCGAAGCCATCAAACGCAGAGGCATCCGTATTGTCGGACTTGGCGTCACTAACAAGGTAAGTTTGTTCTGTAATTCATTGAGTAACGAAGTTCGTAAACCTGCATTTCAGTCACGTATGTCGACTGCTTTTTTATGCAGCGGCCAAAGTTGAGTTGGTCCACTTGTATCATGTCACGAAATGTTTGTGTCCGGTCAATTATATTACTTTTGTGACATATTGTTATACGTTATTAGTTCACGTTCTTACTGTTTTTGTTCTATTATATCTTGCGAAATTTACTTAGATAGCCTAAGCGGACGTTTGCAATCAATCAATCAATTAAAAAATAACCACTTACAAAAATGACCAGTGGTGTACAACAAACCTGAAAACTGAAATAAAATTTAAGGATAATGTACAAAATATAAAAACTAGTCAGAGGTAAAAACGCTTGCTGAAACAGTAACGTTTTTTTAGTTTTTGTTATCTGTGGGACGTCACTTCGTTTTTAAAACAGTGGCTTTTCAAAGTTTTCTTTACACGACGGTCGACAGGTAAAATCGACCATTGTCGTAGAATATCCGAAACTCGTGTGACGTACTATTAGTGTCCGCAGATGTCCTAACATTCGCTTCTGATGAAAATGATTCAGGTGAACGAGACGTTGCTTCGGTCGATAGTGACTCAGCCGTGGAACGAGAACTACGTCTACGCATGGAACTTTTCCAGTCTTCCGCTCGTCAAGAATTTAGTACTCAGCAGAACGTGTACAGTTGTTGTTGGCCCAACAACAACTTCAACCACACCGTCTGTTACAACAACCTTTCCTGGCTTCTTCAACGGTGTGTAAACCTGATTTTCTTTTGCTATTATTGGGTTTTGTAGTTGTTTTTTTAAACTGTATATTGACTTGAAGAACAGAATATTCCGCCGTCTTTGACAACGTTGAGTTGCATTGCAATAACCAAGAAAACCTAACAGCATTTAAAATGTAGCTGTAAAAATTTAAAAACTCACAGCTGAATCGTTTTCGTGATTTATGTATTCAAAGCACCAAAGTAAATAATGTACGAGCATCAGTGTCCAAATCGAAAATAACAGAGAAGAAACAAGAAGCATTTTAAATACAGTAGGCTTATGACAACGCAAGCTCAGAAGGAGTGTACAAATCTTGCGGCATTGATTACGACCTACATGCAATGGAAAGCAAGATGTGGTAAAACAACGCAACAGTGCAAAATTAGATGAGCTGAATCTAGCTGCACAGAAATGGCGAGTTCTTTTAATTGTCTAATGGGTGTTTAATGTGTTTCGTCAGTTTGCAGCAATGAGGCGGACGTCGTGTTCGTCCTCGATTCGTCCGGTTCTCTCGACGAACCAAACTTCGAGCACATCAAGCTCTTCGTGTCGAATCTCGTCGGCTATTTGGACGTCGATAGTGGACGGATCCGAGTCGGTGTCGTCACCTACTCAGACGACGTAGAACCTCGCTTCAACCTCATTCTGTACAACACCAAGTACGTCTGCTTTGAACCCTTGATCTGTTTATTATCTTACCGTTCGCCGCACTGCAATTTGTACGCTGAATGTGCTGACGACCGGTAAAACTGAAAATTCTGTTTCAGACACCGTGCGGTTATGCACGCCGTAACAAAAAAGATAAGTTAGCAGTAGAAATGTGTATTATTAGAGCTACATTATATTAACATGACTTTTTAATACCAAGTCACTATTTTGTTGAGACTTTTCAGCCCATTTAGGTACAAAGAAGTAGCACCAATGAAATTTGGTCTTAATGAAGCCCTTTGCAAAAAGGTTGTGTTAAATAAATGCTAGATCGTAAGATACGAATGTCTGATATTCATTTATGAGGCCGAAGCGACACTTACCACACCGACTCAATAGCAGGTCGAAGGCCGATATTTTTTTGCAACCACTAAAAATCGCAAGCTGAAATAAACAGGAAAAGAGTACAACTTTACATTTAGCAATATAAACCGATCTCAAAATTTTTAATCAAACGAAATTGTTGACGTTTACAGGCAGGGAGTGAGAACGGCGGTGGAATCGCTGACGTACAGTCGCGGGTTTGGCAAGAATGTAGCGGACGCGTTTCGATACGTGACCGACTCCATGTTTACGACCGTCGCCGGAGATCGACCAAACGTTCCAAACATCGTAAGTTCGCAACTTCTCATTGCTGTTCAGTGATGATTTTTTGCCGAAATTATTTTTTTTCGGTAATCTCACTTTAGTATTTACTTTGCTCTGTGACGGTATCGTACTTAAGCCACGCTCGTTTGGCATAGACTAAACTACATGGTCGTTTGCTTTGTGACGCACGACTGCAGTCGAAAATTGCTGAGTTTGCAGTTACAAAATTCCAAACACTGCAGTGACAGATGACGAAAGTAAGTGATCATAGCAAGTGACTGATGGCGTGCAGATGGTGTTGGTGACGGGTGTGGGTGGATCCAGCAACCAATGGCAGACTCAGCAGCAGGCGTACCTGGCCAGACAGACAGGTATTCACGTCGTGGCTGTGGGCGCCGGGCGTTGGCTTAATCGCTATGAGCTGAATAACGTCGCCACTCAGCCGAGAAACGTCAACGCGATCTACGCCGACAGATTCAGCACGCTGCAGAGAGACGCCAGTGCAGCCGTGCTGAATATCATCTGTAACAGTGAGTACACACGCGCAGCCACATTTTTATGCTTTCTCGCCCGTATGCTGACATGACGCAACGGTAACGAGTCACTATCACTACTTGGACGGGTGAATGTTTGCGGATAGGTGAAACATCTAGTTATATAACCAACCACAAAGTTCAAATAAATCTTCCATTTCGTGTTAGGTAAGTCGAGTGTCGAATACTACCTTGCTGGGGTTAAGGCGGGGCGTGTTTTTCAGTGTCGGGTGGCAGGTAACACTGTGTGATTCCATGCGGCAGGTGACGCTCTGTAACTGTATATATTTGTATATATATGAGCTGAAATTTTTTTTACCCCGCACGGAAGAAAAAGTTTCTGGCGTACACTGAAACCGTTTCGACCTATTTTCGGCATCGACGGTTAAAAACCGTAACCAGCTAGCTAGAGATTTCTCGAGTTAACTGTTTGCGTACAGAGAACGTGCGTTTCGGGCGTGCTAGCTTAACTGGATCAACTCTTGCCGGCTCAAATTGCAGAAAAAAAGGATGAGTTTTCACGCAATGGACTTAGCTGTCTATGCAATTTTTTCTTCTTCTGTCATTGTGTGTGCGTTCACTGTTCAGACGGCGATGAATGCGCCAGCCGTCCGTGTCTAAGAAGTTTTCTGTATTCGCCAGGTGGCTGTGCTATTGTGCGAGAAGTTTTGAGACCTCAGGTCGCTTTCACTCGAGCTCACTGTGTACATAAATGTGCGTATATGTGTGTTCAGACGGTGACCAATGTGCCAGTCGTCCGTGTGTCAACGGTGGGACGTGTGTGGATGGCAATCACATGTACACGTGTTTATGTCCACGACGCATGCCGGCCATCACTGGCACCAACTGTCAAGACAGTACGTCACGTTATACGTTACGTTATGTTGTCCAGTCTAGTTTGTACTAGAGTAGATATAGCACTACTGGAGTGGGTAAACGAGTACGCAGTACGAGCTTATACCATTCCAGGCAGTGCGGTATCGTATTTAAACCACGCTCGGATGGCATAGACTACACGTCGTTTACTTGAGGACGAGTGGTAATGTCACGATCGCGGGACCGTTGTTCGACTTCCGATAGCGTCGCTATCAAGTGATTATTACTTGCATGGGTGACCGTCTGCGGACAAGTAAATTATCTTGTTATATAATTAACACAAAAATCAACTCAGTCTTTCTCTGTCTAGGGTACATAAATCGAGTACTTGCTTGTCTGGCTGGGACTATGACCGGGCGCGTTCTTATGTCAGGTGGCATACTATGTGATCCCATACGGCAGGTGACGCTACGTAGCTCTAAAGTAGGTTTCCCATGAAGACCGATACCAATTAACCATTTTAAATTAGATGTGTGTGTGGGTTACAGCAGAGCATAAGTAACTCGTGTTATTCTATGCTCTGGTTGCAGTGTGTCGACTGCCGTCGGACGTGGTCATCGCGGTCGACGCGTCGAGTTCTGTGGGCGAAGAAAACTTCCAACGGACCCTGGACTTCGTGCGTGAAGTCGTCGCGTCACTGGACGTGGAGGGCGGCAACAACCGCGTGTCCGTCCTGTCGTTTAGCGATGACGTCGACATGCGCTTCCATCTCGACGAATACTTCACCCACGCTGAACTCTCCAACGCCATCTCAATGCACTTCAGGTTTTGTCCGTTCTAGCAATGTCACTGTCAATAAAATAGAATAGTTACGTAGCGCCAATGGTTGGAGATCGTGTGGCGTGTGAGTGACTAGACGTAATAGGCAGAAACGAAAATGTGTTTGTGTAAGCACAGTATGTCAATGGTTTTTCCAAGGACTAATCTTTTTCAAGGACATAGACAAAGAACTTGAGATTCAAAGTCAGGGATGTGGTCTTGGTCGAGACATCTCGGTCTCGAGACGGTCTTGAGACGTACTAATGTCTCGTCTCGGTCTCGGAGCAATATGTTGCGGTCTCGGCTCAGTCTCGTTTCAGGTCTCGGGCCATTGCGTCTCGTCGATACGTTTTGTGCAGGCGCGCGCCGTGCATCCTGTAGCTGCAGTTAGAGCGATATTAACCAGCATATGGCTTAGAAATATTCGTTTACAGTGTTTTTACTCTTTCATTTACTTATTGATTATAAAGCAGAATTATGTCATGTCAGTCTTTTTTTGTCATAAAATGATCTCGTCACAATGAAGGTAAAGCGTTCGATGTCAGAATGAATACCATCAGCCAAATGTATACGACGTATAAGGCTATAATCTGCTGTAGTTTACTAATTCAGTTGCTTGCATATTGCGATAAACATGATGGCTCATGTCTACGGCACTACAGTTGCAATTCTTTATGGTGCAAGCCGTTAATTATTTAGTGATAATTCTCGAAATAAAGTGCATAAACCCACAATATCACAAATAGAAAGCGCTTACCATGGTGCGAGTTAATTAATTCGTGTAATTTTTTTTCATTGTCGATGTGTTTCACCATACGTCACGGGAAACGTCTCGGCGAGATGTTGAAGCTCCCGAGACTCTCGAAAGTCTAGGGAGCTTTAAGGTCTCGGCCAGCGTTTCGGAAGCTGCAACGTCTCGTCTCGGTCTCGTCTCGAACAAAATTTTGAACGTCTCGTTCTCGTCTCGGTCTCGGAGACATGGGTCTCGGGTTTCGTTTCGATCTCGGGTCAGAAGGTCTCGTGCACATCCCTGTTTAAAGTAATAGTAGTATAGTACTAGTAGTAGTACTGGTGAGTAAAAAAAGTAAGTAAAGTATAAATTTATATGTGCAAACACAAAAAATCTATATTGTGCTTAATACATTTTGTCAGCAATATTTCCCGAAAAGTATGTATTTAACTGACGTTTGAAACTGTCAAGACTCAGTTCTCGGTCACGAAGGCCGTCAGATAGCGAATTCCAAGTCGTTGCAGTGACCACAACAGCAAAGCGCCGCCGACAGATACTGTAGTAGTAGTAGTTATTGTTGCAAAAGTAGTGAGCATTAGTCTACCAATATAATGCGTTATTTTTACAGAATTTATACGTCATACTTTAAGCAAGTAAATAGGCTACGTAAGTAAGTAAATTTATACAGTGCACAGTATCGACGGCGAGATGCCCATTGTTGTACGTTGCTGTGACCGAGTTGCCGTTGTAGCTACGGCGAAACGAACACGTCGGCGGCTGTTTACTTATCGTGTGTGTGTAGAACGCGCTTAAGTATTCTGCTGTGGTCTTAACGTATCTTGACAATGTGTTTTATATGACGACGACGACGATTACGGTGATGATGATGATGTGCTGGCTGTACACAGGGGAGGTCTGACGAACACGTCGGCAGCATTGACGTCAATCCATGACGAGCTGATGACGCGAGGTCGTCGTGACGTCACGTGGGTGGGCGTGGTCATCACTAATCGTCCGTCGATTAACACACAGGCCACGCTGACCGCTGCTAGGCAGGTACGGGCTGACGGTATCACTCTCGTCACAGTCGGCGTCGGACAGTCCGCCAGGTAACCGTATAGTTCTGTTCTAGCAATCTTGTGTTCATACTTTTTACACTGTGGCCCCAAAACGCATTAACTTTGCAATGGTATAGCTCGCAATTATAAAGATCGATTCTGATGACATTTGGCAGAAACATTCAAAATATTTCATAATAGAGTTTGTGTGTTTCAGTTTTTATGTAGCTTTGCTTGTTATCACGTTATGGTCTCATAAACTGCAAGTGTCAATGAAGCGAATCACATCTCTCAAACGGGACAGTCCAAACACTATACTAGGCCTGGAACGCTTCACGTTTTTATTCAGCGTTTTCAAACGTTGGGTCATACAAGATTCTTTGTTCCTGGCAGATTTTGTTGTATTAGCCATGCGGCATCACCATTCTCGGCAGAGTTTTGAGAGCTCTGGTAGCTTCGGGATGTTTCACAAAAGTGCTTTTGACGCTTTCTTTGATTTTTTTCTAACACTTGTAGCATTTCTCGCAGGTCGCATGAGATGGCAGGTGTAGCCAGCTGGCCGATCTCAGCAAACTGGATCAACGCCAGCGGTTATGACAATCTGTACTCGGTGAAATCAGCTCTCGTCAAAGCGCTCTGCAACAGTGCGTACAATAGCTGCTACTACTTCTAGCCCTCACGGCTAGGAAAAACCCGCGGATTATAGATTTTTTGGTTAACTTTGCAGGTTTTTAAACATTCAGTTTGATGAGTTTTGGGGTTTTCATGAGTTTAAAGTTATTAAAATGAGCACAGCTAGATGTACTGTTCACATTGAGTAAAAATCCAAAAAAGTGCAAATTTACAAGTATGAAGCTTTAAAAACTTATCAGTAATGAGACACCATTATTAGTAAAACAAGAAACAAAAAATTAGATTAAGTATGAGGTCTCAGTGTGTTTTTTGGTTGGTCTTAAGCGAGTTTACCCAATAAAACCCACTGGTTTTTGGGGTATGTGACCGGGATGTCTCAGCTGTGCTAACACTGCTAGGCTTATTTGCAATTTATATTTCACGTTTGCACTTGTACCGCCTTGGCTATCTCTAAAGGCGTGTATAAAACGAACGAAACGATCTAAACTAAAATGGCGTACTTCTGTTGTTTCAGTTTATTTCTGTTCCTTTCGATCGCTCTGAACGCGCCTTAACAATGGACGTTTTTGCGCCTTGTTTTTTTTGTGCTGAGTATTACGTAATTATGATTATTTACATTTAGAAACTTGTTTATATGGTACACACTTATCTAAACACGTTCTGTTTAAACTTGTGTTACGATTGGCAAAATAAACGTTTAATGGAAAAACGGTTTAACGATTTAAGTACTATCAAAATCTAATCACTCGTTTTACAGTTTAAGTGAACGCTGTCTGTTTTAAATGTGGCTAGCATAATATGCTGCTGCTGCTGCTGATAATGACGATGATGATGATGATGATGGTATTGTCAAACGCTGCAGATATCGACGAGTGCAGTTCGTATCCGTGTGAGAACGGCGGAATCTGTACGGACATCGTCAACGGCTACACGTGCTCGTGTCCCACCGGATTCACCGGACTCAACTGCCAACGAGGTTACGTGCACCGCAATAAAGAAATCTCAGCTTAATGCCGCTGATTTTTCCCTCAGGCCTCATTTGCACCTTTAGAAAAAATTTCTCTACACCCTTTCAAGTAGTGGTTGAAATGTGAAAACAGGTATTCAGCTGCCAAACACCATCCGATGCAGTAGCAAACGGAAAGTGTATAAATTCTTGAAAAAAAATTTGTCGTGCTAGATATCGTGTTAGATATTTTGCCAAGTATTCGAAGACCTGGCAATGGACGAACTGTTCTTCCTTGCTAGGAATGCTAATTACTAGTGTTGTTTGTTAGTTTTGGTTATCACGTTGACACCGTTAACGGATAAATACATATGTATACATATGTATACATTAACACAATGTCCACGTGGGCAGTTTAGTTAATTAAAAATATATGATTTAGCAAAACAGTGCGTTGACTGTGCAGTTAATAAATTCTAACTTAATTTTTGGAAATTAATTTATTGAATTGCTTTTATCAGTATGCCATTTCTGACTGTGCAGGCTGCGACGGACGGTTGGACGTTGTTCTGGTGGTCGAATCGTCGAACAACATTCGTTCGGAGCGCTATCCGCTGGTACTGGATCTGCTGGCGTCGATCGTGCAACAGTTCGACGTGTCGCAGGACAAGACGCGAGTCGGCGCACTGATCTACAGCGACACGGGGCGAGTCCAGTTCAACCTCAGCCAGTACGACAGCAAGCAGGACGTCATGACTGCAGTCAAACGAATGCCGTTCCTTGGAGGCAGCACACGCGTCTCACACGGCCTTAGCCTCATGGTAAGAAATAATGCTGTATTCTAAGGAGTTATGGGACTCATTCTAAAAGGTTAATCGTTATATTGTTGAATTAAGAGTTAATGTACAACAGCAAACAAGATGTCATGACTGATATCAAGCGAATGCCGTTTCTTGCAGGCAGCACCCGTGTTTCGCACGCACTTAGACTAATGGTCAGTGCGCCAATACTGGTTCTTGCACGCTTTTATACCCATTGAAAAATTCCATTCATGTGCTTTCGCTTAATGGTTAAATGGTTGAATGCTATAGCTCTTTTTAGGAGTTTACCCATTTCAGAGCTACAGAGCATCACCCGCTTACCGTCTGTCCGTCCGTAAAAAACTTCACCCGCCCCCCCCCAAAAAAAAAAAATTTTTGTTGGACCCTCAGAATTATTGGTGAAGTTTTTATCAGGCCTAAGTTTCTTTCGCCAAATCGGTGACAGCGTTAAATACTACAAATGACTGGAAACAGAAAAAAAGACAAACCTGCAAACGTGAGCATAGGCATACTCAGATTAAACAACAGCATATGAACTATTAATTACGCACAAGTCGAAAAGTTGATTTACTCCAGCTCAATCACATATTAAACGAGCAAACATGTTTATGTTTGCTTTTCAAGTTTTCACTAAAACTGTTTGCAACCAGTCTTTTATGCTGCAGTAATTTTACTTCATTTTTATGCATACTATTTAGTGATAATGATACTGATGCTGATGCGTGTGGTGGTATTTTTGTATACAGCAGGACAGGATGTTCACGGCGGCGGCCGGTGACCGTGCCGGCGTTCCAGACGTGGCAATCGTAGTCTGGGACGGCATCCCGGCATCCGACTGGCAGCAGGCCATCGACTACGCCATACAGGCACGACAACGCGGCATCAGGATCATTGGCCTCGCCGTCGGTACCGACGTACAGCCGTTCGGTCTCTCGACCGTGGCCTCGTGGCCAGCCTCGGAGACTGTCTTCACGGTCCCGTCTTCAGCACAGCTGCCTATGCTCAGGGACCGCATCGTCGACGCCACTTGCAACGGTCTGCAGTTAATTATGTCAATACGGTATTAATGTTAACAGTTGTTAACTTTGAACAGTTTAAGAGGCTGTTAAAATATTTTTGTTTGGACGTTGTGATCGCAGCGCATTGCTGTTAACAGTTTTTAAGTTTTTTTTTCACTCACTTACTTTTTTATTTAATTAATGCGTTATGTGAATTCATCAAAATACAATTTTTTTATTCTTGATTGTTGACGTTTCGGCAACCGCTGCTGCCTTCTTCGGAACAACTGTCCACCAGGTGTCGCTGCGGCGGACAGTAGGCTTTAAGCAATTCTTATTTACTTGCTAATAGTAGCTGATCAGTCCAGCTAACACAGCAGAAATTTTTCTCAGTAAGCTTACGTAAATACGTATACCACAACAATGGGTCTAAACTGATGAAATTCGCAAAATAAAAACGTTGTAAGCCTCAATGCTCGTGGCGTGACAAGTCGTTCAAATTGCTGCAAACTTTTATTGGTTGATGTGTTTGTTGAACAAATAAATGGTTGATTGATTGATTGATTGAATGATTGATTGGTGGCAGATATGTTCAAGTGCGTGAACGATCCATGTCGTAACGGCGGCTCGTGCATCAATTCGTTCTTCGACTTCACCTGCAGATGTCCGCTCGGATTCTCAGGACCCACCTGCGAACAACGTACGTAAATATAATCGTCCCCGACTCGACCACTTGGATTTGTTCTGTGAGCTTGTTGCGCAACATGTCGTGCAACAAGCTCACAGAACGCTGCAGATTTGTTGCAGGCTTTCTGTTTTTAACGTGTAATTGTTGTATACAACTTGTAGTGGATTTGTTTTACACATTGTGCATGATGTACACAATGTAGCCTACAACCGATTTTAAGCTAGAAGAGCCAATAGCGGTAAAATAACGACCATCGAGAAGGTACCGCACCTTGACGTTCTGGTTCAAGAGAATCCCCTAATCTAGCGACACAAAATTTTTGTCACAGAAAACTAGTTTTTGTGACTGCCACAGTGAGGATTTCGTGATCCTAGTTTACACCGTATTGATAGGGCTGCATGGTGTGACGAGTGGACGGACAGACAGACGGACGCGGCTAAACAAAAGCTAAGATGCGCGAAGCATTACATGCAGTCGCGCGTAAAAATCATGTATTTTTAAATTTTTTTTATCCGCCAACTGAACGGAGTGAATGGCGGAGAAACTGTTTTTATCGGATATGTGCATGCGTGCGTGCGTGTGTCTGTCTGTCTGTCTGTGCGTAGCGAACCAGTCAGTCAAACCATGCTGTTTTAAGCGCTAAAATGCTAATAGCTCTAAAACGATTAAAGCTACGGACTCCAGATTTGACTTGCATGATTCCGGGGACGACCGAGACATGACTTTAGCAATAATTTTTCTTATCACGCATGTGCATATGCAGGTTGCGACGGGCAGCTGGACGTGGCGTTCGTGTTGGATCTATCTGGTAGCGTGGCGGAGGCCTACGGACTGGTCCTGGAGCTGGCGAGACGAACTATCAGCGGTCTGAACGTCGACATAGCCTCCGGTACCCGGGTAGCGGTCATCACGTACAGTGATCAGGGCACCGTCAAATTCTACCTCAATGATTACTCGTCCACTGCAGCCGTATTAAACGCTCTCGTTTTCCGCAGAGCTGGTCAGTAGCCTACAACTTTTGATCGTCTTTGCCAGTTTTGACATTATGTAACAATAATGGAGTATTCGAATAAAAAATATTATTTTAAAAAAATCAAAAATCGTCATAAGTCTGCATACGTGGTTAACGATAACAATGATAA
>Ga0209367_1010110_pt1 | contig 12693 bp, 3 predicted proteins | sample WorMetLIZISLAND2_FD_187412 | JGI IMG/M metagenome (GOLD analysis project Ga0209367, IMG submission 187412) | Marine gutless worms symbiont microbial communities from Max Planck institute for Marine Microbiology, Germany - Olavius geniculatus... ... | reverse complement strand
TTCAATTTTGGGCATGATCCGGCAGGAATCCTGGATTCTGGATCACTTTGAAATTTTCGTTACCATTGCGTTAAAGGGGGCATAAGGGAACCGCTGGCAAAGCGAAGATGGTGACGCCACCTGGCGAATAGCATTGCCTTGGCGGAGGTACCTGCGGGCTACGACTGCTTCCTAGTTACTAGTTGTTTTATCAATGTACGTGTGCTGTGCATTTCGAGAGCTCATTTTCAGTGATTGAATATTGTACGATTGAATTGTATATTGTACACAGTTTGCTGGAGGTTTACCATGATTATGTGATCGACCTGCTGTCGATTGGTACGACTTTGCGTACGCCTCTCAGAGTTAGTGAACATCCAACTACCGGGCCGCATGTCCCAGGTATGCTTCTGAAACAAAACTTGTTGCATTCATTGTCTTTCTGTTATTAGGCGGCATCACTCACTAAAAGTATCAGCGACGCCGGTTATTGCGCCAGCTGTTATCATAAATCGGTCTGTTCTCTGGTCTCATAAGGTTGTGCAATCTAGACCTTTTCCATTCTTTCCACAAGGCGCGTACAGAGCGACGTAACTAAACTGAACTAAACGAAACTTAACTTAGCTAAACTTAACTTAAATTTACTTTACTTTGTTTAAGTGACACGGTTTAGTTTTCCACGAACTGACCAATGAGCAAGCAGTAATACATTACAGTAGGCACCGACTGTCGGCATCGGTGACTATGTGACTACGCTCACAACGCACATACGCATAAACCAATAACCAATGGGTTCGTCCTGCCCATCAAATAGTTAGTTCGTCAAAAACTGAATCCTGTGAGTTTAGTTAAGTTAAGTTTAGTAACGTCGCTTTGTACGCGCCTTTAGGGCACTCTGACAATGAGGTCTACGTAATCCTTAACTTTGAAACAAAATTGTCGCAAAAGCAGTTGTTAAATTGGTGCGTCTGATTTGTTTACAACATACGGCGCTATATAAGTATGGCATTGGCATTGATTGATTGATTGACTGGTTGATTGACAGGTCTGTCTAGTCACGTGCTGACGTCACACGGGCACCTACTCGAGCTAATCCAACGAGGCATTGCGCGACACAATCTCGTCAACAGACTTAATTCCACCAGCACGACGCATGCGCACATCTTACTGCTGTACTCCTTCGCTCAGGTCTGCATGTCAGTTGCTTCATATTAGCAAGGATAAGTTCGAGGCATTCATTTTCAAGGCCAAGGCAAGTGATTATTGAGGCCAAAGATCAAGGTCAGGCAAGTGGCCTTCGAGGTCGTTTGTCGTAGGTATAATGGCGTGGCATGGCGTGAGACTGTGAAGTTGTGAACTGCGGCTGTCTGTCGCATAGATGTTATAAACATTTTAACGTTATTTATTATCGCCACGTTTTTTCCACGTTTTTCAATGTTTTTTTTTATTTTCTCAACGTTTTTTATTTAAAAACTTGCATTAGAATCACATTAAGAACAACATCGAGAAGCACTTTTGAAACCACAGAAACGAATTAATAGGTCACGGTGATGATAGTTTACTTAGTTAATCTAGTAATATTTGGTCTTATGACCTAACGGTTAAATTGAAGTTGAGTAAAATTATTTTTGTCTTTAGTTTCAGCTATACTGCACCTACATCTACAGCATTAAACATTATGCAAAAGATTGAACAAATTCTTGCTAACTTTTTTATTTAACGTTTTTACACGTTCTATTGTTGCCGTGGTTTTTACGTTTTTACGTTTTTAAAAATTTTTCTGGAACGTTCATACGGTTGCGGTCTGTCGAGTCGGTAGCGTACAAACATGGAAGTCGTCAGATTCGGTCGACTTGTGCTGTAGAAGTGTAGAGCATAGCGTCGCCAGTCCGTTCGTTAAGGCTATCGGCTTGCAATGTCAGTATTATACCCCGTTTACACAATCGAACAAACATCGAGCTGGCTCGTCAAGCTAACATATAGCCAGCTCGTCAAGCCAGCTCGTCGAGCCAGCTTGATCGTGTAAACGGGGTATTAGTGTCACATGTGCATTGTTATAGGCGCGACTGACTGATGGAGTCCCTAGCGAAATAACTCGCAAAGTTTACCTGGCAGACCTGGCGGACAGGTATTTTCTTTCTACCTGTCATCTACCTGAATTAATTTAAAAATATTTTTGCGGAAAATTAGCAGACGTTCGACAGTTTCCTGGATCTATTCTGTTTATTGGTTGTGTTTTTCGGTTTTTTTTATTTTACTGCGACATACGACCTTTTTGAAAAATTCTAAGCTTTTGCATTCTGTCAAATTACATTTTTTTTGTTAAACGTGCTATTAATCTTTCAAATAGCTTGGCTTTAGTCTTCAAACCGAATACATTTTGGTTTTGTCTCAAAGTTCAAACATTTTGTAAGTTTCATCGATTTTTCTTCTCTCGTGCCGTAGGCCAATTTCTTGACTGTTATCGGGGCATACTGTAAATGCAGATTTTTCGTTTGGTTGGTCGATGTTCGTGCTGCGTTACTGTTGTGTTGTTCGGTTTGGCAAACTAAATGACGATGATATTTTTGCGTGTAGAGTAACTGTTTGCCTGGTGCGGTTGATTTCAGCTTCTTTGCTAGTTTCAGTTAGTCGCTTAAAGATGTTGATTTGTCTGTGTATCTGTGGTGTTGGAGGCTTATATCAGTTGCCTTATCTGTACATATGTCTGTTTGTCCATGTGTTCTTAATGCTGAACAACTGTTAGTGCATGCTTGTGTCTTGTTGTCCAGCTGTGATGATATGACATTGTGTGCTGCAATGTACTTCTTTCAGTAAAATAAATAAGTAAGTGATAAATTAATGGTACGTTACGTGGCGTTCAGACAGTCGGCGTGTCCAGTGCGATCGAGTGCTGAGGAGAAACGAAAAGCAGACAGCGTCAACCGTTCCCTAGCAACACTCAACAGCGTCATCACGTGGCTAGGTATCAGCGAGAAGCTATATCTACAATATCTTGCATCAAGGGCTTGGTATTAATAACGTAGCTCTTAATGTAGAATATTCCGAGGATCCTGATCAGAGCATAATACTGTTTGGGTGTTTTCCGTTTTGACCGTTGTTAGTAGTTAAATTTCGGCTGATTATTTGAAAACGTGTAGGCCTAACAATGTACATAAACCTCTGCAGATTCAAGATTGTTTGTTTACGTGGAACAAAATATACTAAACGAACTGCATAAATCAAGTAAGTAACTAAGAAGTGAGTAAGTAAGTAAGTTCGTAAATAAGTGTGAATAAATCTGTACGGCGCACAATGTCAACTGGAAACTTGACGTTGCTAGCCGTGGCTGTTATTACTTAATTGTTTTAATGGTTTGTTACTATATAGGCCTATTTCAATGAATAAAGTTCGCTGGGTTGTACTGTACACACAGCGGATACGGCGGACAGTCGGGTGGGCGGTGGGATGAGACGTCGACTGGCCACATCCAATGTCTATGTTCCGTACAGCGACAGCGCTTTGACCTGGCTGCTTAAAGACTGCTTCGGTCTTGACTGCTGTACTACGCTTCTTACCAGTCAGTCAACTTATATAACGCGTTTGTCTAAAGGAAAAGTCCTATCCATTCCTTAAGATTCATAGGATGGCACTAATCTTCGTTTTTGCGCGCGGCTGGAGGGAAAAAATGAAAGAAAAAGAAAGGGAGGGAAGAGGAAGGGAATTGATTAATTGAGAGTAGAAAAATCTAAGTTTAAAAAAAGATTTTAAAGTTTATAGGCTTTTTATAAAGTTTTAAGAAGTTGACGATTTTAAAAGTTTTTTTCAGTTTTTTTCTGGTTTAGTGTCCAGTGAACACCGTACGCAGAATTACAACCAAGGAAAAACATCTTATATACACCCAGTCCGTGACATAATCACATTTTTTATAAATTATAACAAAATAAAGTAATCAAAAATTACGAATAAAATATGAGATAAATATGTGGTAGCAATCACAACAAACCGACAAAAAAATTAAAAACCTTTAAAAATTGCACTTTTAAGGTTTTTTTATTTTTGTGCATATAGCCGTCAGTGCGTCGGAGTGCAGCTCGACTGAAACACTCAACGCGATGAAACTTGCCAGCAAAGCTCGCTGCATCGTTAACAAACCGCTCATCAACGAGGTCTCTCATTAACGTTCACTTTTTCACATTAACTGCTTATCTTTTAGTGACGCTGTGATGCGCACATTCAGCAGCATAGCATGTAACCAGAAATTTCTTTAAAGAGTTATAAAATTTGCTTAATTTATTTTTGGATGATGCATAAGTTTAGTAAGCATTCTGACGTCATTGTTGCTCCAAGAAAGTTTTCCTGGCTTGATTTGGCGACTGTATACCCATACCGGCCGTCCTCTTCGTTACGCCCCTAGCCGCATTATACGCTTGGCCCTGCCCGTTCGTTCGTCTGTCTCCTCTCCCTTTCATATAGGCCCCTAACCCGAAAAACTAAAAAAGCATATCAATTAGAAAAGGCAAAAAATGGTACGAATGTTTTTTTCACGGCAGGAGCAATTCGGTGCGTCAATTTTAGCACAAAAGATCACTAGATCATGTCATCATGATGGGTATCTCGCGTACATGTTTTCTCACGGCTGATGGATTGCGCGCTGGTCGACGAGTAGGTTCACGTTCTTCGGATGGCTTTGTCCACCACACACTATTGACGCAGTGCATGCAAGAGGCGTGCCAGCATCTTTGTTTGTTATTGGCGTTTTCTGTGCACAGTAAATCGAAAAAAGCATGGCATTAAGCAACAAATGTAGCAACACGTGTTTAAAATTGTAAGAACTTTTGTGATCTCTGTTGAAATTTGTGGTCCGAGTCTGTCGTAACAGAATTGTGAAGAAAATTGGTCAGTATCGGTGAAGATATGGACAAGAATACAGTGCCGTGTTTTTGAGTTGCGGTGTATATGGTGTGATTATGGCAGAATCATAATTGGACTAGACTGTTATCTGTTACAGGATGCTGGAGTGCTAAGAATCAGGAAATTGCTGGACGAAAACAAACGTATTCAAGCCAGCCTTGGCGACAGCGGTGTAAGTGACGGTCGAAATCTGTATCACCAAATAAGAAATAATTTCTTCACTTTGAAAATGAAATACGAGTATTATGTTTTACCTACCAGTATCTACGAGGGCGCTAAAAATGACTGACATGAAAATGACGGACCATCAAAATGTTCAGGCATGAAATTGACGGACGTGAAAATGGAGGACAAATTTAGACAAATTGGCAGAACATGAAGTAGCTTGATATGAAAATGACGGATATAAAATTAACGGACATGAAAATGCAAGACATGTTTCAAGTGGCTGAGCAAATAGGCTTACATTTAGTAGACTTCGGTTTATCGTTGCTCACCTGTAGCCAATTTTAGGTTGATGTTTTCGTAATATTTTACGCATTTTAACATTATTATACATAAGCATATTATACAACTTACTTTGCTGTTGTGACTTGTGTTTGTCTATTTCATGTCCGTCAATTCCATGCCTGGACACTTGGTCCGTCAATTCTACGTCCGCCAAATTCATGACCGGCTTTTCAGTCAACCCGTATCTACACCTGTAATTTGCTACCGGCAACTAGTAAGTCCTGGTTTACTATATGTGTCTGTCATTTAGTCAACTGGTCATTACGTGCATGATAAAATAATTGTTTTCGTTTTATGCTTTTCGAACGTCGTCAAATTCAGTCAGTAGGTATGTAAGCTTATTGATATATTGTGTTTAGATTGCTCGGCAGCGGACGTCTGTTCCACTGAGTCAATTCGTTGAAGCGCAGAAAAAGCTCAAACAAAACGAAGAACTGGTTCGTCGAATAAAAATTGAATTCTACTTGCGCGACATTCCGTATCAACTCGCCAACAATTGCATACGTTCTGACAATTATAGGGTGTTTGCACGATCCAGCAAACGTCCAGCAAACGTTCAGCATTAGCACGTGTATTTTGAATATATTTGCTGGAAGTTTGCTGGACGTTGGCTAGATTGTGTAAACACCCTATTAGTTTGTACATTGGCGTGATCAGTTTGCAACAAGCTGGCGACTATTTTTTTGCAACAGTTTGTTACGATGATGCTGCAAGGAAGTCGTGCTAGTGGAATTCGTTCTTTACTATTAACTGTGAATTTACTATTGTCGATAGGCCGCATTACGAGTCTTGTTCGTTCGTCCGTCTGTCTGTCCGTTTTACAAGGGCTTCTAACTTGAAAATACAAAGGCGTAGAAAATCAAAATTGGCGTAAACGTTGCCCGGTACGGCAAAGAGTAAGCGGTGTGCCGATTTCAAACGTTAGAAGTTGATTTAATGGGTTGCTCCGTACAGCAAATAACTGGGGGACCGGAACGTCCGCATATTACCTCGTATGCCAGCACCATACTGACATTTTTTGGATAGGCCTAATTTTTGTCTGCATTTTAGTTTTGCTACTACTACGTCAGTATGTACGTAAGCAGAATAAGCTGCTTACTTAAATATCTTGGCACATGCATAGAAGACTATCGTAATACGTAGCTGTTTAATTACAGTTTGTGATAGTTTTTGATCATAATAAGTTAGCAACAAAAAGCTTAGCTGTAACTTGTGCTCAAGATGTGTACAATTTTTTCTGTAGATAAACAATTTGACCAACAACTGGATCAGCAAATGGACGGCACTTATCCGATCCTCAGTAAGTTTTAATTAATAAATTTTTAAACATTTCTTTGCTGTACTTGATAAGTTTACTTATATTTGTAAAAAGGACGCACATCTTTTTTTACGCGCGACAGTAATGCTAAGCGCGTCATAGCCATCGTAAAAGCTATCGTTACCTGCCACCCGACACGGGTGAACGCGCCCCGCCTTACCACAGCCAGATAAGCCGGTACTCGATTTACCTACCCCAGAGGGATGAAAGGCTGAGTTGACCTATGCGGCTGGTTACATACCGAAATGGTTTACCTGCCCGCAGGCAGTCACCCATCCACGTACTAACCCGGCCCGGCGTAGAGTAACTTCGTTGATCGGATGAAACGCGCTACCGCTACGCCACGCCACCACTCAAACGTCTGATTGTCTGTTTACTGTCCCGTTACACTGCTGTTGGCTATGCCTATGTGTCAAAACGACGCCAGCCAATCACGAAATCTCCAATGTGGGCTGCCGCAAAAGACTTTAGTTTTAGGATCCGTAAAGATTTTTTATAAATTCGAAAGGAGTCGCTTCAGTCGAAGGCGCCAAGTGAGAGGGGGCAGGAGAAAGTAGCAATTTGGACCAATAACTAGCCGTAGGTTATCTAAGAAAGATTAATAAGAGGTCCCTTTTTGATTGACACAAAAATAAACGACCTTGGATGACCTTGAACAAACAGGCTTACTGCATTTTAGTGCACAAATGATGCGTTTTTCAGCGCTCACCACAAAAATTTGAAAAAAAAGATTTTCATTCACACTATCAGCGGCAAAAATGTAGACAGAGACTGCTTCCAGGCTGTATAAAGTTCATGCGTGGGGGTTTCATGGCTATGGGGCTTTAATCGACAGTGGCCCAAGCTGAGTGAATAACCAGAACCGGCAATTTTGGGCAATTTTGGTCGCCAATCGCCATATGTTAAGAACCTTTAGACTTGACGCCAATATTTTAACGAGAGTGCTTTGTCAGCTTTCCAACGACTTTAAAATGCTTGACCTTGAATGACCTTGAAATGTCATTCAAACTAAAATGTGTGTTCGTCTTAGGTTTGATTACATTTCTAGATCTGTCGAAACATTAATTTTTTAACGTGCCAACGCATTGCGTTAATTTTTTAACGCATACGTTAATGCGCTGATAACGCATCAATAATATTGCTAAGGGCGCTGAATTTGCAGGACCTGAAAATGACGGACCACGAAAAAACAATGACTGGACATTGCAATACGTAAAAATGAAGGACCAAATCGCACAGTCATCTGAATACTGAATATTATTATTATTTACAGTGGTAATGGATTGACACCAACAGTTTAATTACTTGAATTTATGCAGTCATCAAATAACCTCAGTTTAACGGAATATTGCAAAATTTGCAAATCCTGCTTCACAGATTTTAGTAAATTTACGTAGCTTGTGTGCGTTACTTTTTAACGCGCGTTAATTTATTAACGAGTTAACGCGTTAAGTTAACGCGTTAATATGACAGCTGTACAGTTTTTGTATCGCTTTCGGAGACAACTGTGTAAGGACGAATGAAGACGTTCAGATAGCCTAAAACTGTTTGCCAGAAAGCCTAGTTTGCGACAGTATAAAAAGGTTTTTATGCGCATATTCGCTATGGTTCTCGCGCGATGATGCGTAAAAAGTCCTACCGTACGGTGGTTAAAAGCGACTAATTTCGATGGCATTAGTTCCCTTGTTTTTTGAAAGTTAAAAATAAGCCAAAGTTGTCGGAAGGGCTTACGACAAAATTATTCCTATTCAGCATGGATTCTGGTTTATGTCGCTGACGCACGTGCCACGTGCTATCCACATTAGCTCAAATCTACTTAAATGTCGAAATTTTTTAACAAACAGATTATGCTTTGCGCTTGCAGTCTTGGGTGCGACACAATATCTCATGTTCACATTCCACGTGTTCTGCAAAACTGCAATTTTTAGTTCATTAAACGACACTCACGCGACACTTTTACTTATTTATTCTTCGAAAGCGAAAAAGAAAGGACCAATTTGAAAATTCCCAGAGTCAGTGAGAATTATGTTTGTTGTTCAAGATAATGCTGTAAAACTGCCATGGAAGTATAGGCCTGCGTAAATATTCATAGTTCGGTGTAAAACTGTACATACTGCGTAATAATGGCGGAATTTGTTGCTGATAATGAAATCGTCACACAGTTCTTACTCAACACTTGCAAGTTAGACAAGACATTAAACAACGACCGTTTAATAGCGCTGTTCACTGTGGCTCGTGTTGCTGGACTAATGGAAAATCGTGTTGTAACCGGAAGTATTGCTGAGTTCTACATTCAGCCGATGTTGTCGTGTGTCGGTGATTTCGATGTAATGCATCACTTCAGCAATGAGCTGGCAATACCATCAGGAACAGCTCCGCCCACAGATTTGCCAGGCGAGTTTGACAGCCGTGTCGAGGTGTATGAAATTGTCGACAGCGAGTTTCCAGCCTACGTGTACTTGGCGTCTGCTTACGTACTGACAGAATGTACTGATGTCGGCAAATACAACGCTGTGGAGTGTGAACGTTTTTACTGCGAATGCAAAGGGGAATATCATGGACCAGCGGTGGTGGATAAGTGGGAAAATCCGGGACCACTGGTCTTTGGACGTGTTACCGGATCAATTCACTCTGCGGACTCAGTCTACTGCATGCGTTGTCTGTCGTGGCTGCCACAGGCGGCTGACTGGCCAACACGACACAGAAGCTACGGCTGGCCAGACTCAGCAACTTTAGGTCGTGTTGTCAGCAACGGATGTGACGTGGTTCGAAAGGCACATCGACTGTGTAGACAAGACCACAAGAACAAACAGTTTCGACTGTCATTCTCACGAGCAGAAATTGTACTGATAAACACCTGGACGCCAGTGCAGCAAGTTATCTATCATATGCTACGAGTTTTCGTCAAGATGGAGCAATTGACAGACAGTGTTACCGACTCCGATGCAGCCACACTGAGCAGCTATCACATTAAAACTCTGATGTTGTGGACTTGTGAACTGAAACCAACAAGCTGGTGGACTGACGACTTGAATCTTGTCCGTCTCAGTGTCGAACTGTTACACTCTTTGGCTGTTTGGCTACGGGTAACTGATGCACGCTGTCCACATTACTTTATCAGCAGCTGTAATCTGTTTGATCCCGCTGAGTACTGGCTTTGTTCTCCGCTGTTAATTGCGAGCAGGTTAATCTCAGTAACAGAAGTATCGTTGGTCGAATGGTTTATCAACAACTATATATGCAGATGTGCAGAGCTTTATACGTGTCCAGCCAGTGTTTCACGGTTGTTTGATGACGTGAATAGCAAGGTAAAATTACAGCATGCGGTGTTAGCGGTTGTTGACCACAGATCAGTGCTGTCGCAGGTCATGGCCGCTACTGAAATAGCGTCGGCTGGTGACATAATCATAGACGCCGTTTCTCGCAACTTGCTGACCCTGTGTTCGTGCTTGTTCTTGATGCGAGAGCTAGCAAAGACTGATCAACGTCTATGTGTCTACTTCACTGCAGTCACGTTTCTACACGTTGCCTGCAAAACAGACAAATGTGAGCTGACGGATGAGTTATTGGACGTTTTACTGACCAGCTGTGTACAGTCAAATGATGTACATGTGCGCCGTTGTCGGAATGCACGACACAACAGTGTGTTGTCGCTGAGTCAAGCCGCCAAGTTGATGAAAATCGTAGCAAATAACTCACGCAGCACGGTGCAGCTGATAGAGATTGAACTGTCCAAGGCGTATCTGTACAGAGCGTTGAGACTGAGAGACTCTGACAGCGACTGCCTGACAAACATCTACTTGGCAGTTTTGTACTACACTACAGGACAGTACCAGACAGCGATAGATCATTGTACACTGGTGACAAGGGCACAAGGAAACTCACAGTGCAGTTCTCATGTAGTAGAAGGAGAACTGTTACCGAAGATTGACGATGAAATCGACACTGTGTTGGGTCTAGCTGTGTTCCATCAATACCTACGAACAGCTGCACTGAATAAACAACAAACACAACATGTCAGCGTCTTTACCACTAAACTGTTTGCACATTATCTGCACATCAGATGTCTGTCAATCACTACGTCAGATTGTGGCCAACTAACACTGACGTCATTGACGGATGAAATGCGACGATGTCACAAGTTTTTCTACGAACTGCAGGACATGTTTCAAACCGATCTGCTGTTTTTCATTTTTCTCAGTCGCGCGAAATATCCGACAAACAAACGCGATGTGGTAGTCAGCAGTCGGACTAAGCCCGTGATATCAAGCCTGTTGGATACGTCCGAACTGGTTGAGTTACTGCAACAGTCGGCGGTTGAACATTTGACAGCATTTCGTCAACTCGAGGAACCTGAATTTAGTTCTGTAGGATTTCCGTTTGTCACAACAGACTTCGAGGCGCTGTACGCGTATAAACGTGGCGATTATCGACACTGCTTACAGTTGTCAACAGACAATGTACGCACGCTGATTGGCAGTAAGGGAGTATCACGTGTTTGTACATATCCAGATTTCATTCAGTTGATGGATGACGATCTTGTCTCACTCATTGGACTCGTGGTAATTGACGACCCATCGTGTAGAAATAATGTGAGTGACGGGAAGGTTCAAATACATCAGTTGTATCTGTCGCTGTATCTGATGGCTCAATGTCAGCTGAAGCTGCATCACTCAGTGACGTCACTTGAGCAGACACTCGACTACGTTAAAGTCGCACGTCACTATCTTGATGACTGCTTTACACTAGATCAACTGTTGGTGAAATTAACTGAACATAAACTATTGTGTTACGTCAGTGGACAGTAATTAGCCTAGTAGGCCTATAATTATGACATTCTTTCGGCGAAGTCGTTTGCAAAAATTGGGAGGAAAATGCACGTTTCGGATATCATAGTTCAGACATGGTTAGGTGTAAAACAGACTTTGGCTGACAAGACAACTTAAAGACATAATACGCCAAGGCGCGCCGCTAGAATTGTGTTTTATTTTACATGTAAAAATGATGCGAGTTCATGTGACCATGTACTTCCTATCGCCAAGCTGTGCTCAATTTTGTTAAAGTGTATTAGTGCATTTTATGTCCACGGCCTAGTGCCGGAAAGTCGGTGTTTTAAAACTATGCCCATGTACACCGTGTCTCAGAAAAAACAGTCAAAATTGTTTTTGTCATAATTTTGTAAAATTTTTGCTAGCTTTAATAATTTTTGGCATGTTGATGTAGAAGACGACGAAATTATATAAGGTGCACTCATTTTTCACCTCACCTGATTTATGTCAATGCGCTATCATGTGAAACATAGATGCTCCAGATTGTTGCATAATGCTGAGTTGTTGTCTCAAGTAAACGTTGTAACGAGTTAATTAGGCACAAAATACAATACAATGTGAGTTATTTAACAGAATTATAAATTTGTATAACAACTCGCTTGCAAATTAAAATTTATGCCAAAGTGTGCTCCGCATACAAATACGCAAAATTTGGCTTAGTCGATGCAACGCCAATGGCTGATAGCAGAATCAACGATCGACTGATCAATACATTCACTCATCGATTAGACGTGTTTTAAGCTCACCAGCCAGCTATTTTGTTGTTTTCTGTTTTCAGCATAAAATATTTAATACCTCAAAATTATTATACCACATCACACTCTCTGTCAAATTGTTGGTACAAATAATCGCCGCAGGCCTATAATATTTTGGTCCGAAGTGAAAACAGCTATATGGGATCACTATATCGTTATTATGCAGGCTTTTACATTAGTCAAATGTATTATATGCTTAGGCCTATCTGTTGTTTTACAATGCACATTTTGGGCAGTTCAGCCAAATCAGTAAACATTGGATAAGTAGGCCTAATACGACAAGTAACATCAAATGAAGAAGGCTTTAGACTATGTTAGTGATTACCAACTAAAGTCAGCTTGTAAGGACGCCATATGCATAGCCCCATCTAAGGTTACCCAAATGATTTTTGCTGTTTTAGAGGACTGA
>Ga0209367_1010108_pt1 | contig 12694 bp, 8 predicted proteins | sample WorMetLIZISLAND2_FD_187412 | JGI IMG/M metagenome (GOLD analysis project Ga0209367, IMG submission 187412) | Marine gutless worms symbiont microbial communities from Max Planck institute for Marine Microbiology, Germany - Olavius geniculatus... ... | reverse complement strand
GAATGCGACTAATTGACAGCACAACAGACATGGTCCGCTGACGGTTCTGGACATGCATTAATGACTGGCACCCCGGCACCTCGCAGCACAGATGGCAGGGAGACTGCTATAGCTGCGCTCCGAGTCTGAGTCGTGGTTACCGTTTTTAGTACATAACAACCGCCCCGAATAACGCTCGGGATTACGGCTGAGGAGGTTAATCAACCATATCACAATCGTGAATAACAAAAAACATCTGACCTTCTCAGTCACCAAAGTATGACAGTATCATATGACATCACAGATGTCTAACAGCAAGGCAATGACAGCGGTTACACTTGCTTATTTCCTTACAATAAAAGTTAAACAAAAATGTAAACATACTAAAAACAATATCATATTCATACAATCATCATCATCATCATCATCATGTACAATGTACAACAACTAACGCTGTGAGGTATCAGCTAACACTCGTACCGTAACTTTTCTGCCCGACTTAATATTCTGAGTCTCCTCCTTTGTTTGGTCGTCTGTTGCTGTTGCTAAAACCTGAAACCTGATCAGAAATAACAAAATGAATAACTGGCAACAATCAACACACAAAAATGCTTGACTGGCAATTATATTTCGGTTCTAAGTTAAAAAATAACCACAGAACAAAGTAAAAAGACTGCAGAGAGAAACATTTTCAGATCACAAAATATGCAATAACTGATGCAAACAACTGTCTTCAAAGTCACTTTAAATCATTTCTAGTCTGTTTTGCTTACTTTTATTTTCTTCTGCATAAATCCTATACCAACACTACTAATACTAAGTTTGTCATCAAATGCATAAATGTATAAAACTAGTAAAAATGCCTAATTCAGGCAATTCACAGGTAAGTCTCAACCTGGAAATCTGCCCCGCAGCCTGTGTTAACCACAAAAATAAGACAGTTAAACCACCACTTGACGATCACTTGTACTTTAAGTAATAAGTACGTAAACAAACATTAACAGTGTGCCTAAAAAGACCTATGCTGATTTAATCAGACGCACTCTACCAACATAAACAAAGAGACTGATGAGTGGTGACACATCAGCTCCATCAGAAACCAAGAAAAAAGACGAATTTTCAGCTGAGATGAAGACATAAGATAAAAAATAAGATATCATAAGATCATAAGATAAAAGTTTAACAACAGTACATCCAAAAATCAAACAATGAACAGAAATAATCAATGAACACTGACGATAAACATGACGTAAGCCTCAACATACCTGAAGCAGTCGACTTGTCTACTTGAAGCCACGGTCACAATGCTGTCAGTCCTTGCCACATAACTGATGGGACCCGGCAGAAGAGATCCGGGCAGAAAACGACTGAAAGAAAATGACTCTTGTTCAAAGACAGAAATTGTACCATCCATCGACTGGACGCAGATGAAGTCTTTGCCTGTACGCAGCAAACGTAACGTAGTGTACCGTAATGTAATGTAAAACCAATTTGGTATATTGTCATTATCACATTGTCACTGTGAATCAAAAGCAATGAACATTACATGTAAACAAAATATGGTCACACGAAATAATGCAAGTCAGCTGCTCGTGAAAATCATATAAACAATGTCACAAATGATAAAATAAGTCAAAGTGGGACAGATTTTTACCGTCGCCTACCTCGATACCTAGGACAAGTCAGCGCCAATGCAGCGCTTCTGATTTACACTTAACTTTGTAACAATGGCGCTATATCAAATTGTTTTTAGATTTCGATTTAGATTAGGATTTATGTCAGCAGACATATCTCACTTCAGTTACAAGACAACATCTGAAACCAGAAACCCTGTACACAGATCACAATCTAAAGTGCCACAAAATATATAATCAAATCCAAGTAATTCATGTCAGACAAGAACAGTGCAAAAATTATTAAAATCTGCCATAATTTCATCTAGTTATTATCAGTGTAAGTTTACATACCCGCAGTAACTTTGTTTTTTATGTACTATACGTGATGTATATCATAAGCAGTGCAGTACCGTACAATATATATATATATATATATATATATATATACCTACAAATTGCTCAGATGCTATTGTTCATTAAACTATACCTTTCACGCCACCAAATGGTCCCCAGCAGAAGTTGAATGCTGTCCGCTGAAGTTTGTGCTCATAGACAGAATGCAGCTGATACTGTGTGCCATGCTCAGTGACTCCCGGCATTGCTGGAATACACATGCAACCATACACTAGCATCTTATGATCTTAATGGTCATCTTTCACTTCCAAACCTTCATTAGTGAGCATTTCCTCCATAATGCATACTGAACAAACTTCCCACTATACTAAAAACACTTAGCTAACAAAATAATCGAAAATAATTAATGTCTTCATAATATAACTTAATAAGATGTCCAGATTTTTGCTGCCTAATGATGTCAACTCAAATTAATACAAAATTCTAAATTAAAGGGTTGTAGCAGTCAAATTAAACATAAAGGTGTATCATTGATATCTCCAGTTAAAAATTCTAGTTTAAATGATCACCTTTACACAAGCATTAAAGCATCAGATACTACTACCTTCAAAACATCAACTCTTCTACAAATTCACAAATTCATTTGCATTATTATTCAATACAATACAGCAAAAAGAAAAAAAAAATACCTGTAATAGCAAACACCGACAGCTTTCGTGGCTGTAGTACAGCCAGTTTTAGACTTTCAGATGCCCTAAACTCAAGTAAAAACTGCATTGTAAGATACTTTTATATAATTATAAACACTGTTTCATAAGCTCTCCAAAAACTGATTGCACAACTGCAAATATGACATATTTAAAATCACGTTCGTGTTATCACTCTAACTACAAAAAGCAATTCTGAAGTTAACGATATCAGCCACATAGATGAGAGTTCAAACAACTTTATCATGTCCACACTATTAGAAACATAAACACAGAAAAAAAATATTGTCAAGAATTATACAAATTAAATTAAACTGAATTAAAATGAAGCCAATAAACAACTCCTACAATAAAGTCAAACAAAATGACAAAAATGTTCACTATGTACATCTCTTATACGAGAAGCAAACTTACGATGCAAATCGACCAGTGCCAATCTGAATAATTGGAGATGACAACTGAAGTTCACAGATGACATCATCTGCAGTGAATCCACGAGCTTTCTCGTCCATCTTTGTCGGATGTGGTTGATACACTGCCAGTCGGCCATGGTAGCTGCCTACAATGATCTGATCTAAAACAGCAACAAACAAACAAACAAACCACTCAAAAAAAAGACTCAAATAAGTACAAAAATTTGTCATAAACTAAAGACACTACAATGACTGAAGAAATGTAAAGTACAGGGTAATCCAAAAAACAAACCCAATAAGTTTTGTCACAATTTCAACAAAAACTGACCAATATTCAGCAACAGATTAGCAACAAAGTGATCCCTAAAATAAATTCTGAAAATCAGTAAACATTCTGTAATGCTGAAAATTGCTGTTCAATGTTACAATCAACCTTTTGTTAATGACTTAAATACATAAAGTAATGTAGACAACTAGGCAGCAGACATGGCATATTTAATAGGATCTTATGTGTGACAAGAAATTTAAGTATCAGTGATCTGAAATAATATGTCAACTACCTGTGTGTGTATTTGTAACATCTGCCACACATAAACAACCCAGGTCAAAAACCTCATTCTCTCCAACTGTTGTATGCCACCATTCTCGAGCTTTAAACAGAGACATCCCTGCAATATCAACATCAACATTTTTAGCAACATTTTTACTTCATCTCAGACTGACCAGCACTTTTAACAGTAAAAACATAATTAACACAATCACAAAGAAAGGCAAGTAAAGCAAAATGAACTGTGCTACAAAACACCGCATCAACTGCATCAGCATCAAATAATAATGATCAGATCAACAATTTCAACTACAGCTTCTTCCCTGCAACTATCTAGATTTGAAACCAATTGCCAGCTGACGTCGTCATGTCCCCTTCCATCGAGGAACTCAAGTCTCAATTGGAAGGCAGCATGGCATCTCAGACATCTATTCTGAGACATCCATTTAGACACTTGCCCTGTTTTATCTGCATTTAGCACGTTTTGTCAACCTCACGGACGTGGTTGTTACAAGCACTTCATGCACACCTGCCATGCACGACATTGTCAACTCTGAAGATATGTGCTAACTGGCTAGCTTGTGCACTATTTGAAAAAAGGGGTAAAAAAGATTAGGGTTAGGGCTAGAGTTGGGGTTATGGTCAAGGTTAGTAGATCATATCATGCCGGTGCGGTGTTTCATGACACCCAATCTAGTGTAAAACAGAAAAATGACCACGACCATTACTGGTACTATGCTGAATAGATCGCTAATGTTTTGCTGCGTAATTATTCTAAACAGTAAATATATCGGTGATCACCTTGTAGGCTTGTTTCTTCATTAATTTTCCAACACGGATTAGTCAGACAAGACTGAAAGCCGTCGTCAAGGAAAAACTACATCGAACTCAAATGTCACGCATAAAACTAAAAACCAACTAATAACTAATTAAAACAATAGACAGTAACGGAGTTAACTGCAAAAAACGTGTCATCATTTAATCACTAATGACACCAATCGAGCATATTATTGACTCCATAAAATACCAACAATTTACTTTTTGTTTTTATTGACAACCAAAATATGTGCGCATGCGCGAAATACTACCGTTATCTCGTCTTTAATCTAAAGCTGTGCAATCCGTGTAATTTATTACTCGACTTGAATACTCGGTAAGTAACTTAACGAGTACTTAAGTAGTCGTTTAGTAAATAACTTATTAGTGAGCAGTATTTCACATTTTTGTTGCGGTTCGCGTTTTAGCTAAATCTGTGTAAATACAACTTTCTAGCCCCCGGTATATGTCCTGCAGGATCTAGGTTTCGTCCGTTTAATTAGGTCCATCAACTGGTGTGTCTGTAGGTTTATTTAAATCACATACAACGTATTTAAATCTACGTACAGGCTAAAAACTCATTAATTTGTTTAATTCTGCACATAGGTAACTTGACTGATCTGCTAGCGTTTCGAAAATCTACGGCAACGTCTTAGTATTATTAAGCTATTATGATTATTATTAGATTATACAGTGTGTCAAAGTTCGTCAACTTACTGCGTCGAATTTTTCATGGCGTCCAAGTCGTCAACTGACCAATCACTCCGCCGACGAATTTAATGTCCGGTTTTTCAGCGCAATCGCTGTCATCGCTGAATTAAACAGTGTATGATGCGAGCAAAAATTGAGATATTTTTTATAAAGCTTTAATTAAGTTTGGCATTGAAAGACGCGGTCTTTAAACGAAGAAAAAATTGAAGCCCAGCTGTCGATAAAATCGAAGGGCGACCGTACTCTGGTGTTCGAAGGCCAGCAAATGTGAATGAGAAGTCAGTAGTGTTCGAAAATTACCGGTAAGATTGGGAATGTTACCGTTACCGTAAATTACCGGTAAATTACCGGCAAATTACCGGTAATTTACCGGTAATTTACCACTAAATTTCCGGTAAATTACACATATTTTACCTTTAACAGAAGTGCATCCCGCCGAAAAAGTCTCAGAATAGCTGTTAACATACGTAAGTAGACGACTTTGGCAGTAGTTTCAAAATCAAATTGATTGGACTATTTTGGCACTTAATGTGTTAAAATTAAACGTTTAATTTAAGTCTTTGATCTGCAGTTTTTTCAAAAGTTCGTAATTTACCGGTAATTTTGCAATTTTACCTTACCGTAATTTACCGTAAGTTACCGGTAACGTTACGGGAGCTTTAAACCCTAGAAGTCAGTCATGCAGTAGCCCTGTTTGGAGGAAAGGGGAAAGTTGGCAATGGAAGCAAATGTCTGTATTGTAGTCTGTTGACAGTAACCATTACACCGATACAACTTGGCCGTATATAATGCGCCATGCGAATTTTGAGAGCCGGGACCCCTATTTTGGGAGAACAGGATATCAATGTAGGATGTAGGGATATCAATTATAGTAACCATACCGCGAACTAAAACGGTTTGGTCACAATTCGCAATGCAGGTATGTGTATTATTTTGGGATGCAGTAGTAGCCTACCCCAGTTTGACGAAAACGGGAGAGTTGTAGCAGGTCTTACTTACTTGGTTCCGCAGGGTAGCTGTCGGACAACCCTATTTACTTAATCAGACAGTTTTCCGGCAAAACGTACCGTTTGGCCACAATGCATGCGTTACAGACAGACAACAGATACAAGCCAGTCACATAGGCTCGACTCCAGTCTCCAACGGTCAGCCAATGATAAAGCTAGGAGCTATAAGTCGACTGGGTGATGAGACACAGTTACTTCAAAAACTTAGAACAATTTCACCATTTTCATCGAATTACATGGCGTATTCTAAGTAAACTGCAAGTATGATGTCAAAATACAATTCTCTTCATTTACAACATATCAAACTATCACATTCACAAGATGACTATGTAGTAATTATCCGACGATAATGTGAGGTAAATCACTAAAAAATAAACTTGCTGTTACGCAAGACAGCAGAATGAATTGGCACGCAATAAGTTATATAAACCTAGGCCTACAACATCCACACTTCAGAGCCACTCAACTTTTACAAAACGGCGTCATAATGACAAAAACTGTCACGGTTTCAAACATTTATATCAACAGTTGTCTCATCAAGCTGGAAAAATGCACCGAAATGTCGTCCCCTCAAAAAAACTCTGGCTGGCTGGGGCACCTGATGGAGCGCAGCGACAGTGACACTGTCGTCGTTTAACAAGGGGCAGTTGTATTCGTGCATCGAAGAATTATTCATACCGACTAGTGCTGATCTGAAAACCGGAGAAAACAAACTTTGGAGTCACTCGCTTAAGCTTTTTTCCGGCAAGCAAATTTTTTTTTGTCTCGCTGTCTGGCTTGATCCGCAAAATACACTTAACTGTCGCCTTACGCTGTGAAACATAGACCATTATTACCAGTCAACGACTACAGTCCACAATCTTCGATTTCTGGAATACACGTAGACAGATACGCTAAGTCCAGATACGCTGAGTCCCTTGGCCAACCCTTATGACCACGTTTTGCAGCTTGTACAACAAAAAATCTTTATTGTCATCAATAACATACGTACTTATTGAATAAATTAATGTCAGTATTACATATACATAACCACAATTTCACAAAAAAACTAGAAATTCGTTAAGCAACTGTCGACGTGCAAACAAACGTCGTCGTCGTAATCATTATAGGTCTAGTGACAGCGTTTTAATGAATACAAGCAGACAGGGAATCCGCTTGATCTTCGACATAGTATCGGCCTGCGACCTCCATTTTCGGCCTTTCGGGCCTCAACTCGGTCTGCGGCCTCAATACACAGTATGCGCTGCAGCATAGCCTCTAGCCATAACGATGCTGATGATGCGTCACCATGGTGACGACGTCTATATGACGTTACAACCGATTGCACTCCAAATTGAAACATCCCTATTTTAAAGATATAGATGGTCGGACGCCATCAGTGCACGGGCATATTTAAAAGCGTGAAAACGCGGGATATAGGGGTTTATTTTTGCGTTATGCCTGGCCTATTTCTTTTTCTTAACACTAGCCTACGTTTTTTTCTCTCTTTTAAGCCTGACCATCTCTTCGTATAAGTGTATACAGACGCAATTTGTACCAGAGAAAGTTGGGAAGTAAACAGGCACACTATGCAACACACTAGTTTTGCGTCTGTAGTTTCGCAGTATAAACTGGTGCCTGACTGAAGGCTGAAAACGGAGATCAGCGCCGCCCTATGGGCCTTACGTCGTAGGACAGTAGAAAGACTTTGCCGTTTACGTTTACATCACGTTAAAAATGTTTACTGTCCAAGGAGCGGCCAGGCGCAAGCCTCCTCTCCGCTAAACACGTCGCTGGATCAGTGAGGCCAGGCGATGGATGGCGGACAGAACCCGGCGCTTTTGACCGTCAGAAAGACGCTGATATCGGCGAACGTGGGCCTCTGCGCCTCGTCTCGGCTCCAGCATTGACGCATTAGGTCATCGAGCTCGCGTGGACAGTCGACGCCGGCAGCGGCCGGTGGTGGAGGCTCACTGGCGGGGTGCTCGGAGTGCCAGTGACGCAGCGTGCTCATCAGCTGATCGTCGTCGAGCCAGTCGTACGGTCTGCGTCCAGCTAGCGTCAGCAACTCCCAGACAGTCACGCCGAATGACCACACGTCACTCTTCGTCGAAAACCTTCCCTGCTCAACAAACCGGACACACCAAAATATCAGACGTACATGCTGGATATTTCGGTGAACAGGCTTTCTTTCACTGTAGTCAAGAATTACAAGAAGAACTGGCGACCAGCGACTTTTAATCAGCACGTCTGTTCGTACAAAATGTATCGTCGCAGCATTTTTTTTTGCATTTCACGTGCAACCACGGCCTAGATCCCATTTACAACGTGAACAATGAACACTGTTATCTGTGCGCCGTCATTATCGGCCTTTCCTGTTTACGTCGCTCATATACCCGAATCTACATACTCGTCACTGTACTGACATGGTCCTGGAAAAAGGTTTGTTATTTAGGCTACGTTAAACATCTTTACGATGATTAATGCTGATGATGATCTATTCAAACAGAACGAAGACGGAGAACACTGACGAGGACGACGGATTCCCAGGCCATCCAGCGCAGAGGTTGAGACGGGGCTCCGTCGCGCAGATAACAGTAGTCGGCCGGGTGGAGCGAGCGAGCCGTGCCCAGGTCAGACAACTTCACCGCGAGTCTGTCACCGACCAGACAGTTGCGTGCCGCCACGTCTCCGTGCACCAGACCAACGAGTTCCATGTGCCTCAGAGCGGACGCGATCTGTGCCGCCAGGTACAGCACGCTGCCGTAACTGCAAACAACCCATCACACAGCCACGACCACACATTCAATCTATCAATCAATCAATCCAGGATTTTCGAAGCGGCCTTAGTAATACAAACTATTGCTAGGTCCACTAGAAAGAGGTTAGTTGGAGTGCAGTCGAGAAAATAGTCAGCAAAAGTATTTCGTGAACATGAATTCTGAGTCCCTGACGAAGGCTTGATAACGAGACATCGGAAGACGTCAGGTCGTCCGGTGGGTCGTTCCAGGTCCGTAGTAAAGCCCGGCTGGTTGGCCACCGTTGTCAACTTGATCGAAGCTATACTGACGGACGGTTGGTGCCAGCGGAACGAAAAGGTCAGCGGTAACTTGTAAGTTTACATTTACTGGTGGCTGCGCCAATTTGAGTTCATTAGCTGGTGAGTCTGTATTTAGAGCTAACAAAAAGCCCAGCTATCGCCAGGGAGGGCATGCCGTACTTGGGTCTCGGTCAGGACGAAAATGTCAGCGGCCAAGCAAGTCGGCGGCGGAAGTCTTGTACTCTAGAATTGCAATCTTGTAGCCTACTGGACTCGCTCCGGCATGCGCAGCCAATGGAGACAGACAAGCGCGTCTGTGATGTGGTCCGATAAACGGACATGATAATAATAACTGTATGTCAGTCGTGATTTACTTCAGACACACTGTCATTGTCACTCACGACTGCCCATAAACTCACAAATTTCAATGAGGTTTAAAAGCGACATCCCATATTCACCAACATTGTTGAGATGAGTCTAAGATGCAGATATAAATTTCGTGGCAAAATAGACCGAAGCGCAACAGACCGCGGCTTTTTTTTCAATCGCGCTATACTTACTTACTTGCACTCTTTTATGCCAATTTACTAACCACCTCATAATAATGCTGTTATTTTTTGGCAGTTGGCTCTATTGAAGACTTTGCCGTCGAGAAGTGTTGCCATTTATTTTAGCACAAAAAGTCCAAAGTCGCTACGCTACGTACGTCTATCCAAACTATGCCGAAAATAGACTGAAAAATAAAATTTTATTAACTTCAATTACAATTTTTAAAAGTCATAATTTTGTACGAATTTTCAAATGGTAAAGTCACGAATTCCCAGTCTATGAAGGTAAAAAAGGTAAAGATCGTCAATTTGTATAGCGCATAGTCGCGAGCATGCGCATACCTCTAATGCGCTTTCGTCACTAACCAGAGCCGCTTGCCGCACGGCCACCGTGTGCAGCCTGCAGACACAGGCTGGCGCAGCGGCCAGCTAGGCAACCCCAGTTAGCTGTACCAAGGTCCCCACCTTCCGTAACCCATATAAATGAGTTACTACTCATTTGACCGTCCCAAGAAGAGTAGAAGGCTGAATCGACCTAGCCGGCAGGCTTCGCACCGAGATGGTTTACCTGCCTGCAGGCAGTCACCCATCGCAGTACTAACCGGGCCCGGCGTAGAGTAACTTCGTTTCAGCCGAAACGCGTTACCAAGCCGAAACGCGTTACCAACTACGCCACGCCACCAGCTTACGACCCATGCAGTCTCTATGCAGAGTACGTGATTGGCGCAAGACTCACGAAAGACCGGAGGCAGCCGAGATCTGCTGGTGACTCGTCGTTCCGTTGGCGTTGACAGCATGCTGGCGCAAGTAATGCTTGAGGTCGCCGTAGATCGGGTACTCTAGAACTATAGCGTTCAGTCTGTCATCACCCTGCTGAGAGCAGACGGCGATCAGACGCACAAGATGCGTGTGCTGGAGACGACTTAGTCGCGACAACTCGCGTCGGAACGACGTTCTGTACAGTTATAAACACCTTAGGGGCTCACAGAGCGACGTAACTGAACTGAACTGAACTGACACGGTTTAGTTTTTGACGAACTGACCAATGGGCAAGCAAGGCGAGCTCACTGGTCATTGGTTGACGCGTACGTAAGCGTATAGTCAAGTAGGTCAACGACGTCGTTAGACGGTGCCTACTGTAATGCATTGCTGCTTACCCAATGGTCAGTCCATCAAAAACTAAACTGTGCCGGTTCAGTTCAGTTCAGTTACGTCGCTCTGTACGCGCCTTTACTCGCTCAGGCCTAAACTCCACTTGCTTCGATTTGTTATAGATTTGTACAACAAGTCGGTCCATCCACCAAAAAAAATCGAAATACCACAAACAATCCACGTGTGAAGATATTGTATAGATTACTGTACGACTTGCAGCTCGATCTCCAACGAGTCTACAACAAACGGAAGTAGTGGACTTTAAGCTTAAAATGTCAGCAACAACGGGCTTATATATAGAAAGCAAAGCAAAGTAGGTTTACAGTACGCCTGCACGGGCGATTGGACTCTATCAGAAGAAGGCAGATTGGCTAAAATTTCGTATAATCACGAATGCACAAGATTAGCAGTGTTTGGGTAATTTATATCTCGGAGCTGAGAAACTGGCGTCGTTATCGTTAATAGTAGTGGAAAAGCAGTAGTAACTAGTAAGACTAAAAAGCAGTCAGAGCCCGCACACCTCCGCCAAGGCGATGTTGTTCGCTAGGTGGCAGTACCATCTTCGGTTTTGCAGCGGTTTCCTTTATGCCCCATTGAAAGCAATGATAACGAAAATTTCAAAGTGATCCAGAATCCAGGATTCCTTCCGAATCACCCCCAAAATTGAATCACATGTAGTTTTTGCCATTCCCGACAAACCCTCAAAATTTCAGGAAGATCCGTCCAGAACTTTTTGAGTTATCTTGGTAACACACAGACAGACAGACAGACAAACAAACAAACAAAGTCTGGCAAAAACATTACCTCCTTGGCGGAGAGAAAAAAGAGAATAAAAGAAATAGCTAGAGAAAAAGGCAGGACGAAATAGCAAGGGATGGAAAGAAAGTACAGGGAAAGAAAAGAGGAAAGGAATATATGATATAGGCCCTACGCTAACGCCATCATCGTCATCATTAACACATTATCATCCATCATCGTATCATAATGCTTAATAACGGCTAGTGTCAAAAGTGTGAGGAGAGAGACTAAATGATAGGTAACGCTGACCGTGTTTGTTGACTGGCATCGCGAGACAACGTTATGACGGCAACGGTCTGAGTCTGACGCTGGTCACGAGATGTCGCCACTGCAGCCGTTTTCTCACCCAATTCACATAACACAACCTACACGCAATATATGCAGCAGTTTATACACGAAATACGCAAACTGGCTATAGACGAACATAAGTAATTTCAGCAAAATTATCAACATGACCACAAAAACAATGACAAGTAAAGTCAGTTAGGCCTACACTTGAAACAAAAGATAGTAAAATGCAGCAACAATATTCCACGTCCCATAATAAACGAGTAAACGAATCCGCAATATAAGACCTACATATTCATAACAAGACATATTACAAACACACAAATAAAACATGAATGCAAAAAAAACAAAAAGAAATAAAAACAATTGCAAAACTTCAACACAGAGTTGTGCAGTTGTAGATACAAGTTTGCGCAAAGAAAACTTTATATACGCTGGCTGATATATACATTATCAGGGCTTTGCCAGTGGCGTAGCCAAGGGGGGGCCACGGGGCCCAGGCCCCCCAATCATCCAGACAAAACATAAACACACGTTTAAACTGCACGAAATTGGTCAATTTGGTCAGTTTAAAATGATTAAAATCGTTGACAACAGATCTCATTTTTAAAGCTAAAATGCACCCAATTCGATTTCGACTGGGGCTCCGCCCCAGACTCCGCTGGGGGAGCTCACAGCGCTCCCCCAAATCTCTTAGCTGGATTTTAGGGGTCCTACTTCTAAGGGAGGGGAGGGGAGG
>Ga0209367_1010107_pt1 | contig 12695 bp, 9 predicted proteins | sample WorMetLIZISLAND2_FD_187412 | JGI IMG/M metagenome (GOLD analysis project Ga0209367, IMG submission 187412) | Marine gutless worms symbiont microbial communities from Max Planck institute for Marine Microbiology, Germany - Olavius geniculatus... ... | reverse complement strand
GGGAGGGGGAGACGAGCCCCTCCCCCCAATTGAAACTTCTGGCCACGCCACTGCTTAGCACATGTACGCGGCTGCCGAAGCGTGCATTATTTTGTGAAAATAATGGTCTTCAAGTTACGGCTATGCTTCAGGCGATTGTGTAACAGGGTTCTATAGGCTACAGTACTGAATGATTGGTCATTTTCTGTACAACCGCTGGAAATTTTTGACGTGTTTCATCATTTAGCCTACTCCTAGAACTAGATGCGTATAATGGGGATCTCTGATGATGTTTAATGACGGCCAAGTTTTGGACTTAGGCCTACTTTTCAGTGATTTCTACTGTAGCTGCGAAAATTGACGAATAATCACGCAACTAATGATTGAAAGTTTAATGAAAAAATCATAATTATCAGGCTACATTTTTTTTATTTGCGTCTAAGTTACATTACCAAGAAAGCATCGCAAACTGATACAGCAAAATGGCGTTTAGTGTTTTTGTGTGTATTAGGCTAAGGAGTAATTAATGTGTTAATTTTTTGCTTTTTCGTTCTATTGTTAATGTTCTCGTTGAATAATTTTTCGCTTGTGTTTTAGTGAGAAATGTTGTAGGCCTATTTATTTTGTTGTGCTATTTGAACAATAACTATTCGTGATTCATGGTTGCATTCCAATAAACATCTTGTCTTATCTTATCCCGTGAAATGTGTGAATTTGACACTGTTTTGCTGGCTTCCAAGAGCAGCTGTAGCGAAACACCGTATTTCAAACGTTCTCAGACAATAAAGTTTCACCAACTAAAAATGCCAAGGTCATAGACACTAACAGGTATCGTGTTACATTGCACACATTTATACAGCTATATACTATCACACCAAAAGATCAAATGTTTCCATCGTGTAAACGGGGTATTAAGAACTTGGTAACGCGTAAGATCAACACTTGATGAACCGTTTGAATGATAACAGGCTTGCAAAATGACGACTGCGGTAGTAAACGCAGATGAGTGCAAACGTCTCAAGGCTTGTTCGCTTCTTTCAGCTCTTCCTTCAGCTAATAACTGAAGCCGACGTATAACTACGTTGTTGGAGCGATAGTCTGCCGCTGCAGTTACGTAACACCGCGTGATGATGTCATGATGACGTCAGCCGATGATCAAAACTTCGATCTGCGAATCGATTACTGCCACGCTTTAATCCGCTAATCCACTTGACGACGGACACGCGCCATATTGAAATCATGTACTGGCTGGACGCAGCCAATGCCTAAACTATCACGCGGTGCAGTGGCGGATTCAAGGGAGGACGGGGGGCCGCCCCCTGTTGACCGGATGCATCTTAAAACAGGCGAAAATTTTGCACGAAAATGCACTATTTTTGCACAGAAATTTTCTGGGGAGGGGCATAGCTCCCTTCCCAGGCCCCACCCCCTACCGTTCCGCCTCCCTGTTTCAAATTTTTGGATCCGCCACTGTCGCGGGGCGTTTGATGCAACACCTATAGCTTGAACCGTCGCCTGCACTTTACAAATTTACGACGCAACCAGATCAATCACAAATAGTTTATTATTTTTATAGGCCTACCGGATTTATAGGAACGGGAATTGAGCACTACCTCGTCCGTTAATTAATGCCGCAGAGAGAGTTGCGATTTCTTAAGGTTTGTTCAAAGCAACAGAAAAGTGAACTTAATTCACTTCAGTTTATTTCGTTTATTTGCTATTTTCTTTTTATTTAGTTTCGTTTTATTTCATTTTTTTCCGAATTTTTTCGCTTTGAACACATTGTTAGTCAGCGAATATTTTGCAGAAAATGTACATTAAAATAATAAAGTTTTCAACCTTGTTCTAAAAGCTGACTGACGATAGTGGTGCGCCAAAAATGGCACACTTTTTACGCCTTAACTTCATCAAATATTAACCGATTTCGAAAATTATTTCACTTTTAGAATCAAGAGAAAAATCGTAGTAACACTCACCAAAGATCCCGGCACACCTCCAGTGTGTTGCCACACTACCTCGTGAAATGTTAGTGTCGATAAAAAAAGATCATAGAATCACTCAAAAATACAATCCAAGAAGCTACAAGACTGACCAACTTGGAGAAGGATTCAGAAGAAGCTGCCTTTGCGTGCTCTCGAGCATCAGCAAGGCAATAAATCAATTAAGTAGCTGATAAGTTACTCGTGGTGGTACCGGGCGACAAGTCGAGCTGCAGCCAGGGCTGGAAAAACCTTTTGAAGGAATTTTTTTTGGTTCTAGGTTTTTTCGTTTTTTAAAGTTTTTTTTTGGTTTAGTGTTTAATGAACACCGTACTCAAAATTGCGACCCAGGAAAAATATGCTATAGGTCTTCACTCTCTGAAAAAGTGAACGACATAATTATGTGATAACTCAAAAATCACGATTAAAGTATGAATTAAAATATGATGAGTAATAAATTTCACAACAAATAAAAAACCTGAAAAACCTAAAAGTTAGACGTTTGAGGTTGAGAAACCTTTTTAAAAATTTGCGTTTTTGAACCATTGTCCAGACCTGGCTGCAGCAGCAGCAGCAACTGGCATGTCTGCTAATCGGCGATCACTTCCGCCGGCGCACTCACAATGGCGACAGTCGGCGCCCGGCTGTCGGTCGCCTATCGACCGCATCGCGTCCCCACCGTCGACCAATAACACGCCGGCGTGGGCGTGGCCTCGGTGAGCGACTTCCGGTCTCTCCTCTTCACACGCTTGGTGGTCGCGGTTTCACACATTCAAGTACGTCTACATCCGGACATGCATGCAGGCCTCCTATCTGTCATTCAGTCTTCGGTCGATTGACACCTAGTGCTTCAGGAATTGAATACATCTCAAAAAGCACTGAATACATCTCAAACACACACCGCGCAGAATTGCTGAAGTACCTGCGATTTGAAGTGCAACGATTTTAGAATCAGTTCGATGAAAAAAGTGGCATGTAAGATGATGTAGGCTTAATCGATCAATGTAAAAGCGTCCGAGACACGAAGTTAATATAAATCGAGAATTTCGAGAGATTCAGAGTGATTTTCTCCTCGAAAAGGAGACCGGATGAAACAACAGCAGCCGGAAGTCTCATTTGAAGCTGTCACTCGCGAATCGGCGACTGACAGTCGAAAGTTCATTCGTGATAAAAGTTGTCTTATTATTTTTTAGTTCCAGTTGTAGAATGTCGCCGGCTTCGACGTTCACCGACCACAGCATGGCCGCCATCTTGCGACAGCCACTTCCGGCGTGGAATTTGTCGCCGTCTGTCGGCGCACGGCGTGAGCAAGATGATGCTTGCATGACGAAAAAAATATTTGAGCCGCTATGCACTCCACGTACCCGGCGGGCAACGTTACTCTTCACTGGCCATGACGATGACGTGACGAATAAGTCCGCACATCATCAGACTAATGCCGGATCGTTCTCAATGTCTGTCGACTTGATGACGTTGTTCTGTAGTTCTAGAAGCGGAAAGCACTTCGATCAACGACGCCAGGAAAAACGCAAAAACTCCGACGAAACAGTGCTCACCATGCAGTCTGCGGGGCTGCTGAACACCGAGCTCGTAGCGGCTGGTTTCGGAACTTCGTCCGCTTCTGCTGAAGCCGGCGTTCAAGGTCATAGATGTATTAAACGTTTTTACGTGTTTTATTCTTGTCACGTTTTTAATGTTTTTAACGTATTTAAAAGAATTAACGTTTTTTGCATTTAAAAACGTTTATCGAAAATATTACCAAGAACCAAGCACTTTAAAGCCACAGAAATGAATCAATAGACTATAATGGTGAAGGTTTACTTACTTAGTCTTGTGATAGGCCTAGTTGGTCTTTTGATGACACGATTGAATTGAAATTGGATAAGGTTCTCTCTTTCTACAGTTGCACCTACACTACAGCATTAGATTTTAGACAAGAAGTTAAACAATTTAGGGCTAAACTTTTTTTATTCATTTTCAAACGTTTTTGTTTCTAAATTTTTGCCACGTTTTAACGTTTTCAACGTTTTTTTATTTAGTCGGAACGTTTTTTTATGTCTATGTTCAAGGCGACGACTGCAACGGTAAGTGGACCTCACACCGTGGGCGTGGCGGTGTGCTGCGTCCGACACCAACTTTTCCTCACCGTCACCGGTCACCATCCTGCACAGTGATGGACTCTCCACGGCTGGAGCTGGAGTCGGCCGACCTTTGGACACGCTTCGACCGGCTTACGACTGAGATGGTCATCACCAAGTCAGGCAGGTCGGTCGGTCTCTGAATGCGTCATAGGTTATGCAGACTATTATGGCCTACTATTTTCACACGATGTCGAACGGTGTTTTTCAGATATATTGGTGAAAAACAACTAGATTTTGGATCTTTGTGGATAATTGTAGGCCTACAATATTAATGTCAAGATTGTGCAAGACTTGTACGAATTTACGTAAGAACGCGCTGACATACTTGGCGCCATTCGTTCTGGTTTCTACGTTCGATAGCAGAATGCTTCGCGCGTCTTAGCCATGGACTGGGCGTCTGTCCATCTGTTCGTCTGTCCGTCACATTGCTGTATTGTATCAAAACTTTGCAAACTAAAATCACGTTTTCACAGTGGGCTGCCCAAAAAACTGTAGTTTATCGTGACGAAGTTTCGTGCCTCTGGGTGAGGGAGTTCCCCTCGAACGAGGGCGCAAAAAAGGATAGCTCCCTAAAAAGTTCTTATTTTACCGGAATTGCTTTGGATAGCGTGAATTCGGTTGCAGATAGGCACAGACATGCTGCTGATCATAATAGGGTGTTTACACGATCGAGAAAACATCGAACAGCTAGCTGGACGTTCGATGGTAATTAGCACGCTAGGAGGGCGGGCGGGTTGTAATTGGAAGGCCTATATAACACGTGATCAGCTGTGGGCTAAGAGCCTAAGCCTAGGTCTACATTTGAACCAGGGGCGGGGTTCCAATAGGCCTGCTCGATGTTTGCTCGATGTTTGCTCGACGTTTGCTCGAAGTTTGCTCGATCGTGCAAACACCCTATAACAAGCACTAGTGACGAGCTTTTTAAGGGTATCACTATCAACACGGATGACCTTGAACGACTATGAATGGCTACAATACAAAGTTTTAGTGAATTTGTCACGATTTTGGGCTGCGACACACAATTTCAGAGTGAATTGCGCCAAAATGGCTAGACATATACCAAAACAACCTGAGTATAAAATTTTTACGCGCGACAGCATGTAATGTAGCGATCAGTGAGGCACCGTGATCTGTCTATCAACTGAGTTTGAAACATGTTTTTCTGTAGGCGAATGTTTCCAGCATTGAAGTTCAAGGTCACGGGCCTCGACATTGATGCAATGTATGTCTTCGTTCTCGACATTATTCCGGTCGACAGCTTCAGGTGCATTGCTGTTGATACACGTTTGAACATTTTGTGTATGCAAACCTTAAATCTTGCGTTCCGCACAAGATTTTAACTTTGTGCGGAACGAGAGATTAAAGGCTTGTAGTTGTATGGAAACAAAGTTAATAAATTGAAAGGACTGCATTGATTTTTTTCCATCTTTTAAAACATTTTTTAAAATTTTATTTAAAAATGGTAATACTCATAATGTTTTGCACTGCTGATTAAGCGTTTAGACACTTAAACCAGTAAACTTCAAAATTAATCAATCAACCGACCAACCAACAGTCGGTCAATCAGTCAGATTTTATATAGATTTTAAGCTTATTGTCTAAAGTGAAATGTGTGTTTTTCCTATCACTTAAGCATTTGTAGGCCTTGTAATGTTGTTTCTTTTGTTCTAACAAACAGACTGTTTTTACTTTTTGCTTTAAAATTTGACGTACTTGAATCAGATAACGTTTATATTTTTTCTTTGTTTGCTTTGCATTGCGCATGCCCAAAATCTGTCTTTTACTGGATCAGTTTAGTATGGCCAACCGACCACGCGTGGAAAATCAGCGCCAAGAATAAGTGGCAACACCCGTATAATTTGTAGCAAACTTACAAACGCAAACTTCAGGCTAATAAAGGCATCTGGTCAACTCATTACTGGCATCGATCGAACCCTATAAACGGTATCTTTACCCGTATCATGTTCGGATTAAGAGGTGAAGGCTATAGGCCTATAATTATATAGGTCGGTTTTGCTAGCTGCACTGCGGATCCAACTGTTTGTTAACGCGGACAGTGGATGACTGCATAATGTGTCCATCATGTCAACTAGCTGTTACCGGTACGTCATAAACAGTGTAAAAAGCCTCTGCTGTTCAGATAAAGTCGCCACTGTGGAATCTGTTGTGTTATACCCCGTTTACACGTTCGAGCAAACATCGAGCAGACATCGAGCAGACATCGAGCAAACGTCGAGCAAACATCGAGCTGGCTCGTCCAGCTAACACATGGCCAGCTATTCGAGCCAGCTTGATCGTGTAAACGGGGTATAGGTACAAGTTCCAGGACAGTCGATGGGTAATCGCAGGCAACATGGAGAACAACGACTTGCTTTACCACCATCATAGGTGTGTCTACACTCACCCGGACTCGCCTGCCGACGGCCGTCACTGGATGTCAAAGACGCTGTCGTTTCATCGTCTCAAACTTACCAATAACGTCATCGACAACTGCACTGGCCACGTACGTCTCTCGTTACGTCAGGAATCATTTCATTCAGTTCAAAATATAACCAGAAGCGCTCGGACAGCGCAAACCTTTGCACTAACATATAGCACTACCATGCTAAACTGTTGGTATCCTAGTGAATATAAGAAGCCCGGCTGTCGCTAGGATAGCCGACTGTACTAGCTATCAATGACCTTCAAGGTCATCAAAGGTCGATGATTTTCATCTAATCTGAAATAGCGTATGCCACTTCTTATTAGTGATCAATAGTAACCTTGGCCCTGTCTGTCACTGTTTGCAAGATATGGCCAGTTTTCCGTTAAAAACGCACATTTTTTCGACCTTCTCTTCATTCAATCCCAAATTTGAAAATGCACTAGATCACTAAACTTGCACTAGATCGCTGAAATTTCGCATGCCCTGGTTCAACGCATATGGCTAATTATTTCTGTAAAAAGTTCTTACATAGGACCTAACGTTTAGCCAAAATACATTCGTTACCGACGAAGGACGGACGAACGACGGACCAAAAACAGACGACAGTCGTACTATAAGCTCGACCGTCACTTAAGTACGATCGGCTAAAAATGAGGCAAAGCGTGATTTTGATTCCTGCCTGGCAAACTCTTTTTTACTTTTCGCACTCCAAACAAATGTGCCAAGTTCGTCCATAATTTTATCAGAGTGTAACAAAAGCTCTACATGTATATTACAACCCTTAAAATAAGATGAACTTAGCTTTTTATCCCAGCACAGTAAGTAAATCGAGTACCAGTCTGCCTGGCTGGGGTTAAAGCGGGGCGCGTTTACCTGCATCGGGTGGCAGGTAGCACTGTGTGATCCCATATGGCAGGTGACGCTCCGTAGCTGCGTGATGTGTGTTAGCAGGCATTGTTGAGCTCGATGCATTTCTACCAACCAAGAGTCCATCTTCTGCGTCACATCAGCAGTATTGACGGGCTCTCTTCTGCGCTGACTTTCACTTTCCCACAGACCAGATTCATCGCCGTCACCGCATACCAGAACAACAAGGTCTGTCTGCCTGTCTTGTCTAAGCGTATATTACAAAAGGTGATATTATTCAGCAGCACATAGCACAGTCAGTGTGACGTGGGCAATATCATCTGTTTTAATTTTTGCTGTTTTTCGCTGTGCTAGTCCTTAAAGGTTGCCGTTGACAAGTGTAGGCTATAAGTTGATGTTTTGTACATTTATTCATACACAGATATTAGCAGCGTCGAATAGGCCTAATTGTCTTAGACTACGCCGTTCTACCGTAGGAATTACAAATATCTGATATTCCGCAGAACACTAAAGTGTGGCTTAGAAACATTGTCAGATGAATGTTCAGTAAAACTAACCCAGAAAGTCGTGCGTAAGCTTACGCATTAATTGGTTATCAAAGTAAAACCAGTGTGCATGTAGTAGGGCTAATGTATTTTTTGCATGCAGTACGTTAAAACGCATTGTTTTGCGTGGCAGATTACGCAACTCAAAATTGATCACAACCCATTCGCGAAGGGATTTCGCGTCTGTAACTCTACAGCGAAGATGGACAAAAGGTAGCCTACCGCATGATTATAGCAATATTTTGCATTGCTTCAGTCACTGATAAGATCTAGTTGAAGCAACATAATGTATAATTTATTGATTGATTAATTGATATATTGGTAAATAAATAAAAGTAACAAATACACAAATAAGTACTAATTTATTCATTTAGGCCTACTGTTTTACATAGTTGTTTATTTATTACTGCTATGATAACACTACAAACAAAAACCCATAGGAATTTTTTGTCATCTTTTGTCGCTTTTTTGTCATCAAACTGTATTTACTTTTGCTTAGGCTTAGATCATTTTTTTTGCTTTTTTCCTACTTACGTACCGTCAGTCTCTTAGTTCAAGTTACTTAAATAATATAAGACCTACCACTGTTATTTTATTAAGTCGGGTTGTGTTGTATGCTTACAACAGGAAACGTTTAAAGCTGCACAATGATTGCGAAGCGGTTTCCTCTGATTTGCGCAGCGAAGTGACTAAAGCTATAGACTGCGACTTCGCGGGTAAGCTTATGACGCTTTTTATGATAAAAAAAAACTTAGCTGAAAAAAAGCCTCGTGTCTTGCACAGCTATACCGAGCTGACAGTCAATGCGCTTCTTTATTAAGCAATCAACACAATTCGTATACACTGTTGTCGTGATATTAAAATTATTCTTGATAATGTCTTTGCAGACAGAGTTGCGTGTAGGTTTAACGTTAATGCCTTTTCCAGGTCACGTACGGCACAGTGAAAGTGTACTACTTCTTCTTCTTCTTCTTGTTGTCGTCTTCGTTGTCGTTGCTAATGCTTTGCGTGTAGACGTTGGAATATCGAACGATTCTGCCGATCACATACGAGTGTCCAGCGATCAGCCTTCATTGAGATCATCCAGAACTGACTATCAGCAATCTTGCGAGTACTGTGCGATCCAGCCGTTGCCAACATCTCTTTTCGACCGTGTCAATCATCAGATTGGTAGCCAGACAGATCAGACGGATTGGTGTCAGACGGGGCATCAACATCCCGGGTGGTCTCCAGTCCTCATGAGCACTGACGTAGACCTACCGCAGTGCACGCTACTGCACCGTCCCAAGCCGCTGCGCTTCCGACCTTACCAGTGACGTAAATAAGACGTTTTTCCACACCAAGACCAAGACTTATCATGCAGCATCTAATGTCAATCACTGATTCACATTATTTTCATCAAATAATACAGCTGTGCTTTATGGAATTACAGTGGTGATAGTATTAACTCTGGCAGCTTTTGAGAGACATGGATGGCGTCGGAGTGTAGTGTAGTGTGTAGTTAGATACGGGTAAATCAAGGTCAAGATCAAGTTCACAATTAGATGTGACAAAGTATACGATGTATGGTAATCATAACAAAATGTCTGTTATATCTCAGTACATAAATAATCAATTCCTCTCTGAATATCAAATAATTGTTATTAGCAAAAAAACCATGAAATACCCAAAATCATGACCAAGACTTTATTTTTTTTTGTTTTTGAGGCGCCTCGAATCCAAAACTTTGGTTTCATAGACTACTTACATTACTGGACTGTACCGCGCAACTCCAACGATTAGGCTAGCGAGAAATTTCATCAGATGTGCAACTTGGCAGAAAGTCGGAAACTTGCCTACGATTATTGGGTCGTTAACTTGTCGAGACCCTGCTAAAAACTGGTATATGTTTTTTGCAAGATAAAGGTAAGCTTATACTATTTTATTGTGTGTTTCTTCAAAGTTATTTCCATCTTAGTTCCTAGTCGAATAACATATTATTTCCTTTTTTACGCGCGAGAGCTAGCATGGCTACCTATAGCGCGTATTAGCTATGGTAGGCCTAATTCTGTCTGTCTGTCTGTCTGTCCGTACGCGATTATGGGCTGCGACTCGCATTTCAAGAGTGAATTACGTCAAAATGGCCTTCAGATAGACCAAGACAACCTGCGTATGCAATTTTCAGCATTGAATGTAGATTTTAGCAGTCTGAGTCCAGATCATCTAGGTTCGTGGTGGCTTGCGCACGCGGGTGTCAAACATGGGTAGCCCTTTAAAAAGTGGTTTATTTATCTGCTGTTGGCTTGTCTAGCGTGAAAATGATTGCAGATAGGCACAGACATGCTGCTAAACATAACAAGCACTGGCGACGAGCTTCTTAGGATTGTCAACATTGATGACAATGAACGTTAAAAATAGAGGGTTTTGGCGATTTTTGGCTGCAAAAAGTGAATTGCGACGAAATGGATGGAGATAGACCAAGATTAACTGCGAACAAGAACTGTTATAGGCTCTCGCGCGTCTCATGAGCCTATACAGTTCCTGTTGCTGTATTTACCTTCAATGTCATTCAAGGTCAATGATTTTCATGTCGTTTTAAAGGTAATATGCGACTTTCTACTAGTGATTAATACAGTATAATAATGTTAACCCGGTCTCTCACCGTTTCTGAAATGAGGCCAGTTTTCCTTTGAAAAAACGCACATTTTTCTACCTTTTCCATTCAACCCCAAATTTGAAACAAGTGACACAGCCCTGTCTTAAGCCCCACCCCTACCCTTTCGGCCCCTTATTCCAAATTTCTGCATCCGCCACGAGGGGAAAGTGTAACGAATACTTCTAAGATGCCGTACAAAAGCTAGCAGGGCTTTTCTTGGGAAAAGGCCGGGGCCCCCGTTGTCGCAAGGCATCGGGCCCTCCTGAAGGTTAATCCGGCCCTGCGTAACTTTTACACATAATGGAAAGTATGTTCGATTTTATAATCCAGGTCGCAAAATTTGAGGTTTCCCCCGAAAATTGGGGTCGAAAACATGCAAAATTTGGCGCGATTTCGGACAACCTCAAAATCTGACTGCGAATATCTCCGGAACGGATGGAGATATCAAAAATCGGAAAACCAGCTGATCGACTGATCGGATAGGCCCTACGCGGCGACGACTTTGTTATAACTTATAGGGCCTAATTGTCTGAATAAATGAGTGTCGAAATACAAACACGACATTACTTTTTGACTATCAGTTATCATTGATCTAACAAACTATTCTGCAGACAATTTCATATCCCGACCCGTGACTCACTTTACAATAATAACATTTGATAATAAAGCACCAATTGTACACATAAACGTCGTTATGCGGCCGTCTTAATAGGCCACAATACGGACCTTGCCCGAATGTCTGTCCGTCCGTCCGTCTGTCCCAACCGTAGAAGTTTCTAACTCGAAGGCTATAAGGCGTAGGACAACGCGAACAGATGCAACGTTTCTTTGGACTAAAGTTAATTCGTCCTTCATCATCATCATCATCAAAGTAACCATTGTTCCAGTTTTCAGTTTAAAAGTGTTAGCTAGACTCAGAGGCACAGCCGGAACTTAGCTTTGGAGAAGTAGGCCTATAAAATTTACTAAGTCAAAATGTTGGAGTATAAAAGTTCAATAACCATTTCAATGTGACTATTACCCCATAAAACGTTTATTTATACCAATACACCGACGAGGTCGCTACGCCACAGGTTAGGTTGCGCAGCTCTAGGCGGGCAACCGCAAAAAATGTCAACACCAGGCCGACATATTTGTGTAGTTAAACAACTAACAGAGAACAACGCCGGATTTATTGTAGCACCAATCAGACTGGGCCTCTACCCTGACTCGCACTGTGCAAATAAATTCCATCTTCAGCCTGATATCAAGTTAACAAAAGCAAACGGCAGTGAAGGCGGAAATGGGTCAGGGTTATACAGCGCTTCTGTATTTTAGGACGTTATGACGCTATACCGATTGATTATTACCATTAAGTGACAATAAAGACCCTAGTTTTCACAGGTGTTGAAGTCCTGGCAATTAACGACGTCAAATCAGTCATCAGAGATTCAGTATGCGTGGGTGGGCTAAATGTGGTTAATCTGATTGGCTGCAGCCGGGCTGCATCGACGTTCGCTCATAGAACAGAAGATACGCCTCGGATGAACTGAGTTTCAGCTGCATTCTGTGAGCACTCACTCTGCACGCACACACACACACACACACACACACAGTAGGCTATACAAAGCGACATTCGTTTTAAAAGTGTGTTGAAAAAGACCGAAAAGAAAAAAGAACTGAAACGCGCGGCTTTCATCTCAATTCAGTTCAGATCTGTCGGTTTGCACGCTCCTTAATACGGTACCCCGTTTAAACACGATCAAGCAATCGTCAAGCAAACGTCGAGCAAACGTCGAACGAACATCAAGCAAACATCCAGCAATTAGGGCACACGTCGTGCACGTGCACGTATGGAGCTCGGTGGCCGAGTGGTTAGAGTGTTGGACTCAGGTCAACTTCACCAGAGCGAGAGGTCCTGGGTTCGATTCCTGGACGGACCCCTCAAAAAAATTGCCAGGCCTCAGGACAGTCACGTGGTCACGTGTCCAGCGGGTGGACCAGGAAAAACACGATTGACTAGGCCTTCTACTCCGAGCTCATCCATGGAGCTCGGTGGCCGAGTGGTTAGAGTGTTGGACTCAGGTCAACTTCACCAGAGCGAGAGGTCCTGGGTTCGATTCCTGGACGGACCCCTCAAAAAAA
>Ga0209367_1010106_pt1 | contig 12696 bp, 7 predicted proteins | sample WorMetLIZISLAND2_FD_187412 | JGI IMG/M metagenome (GOLD analysis project Ga0209367, IMG submission 187412) | Marine gutless worms symbiont microbial communities from Max Planck institute for Marine Microbiology, Germany - Olavius geniculatus... ... | reverse complement strand
ACATTGTTGAATTTTGCAATTCTTGCTGAAAAATGGCAAAAACGCACCTTTTCATATGAAGCCGCCTGTAAAAAATTTTCATGGTCGGGCCAAAGGGGGGGGGCATCGCACCGTGCGCCCCCCCCCTAAATACGCCACTGGTCACCGAGTCCGCCGAAAGCATCTGGCATTAGTCAGAAGTGCACAAAAATGCATTATTTTGGCGTAAAAAATGAAAAAAAATTGGGGGAGGGGGCACTCCCAGACCCTACCCCTCTGGGGAGGGGGACACCCCTCCCCAAACCCTACGGCACCTCGACCTTATGTCTCGACGCCTTCGGCGTCTCCCGCCCCCCTATTGGAAAATTTTGAATCCGCCACTGTCCCCAATTGACATTTTATGCACTGTATAGAGTGACAGTGACTGTCAAAATACTAATTTCCGGCGCCAGCACGAAGTAGTAGCGCTCATAAAATACTTTATTCACCAGACGGCAAAAAGTTCTTATTTCTCTCATTCAGTACGCGAAAAAAAGTACAATTTTAGCTAATTTTTGTAATTTCGAAATCTTGGGATTGAGACACTGCCAATCCCGGAATTCGGGATTGGCGAAAATGGCCGAGATCCCGGCGCCATTGCAATCTCTAGTGTGCAATGGTACAATCCAATCAGTGGCTAGATAAGGAAGCAGGCGTTTTCAGGCTGTCTGTCGTCTTACGACTCAAGTCGGACGGCTCGACACAGTGCCGTCTCCGATGTATACAAACTTACATACGGTGGTTTTAGCGAACAAAGACTAATATTTACTCATTTGTCGCACAGTTTGACGCATTTTTATTGGATTAATGCCGCGGATAAAAGCGCAATAAATAGTTAACATTTAGTTATTTTTCAACTTTTATCGAAAAAAATAATTCTGGTTTTGTTACTACAAGGCATGCTATTTAAACTTGTTTATAAATTGTCGTATCGCACATGATTTGTTTCCGTGTGATTCCGTAAAAAGTAGTAATTAGTATTTTATACAGACGATGTGTAAATGTGACAACATAGAGCAAAATAAGATAGAACACTGTGCGTTACTTTTAGTAGTTTGTTGTTGCTTGTAGTTGTAGTATAGCGGTACTCGCCCCTTCTCAGTTATCAGCTGTTTTGGTTACTGACATTAAGTTTTATTCACAATTTTTTTATTATTTCTGTCGTTCAATACGCAAAAAAGTACAATTTTAGCTAATTTTTGTAATTTCGAAATCTTGGGATTGAGACACTGGCAATCCCGGAATTCGGGATTGGCGAAAACGGCCGGGATCCCGGCGGCATTGCAATCTCTAGTGTGCAATGGTCCAATCCAATCAGTGGCTAGATAAGGAAGCAGGCGTATTCAGGCGGTCTGTCGTCTAACGACTCGAGTCGGACGGCTCGACACAGTGCCGTCTCCGATGTATACAGACTTACATAAAGACTAATATTTACTCATTTGTCGCACACTTTGGATACAGCAAGCCTCCACTCATTTTGAAATTTGTGAAGTTTCTGAAATTTGAAGCTGTTGTTCTTAAATGCCATAAAATAAGCAGATTTGACACTAAGATCCTGAAAGTTGCAAAACTGAAAAAGTATTGAAACACCATAAAATTTCTAACACAAGACAGGTCTGACATTATATAGCAAGTCCCCAATGTGTTAACACAAGTTTGATCTATGCTAGAAGCTTCTATTTAATCTGTTACAATTTACAAGCCAGGATTTTATGTCTTCTTCCGAATACGTGTTAATTTCAGTATGTTGAAGGCTCCAGCACGGTATGGTAGATGCGTGATAGTAGACTGGTGCAGACGTAGCATAATAACAAGTGCTTCAGCATGTTAAAAGGAGCTGTGACAACTTCAGACTACTCAGGGATCTATCGCAATGCCCAGTTCACTGCTGTGTTGCAGCGGAGTACATCGATGACTCTTTTAAATACTTCAACAAATTCCAGCTGAACTATGTATTTTGGCAGTATGTTCCAGGATCTTGCTGTCCGTGGGAAAAATGACCAGATGGTCGTCTCTGATTGAGGATGGAATATGGTAGGCAAGTGTATTCTGTCACTTCTGATATGGGCTGATGGCTTTATTATAACGTTTATGGTATTAGTTAATGCAGTGTGTGTGTGTATGGTACATTGTAGTGTAACATAACAATGGGTCACTTGGCACAGTTCAGGCTACTGTTGTGGAAGAACTACTTACTGCAACGTCGCAATGTGCTTGTCACTTGTCTTGAAGTTGGTATCCCAACAGTCTTTGCACTCATTCTGATCCTTGTACGTCAGCGTGTTGAGTGCAACCGAATTGCTAGCCCGACGACATGGAATGAATTTGCAGTCAACGAGACATTCGGGAAATTTGACTGGATGTCAGAAGGTCTGTGGCAGATCTATTTCACACCAAACTCAACGTCCACAAGGCTTGTCATGCAGTCAGCAGCAAAACAACTGAATCGATCGTGTGCTCGACACAGCTGTATTTCTGGTTAGTAATTAGTTAATAAAGTTTTTATGGTCACATTCTACTAGAAAAATAAATGCTCTGCGAATAAAATTGTTATTTTTGCTGAGATCACTGATTATGCTGGAATTATCAATGCTTTGTTGCTGCTGTCTGTCTGACAGGAATGTTATCTGACCTACAGAAAGTTAAGTTGTCTTTACTCATTTCAAAATGCCAGTAAAGCTGGAGTAATTTCCAAAAAATTACTAATTCAACAGCTTGATGTGGCTTGATAGTCTAGTGGTTAGCATGTCGGACACAATGACCGCGAGGTCGGGGTTCGGTCCCTAATCACTGCACTTTCAAGTAACAACTTTGGGCAAGTTGTTCACACACCACAGCCCATCGGTGCGATGCCCTAGTATGGGAGCCCTGCCAACTAAATATCCAAAAAAACAACAGTCGAAAGCATTAATAACGTATTAGAACTTGCTGAGATCAGTGACCTTGCATGTTCACTATAATTCTTTTTCTTTTTCCGTTGTTTATTTCTCGAGTAGTGCATGGTAGCTTTCTTTGAAAGAATTGAGCTAGTTAATGAATTGAACTGAGCCAGTATTTTCTTTCGTTTGTGTGTGTGTCTGGTTTAGATATTGTTGGCTTTTCCAGTGAGTCTGCACTGGTGGACAGTTTTCTACAAACTCCTAGCACTGTTGGTGATGCGAGCAAAGTTCTCGCAGGTGTTGTGTTTAATAAAATGCCATCAGTTCAGTCGAGAGCGTCATCTTCCAGCATTGAGTACAAAATGCGATTTCCCTCAACACTGAGGAGTGCAGGACGCAAGTTTAGTATGAGTCCGTTTAACACAAATGACCGTTGGATGACTCAATTGATGTATCCCGTGGTACAGAAGGTTGAACCACGGAAAATAAATTTGCCACAAGGAGGACCCCCAGGTTAACATTTTACAGTACTGTAGACAGTTTAACTACAGAAGTACTGATAATCTGTTTTCTGTTTATGATGTTTGAATATGACAAAAAAATTTTCAGCTTAGCTTATGAAACGAACAATTTTCCACAGCTGTTGATTTCAGCATGATGTGCTACTAGCAATATTTAACCTATTTCAAGAGTTGTTTTTGCAATAATATGACTTCATCTTGCGCAGAAATATCATTATGTCAATAAATATGATGATTATCATGATGTATGATTGATTGTCTTAGACTATTTATGCTGTTCAATTTAATGTGGTATTGCATGCACTTGCATGCTGCTGAGTAATCGACACAGACGTAGTAGCTTTTGGTACAGGATTGTGTCTGTCTGTCTGTAACACATGCATGTGGCTAAATAGCGGGGGTACAGTGGCTTATATCCCACAAAATCTGGAATCAAAATCTGGTGCAACTCCCCTCTTTCACTTTTATGCTCAGGTTACCCCCACTTTGGGCTCAGGTTTACCTCTCCATTTTTGAAATCAAGTTTTTCAACCCTCCCCCCTGCAGGCTTCTTTCTTTTTCTAGGGGGGGAAGTTTCGTTAAAAATATAGTGAAAAATAGGAGGAAGTAAAAAATGCGGGAGGTTTTGTTAAGGGTGTAGGTTGCAAAGTGAATAATAACGGAGAAATTTTAATCTACACCTTTAACCAAACTTTCCCCCTCCTGATTTTTTACTGGGCACAGGCTGCACGCACCAGGTATAGGGATAGAAGCCACTGGTGGGGTACATCATAGGAGGTTGGCAATGGTACCGTTGGATAGCGCATTGACGAGTTCGTGTAGGTTGTCTTACAGTTTCACTTTGTTAAACATCTGATAGTGCAAAAGTCATTATTTCCGTTACCATGTGATACAGGATATTTGGTGGAAGGGTTTCTGGCCTTACAGCATGCTGTGGATTCTGCACTAGTGGAATTTGTAGCTTATGATGCTATGTCAAACATGTCACAAGTGTCAGTGCGACTGCAGAGATTTCCGTATCCGCCGTACGTCGATGACAACTTTGTGCTGGTGATTCAGCAGCAATTTCCATTCATCGTGCTTATGAGTTTCATCTTCTCGGCCATGCAGATTGTCAGAGATCTTGTCTATGAGAAAGAACGATGTCTAAAGGTTCTTCTCATACAGTGTTTATAAATTTGAAATAGTAAATGTTGCGTCATAATAGCTGACACCCAGAGTTTACATCTGCATCTCTCTGACCATTCCTTGAAAAGCAGGAGTTATTTCTGTAGTGAACATTATGTCCTTTGATATTACTGGCATTTTTTTGACATAAGAAACTAATCCTGGTTTTTGATCCTGAATTGAACTTTGGGTAGATATTGACATTGATGATTTATAGCTTCGATACTTAAGTTTTGAGTCGTTTTTGATCTAATGATAACTTAGTGAGTCATCTGAATATCTCAGTGTTTTTTATAATCACGCAGAATATTAATTGGCCAACTGTACTTGTGGTCATGCCTTTGGTACGGGAATGTGTCTTTTTGTCTGTTGTCTGTCTTTAACACATGTATTGTGGCTAAATGGTACATTGTAGGGGGTTGTTGATGGTACCGTTGGATAGGGTGATGATGATTTCCCATCAGCTGTCAATACTCAATAGTAATGATATTTCTGCAGCAGTTTGGCCACACGCAACGGACCTAGGTCTATGCGGAATCTTCTTCTTCTGTGGTGTCAGACTTACGATCGAATGGTCGTGGGTTCGATTCCCAGCCGGGACACTATAAAGTTGTTACTACCGGATGCGGATGGGTGACTCTGGACAGGTGAATCATCTAGGTATCCAACACCAAGGTCAACTCAGCCTTTCATTCCTCCAGGGTAGGTAAATCGAGTGCCGTCCTGTCTGGCTGGAATTAAGGCGGGTGCATTCACCTGTGTCTAGTGGCAGCTAACACTGTGTGATCCCATATGGCACTTGACGCTCTGTAGCTCTGTGAAGGGTTTTCTGTTAAGAGCTTTTACCTTTACACACAGGAGTCAATGAAGATGATGGGGCTGAGCAACTGGCTCCACTGGTTGGCCTGGTTTGTCAAGTACTTCATCTTTATCCTCATCTCGGTGGTCATTGAGACAGTTCTGTTTGTGGTGAGCACTAGTAGCAATGGAGCGGTGATCAGCTATATGTCACCTACAGTTCTACTGACATTTCTCATCGCTTATTCACTCGCCACGATCACATTTTGTTTTGCAGCGAGCACTTTCTTCTCTCATGGTTTGTTGTTGTTTTCTGTTAATATTATCAAAATGTTATGATATGGATGGAAATTTGTTCTGTTTTTGTTATGTGTGCAACTAAGTTTACATGAATTGAGAATCTTGGCATAATGTAGAATAATTCCTGACACATTGTTTAGTTAAACAGAAATTGGAATTTTCGGTGTTTAATTATGCATACTGCTGTTTCTAGCTAAAAATTTGTGTATAGAACCGGTGGTATGATAACCTCATTGCTGGTAAAGATCTAATATTTGCAATTAGTAAGGATGATACAAATGTACATTGGCAGTTGCACTTCAACATAGATAGCATCTTGTTCATGCTGATCTGACAGAATGACATTGGATATTGCCACATTATGGCTAGCGTGAGCTAGAACTTAGTTCCTGGACTATGCTGTAATCTTATGAGAACATTACCATCATTATTTTGGCTTTACTTGAGCAGTGTGTAAATGTTTGAAACAAAAAAATCTGTTGTTAATATCTGTTACCTTCCCTCTCCCAGAAGCAGTTCAGCAACTGAGAATTCACATGACTTACATCTTATAAACTTCCAAAACATTTGAGATTTTAAAATTTGTTTATCCCATTTGTTCTCAGTAATTGTCAGCTATTTATTACATAGTGTTGGTCTTACAGAATTATGATTTTGATTAGAATTTTTTGTATTTTCATCTCAGCAGTTGCTGGTCCAACTGAAAACTGATTAAGTATGTAAGTAAGTAAGTAAGTAGTTTGCATTTGTAGTGCACCACATGTCGAAAGAGTATTTGAATCGTATGTGTAATCAGCATTAATCCAGCACGTACTTGTTTCGTTTTGTGCAATAAACTTTGATTGATCAACTGTTTGATTGGCATGCTGGTGTAGCTAACTCGGCTGCGGCAGCAGGTGGAATTCTGTTCTTCATCAGTTACATTCCATACGTGTTCTTACAACCGCGCTATGACACGCTGACGTGGCCGGTGAAAATAGCTTCATGTCTGCTGTTGAACGTCGCCATGTCACTTGGCTGTCAGGTCATCGGCATGGCTGAGGGAACTGGTATGTAGCACTTTTGTTAAATGAAGCCAAACTCCTTAGGCCGCTAAGGCCAGAACCATGACGCTGAAGTTAAGGCCAAGGCCAGTTGTTCAAGGCTGAGGCCAGACCAAGGTCAAAGGTAGAACTATGAAAGTGACAGTGAAATCATAGGCTAGAATTTTTATGGTGTTAACAAGGCCAAAGCACTAAAACTGAGGCCATGGTTTTGTGACTAGGGACCATTTTGGTTTTAAGAACTTAACATCTTCGTTACGTTGTGATATATTATCATTCACTTGTTCCCTGGCATGTCAGTGACTGCAAGGTGTTTGCAGGGTTTAAAGTCATATTTGTCATAAAACTCATCGGTGTTTATTTAATGTTACGATGAGGATTGAGAAGGTTATGTAACAGTATTTGTGCGTGTCTTTTTGGCGCAAAATAACTCATAAAGTTATCAACAGGTTTTTTGCAGGGGTTGGACTTGGTGCAAAAAGATTGAATGATTTGATTATGGCAGTAATGCAGTTTTTTGGACATTAGATAGATCAGTTTTGATGGCGTACACGAATCAGAAAAGCACTGGTTATCTGGGATTCTTTAAATTTAGAGATAGGGCATGAAGTTTTCATTGTGTTCACCACTTAGAGGTCTGAGAACTGTGGTTGCTTTCAGTTTAAAAGATTTTGTTAACAATAAGACATGAAAACAACAAACAGAAAAGTAGTCGAGCCACAGAACTTGAAGCAACCGGCACAGAGGTTTTGCATTATCTGCTGCTATTGGAGGCAGAAATTGTCACCACGGCAACATGTGATAATTAAATATTCCACATATTCTCAGCTTGGCTAGTTCAGCCGTAAGGTAGATAATCAAAACAACAGCTATAAGCTTATAGAGAGATAAGACTAAATACTTTGCACCTTTGAAACAGAACTGTAAAACATGTCTCTTTTAGCAAGTATTTTATTTCTGAATAAGTTTTTCTTAATTTTGTACATTATCCTAAAGAAGTTTTAGCTTAGCTTTTAGGCTGTTATTGTGCCCACTCCACTGTTCATTCTTGTAAGTGGCTATTTTTGGATGGATTGTTTGGTTGATTTTATCAAAGAATTTGAAGCCACCAGTCAGTGTTGGATGGAGGCTGTCTGTTAATTCAAGCTACACGCAATTGGTATAATAGTGATACCTGTTTTTTGACATGTAATTTTTTTTATGGATTTTCTTTAGGATTAGGCATTTTTTGTTCATTATGGTTGTTTCAGTGGTCATAACGTGTATACGGCTGTCACGAAAAAATGCAGAAGACCATATTTCGGCAACTATATGAGATAGAGCGTGCAAAATCACCAAAACGACCACAATACCCAAGTTTATATTCATGTTCAATACAGGTATAAGGTTCAAATGCAATAGGTTTGATGGTTTTTAGGTGAAAGATCGTATTCTTGTTAGCCGTCTTGGATTTTTTTGCCGTAGAAAAAATGCTCAACACTTACAATCTGGCATACGTCAGATTTGAAATCAGCCCCCCCCTTTAAATTGACCAGAATCCATCAGAAACGTTATATATGTCGAAAAGCAAGGTACCGTGACCTGTAGCCGGACTATGTGATGCGTCATACCCAGTTTACAACAGGAAGCATACATGAAGCAAACATAAGGCACACTTAGAGCAAGCTTAGAGCAAACCTTAAGCACTCTTAGAGCTGGCTTGATAATGGTGTGTGCTTCATGCATGCATCGTCGTGTAAACGGGGTATTACTGTGCACAGGTGAGGGTGTGCAGTGGAGCAACATCAGTCAAGGTGTGTCTGTGGATGATGACTTTGCAATGCTTCACGTCATATTCATGCTGTTACTGGACTCTGTGATCTACGCGTGCATAGCCTGGTATGTTGAGGCTGTGTACCCCGGCGAGTACGGCATACCACGACCGCTCTATTTTCCACTGCTGGTGAGCTGTCATTCATTGTCTTAATGCAAATAATTATATTTCAGTAGTCATAATACTTATAATTTTGAGAATGTTTGTAGCACTGTCGTCGCAGCAAAGTTTACTCATGTTCATCTGAAGGCCCAAAAAGTAGAAAAAACACATATTTAATATATCTACGATTATACTTTTATAATGAAAATTGTGTTGAATTAGATTTGGGGTTTTCTGCAGTTGGCTTTTTTGACATTCGGTCTTCTGACCGGAATATTGCAGCCCTCCAATCCAACTTCGTGATTAGCAACTGTTTATGAGGTTTCAGCAGGTAATGTCTTATTAAACATCTCTAAAAGCTCTTTATATGATGGAGCATAAGTTATTGCAGCTGGGTGACTTTTCTGACCCTTAGCCAATAGTGTTAGAGCACCAAAACTGTTTGGTGAACTGTCACCATGAATATGTGTTTGACAATTTTTAGCTTAAAATTGTTAGCTGTACACGGTGTTTCATAAAACGGACCTTGTTTTTTTTCTTTCATAATATGCTCAAATGATGATCAATTTACATGAAATTTTTACCAGTTGTAGCTAAAGATATACTTATTCAAAATATTTTATCAAGATATAGCAGTTGATTAAATATTGTTTACTGGTCATAACGTAATGGTGACGTCATAATATGTCGCAAGTACAAGCTTGCTAGTCTCAACTGGTGCTGTCAGTTGCTACCCTGCTCCAATGGTGAAAAGTTTGGTTCGCTGATGACAAATTGTTGAAGTTTTACAGTTGCAGCCACAAAAACGTGCAAAGCGATCACATTTACGTGTCTGTGGGGATAGCTGGACTTTTACGTGTTCGAGCATGACAGTGCACTAGCACACCGAGCTTGCAAAATGGTTGCGTTTGTGGATTGCGAGACGCCTGATTTCATGTCTTTGTGTTGTTCAGTGCTGACACGATAAACATTTTCATTAGCAAACCAGACTAAGTTTATCATCAAAGCAGGTTAGTAACTGACAGCACCAGTTGAGAAAAGCAAGCTTGTACTCACGACACATTATGAAATCAGCATTACGTCACAACTAGCAAAGAATATCTAATCAACTGCCATTTTTGTTTGAATATTTTCAATAAATATTTCTTACACTACAACTGGTAAAAATTTTGTGTAAATTGGTTGTTATTTGAGTGAATTATGAAAAAACAAAAAGGGGGCTACTGCACAGCAGTGTATTCACACTTAATGTTTGATGGCCATTTTCTTGGTCAGGCAGGGGCTTAATTTTTGGAAAATATTAACGTTAAAAAACTGCAATTTTTGACAGTTATGAGTCAAACATAAGAAAAATTCAGGCGGAAAATATTAGACGATAATCTTAAGAAAGAAATTATGCACTTTTCAAAAAATTGTAAAAGAGCTGTAAAAAGTTTACTGTGTCTAAGGTCCTGTTTGTCCATGCATATTTGATGGCCAATCAAATTAATTTCTGATCAACTTTGGGACTTGATCGGAGATCATTTCAATAACCGTTTTTTTCATTGCCAATTAGCGACTAATTGTCCATCAAATCTCCCATCAAGTTGATGGTCGAATATTGGCCGATCAAGTCAGATAATTGACGATTGATTAAACATGACGATGTGCAGCCATCATACTGGTGTGGTGAATCGTGGCCTAAAGTCCGACGTTTGCAAGTAGCGAGTATGCCGGATGTATGCAGCACCGGCTCAGAGACTGCACCGTTGCTTGAAGAGGTGGATCCAAGACGTAGATACATGGACTCTAGTGGATCGGAATACTTTGAGTCCGACCCTCACGGCCTTCATGCTGGAATCAGCATCCGTGCTCTGAGCAAGGTTTGCACTCATGTTGCTTGTTGCCAACTGGTATTTATTTTATTATAAAGTCATACATGAAGTACTGACAAAAAAAGAAAAAAATGAGTGATTGAGCTGTTTGACAATCTCTGGTCATCATTTTGCTGTTTTTTTCTATGTTCCACAATCACAGACGGCGTTCGGTTCGAGAACTGTCTCTACAACTGGACGACCACAAGCCTGGAATCAACCACCTGCTGACATTCGCAATGCTGCCAGATACTCCACTTTCAAACATAATCTTAAAACGTTCTTATTTAATGGACTTTAGATTTATCATATTGTTTTCTTAGGTTTTACTGTTACATTTTAGGCCTAGTGTTTTTACTTGCTAAGCACTGCCATTCAGGACTATAAAGGATGCACTATACAGTTTGTTTTTCAATTTATTGATATTTCTGATGGTGAAGTGCTCAACCTGGCTTGCCTTGTTCCTTTTTGGTGTCAAGGCCTGGTGTCTTTAATATATTGCCAAATTATGTCTCTCTTTCCCTTCCCTGTCTTTGCACACTTCTAGATATTATTCTGAAAACTGTCTGTTTGCCTTCTTTCCCCCCTCATCCAATACACAGCTTTCTGAAATTGATGACTGTCTGGAGGATAAGAGGGAAGAACTGCCATCACAGGCTGAACGGTAGTTCAAGCTCTGTGTTAACGGCGACTTCTCTTTCTTATGGGAAAGCCAAAAATTCGACCCACCACAGAATCAAAACCCCTGACCCAATTAAGATGAAATTTGGCACGGTTGATTACGTCGGCGAGGGAACCCGTCCTGCAAAATTTTATGCAAATCCCCCCAAGGGGGGCTTCCCGGCAAATGGGTGAAATATACGCACAAATTTTTATAGCTATCCATATACCTTTTTTTTCAGAAACTCACCTACAGGTCAGACCCTTCGGCGGATTTTTGCGTGCAATGGCTCAAACGACGCGGTCTCGCGCCAGGATGTGCCTTTTGGGGGTTAAAAAATTTGAAATTAATATTTAACGTATTTATTCGCAAAAATCGAAAAAATTACAATGGCGCCTATGGGGAATTGCAATTAATTAAGCAATTCTTTAAACGGTCATAACTTTGGCTGTGTATAAGATAGAGTTGCAATTTTTGGTTCTAGGGTATGGTTTTCGGGGATGGCGAATGTAACGGTGTCATTTAATTTTACCCCGGACCCTCCCTGGTTGCCATGGCAACGAAATTTGGGACAAAATTGGCTATAATTCGGCTTGCGTAGTAGATTTTTGCGCCTATAGGGGGGTTTTCGGGGATGGGCCATCGAATGCTGCCAATTGCATTTTTCCCTGACGGACCCCCGTTGCTATGCCAATGAAATTTGGGACAAAATTGGCTATAACTCGGCTTGTGTAAAAGATATCTGCGAGATTTTGGCACCTATAGGGAGGGGGGTTTTGAGGATAAGCCATTGAATGCTGCAAACTGCATTTTTCCCCGATCGACACCCGTTGCCATGGAACAAAATTTGGGACAAAACTCGGTCTGTGTATGAGATATCTGCGAGATTTTTGCGTCTATAGGGGGATTTTCGGGGATGGGCCATTGAATGCTGTCAATTGCATTTTTGCCCACCGACCCCCGTTTCCATGGCAACGAAATTTGGGACAAAAATTGGCTATAACTCGGTAACAGTTGTAATCAGCTTGGCTACTGTAAGAAAAAATCTCAAGCGCAATGTCTTTGTAACTGATCACCAGTAGGAAAACAGTATTTCAGTAATAAAACAACAAATATAAATGTACAAAACATTAGTTTATACACTTGTTAACGTCAACATTTAAGGACTTGCACATCGAAAACAGCAAAAATTACAAAAGGTGATATTATTCAGCAGCACATTGACACACAGTCAGTGTGATGCGGGCAATATCAACTTTTGTAATTTTTGCTGTTTTTGATGTGCAAGTCGAGGGGTTTAAGCCATAAGGTCGTATCTACGATTTTTGTCAAAATTGAGTTATGTACGAAAAATGTGTCAGTGTGGTACAGCGCATCATGTGCCAGAAGGATTAGTCTACATGTAGCCATATAACGAAAATGATGTGCAAAATACGTCACTGTCTGGAACCGTTATATATGCCAAAAGGATGTAACAGTGATGATACATCTTCCACAACGCCCTTTTTATGCCATTTAGATGTATCTTCATTATTCGCTTC
>Ga0209367_1010103_pt1 | contig 12696 bp, 14 predicted proteins | sample WorMetLIZISLAND2_FD_187412 | JGI IMG/M metagenome (GOLD analysis project Ga0209367, IMG submission 187412) | Marine gutless worms symbiont microbial communities from Max Planck institute for Marine Microbiology, Germany - Olavius geniculatus... ... | reverse complement strand
GTTATCGACCAAGCCGATCACGATGCGCGTGGATAGTTGCCCGGAAAACAATTTCTCAAGCTTCATATTTAGGTAATTTTGCGTAATCGTAAACAATTTGCACACCACGCGACGAATGGGGTACTTTGCCATTCCACGCTCCATAGCTTTATCGTGAGCCAGGAATACCGATGGCATCACTTTCACTTTTCGAACAAACAGCGACACGTGCGTTATCTTCATTTTCTAATTAGCGTCTCCCATCAGGCAGAATGTGTCTTTGCTGCGAATCAGTTTGATCTTCACGCCGACCTCGTTCAACATGTATCTATCCTGAAAGAAGATGTCCGCGTGAAGACGACCCATTATATCGATCACTCGACTTTCATACGACGCCGTGCAGCCAGCTCCTTGTTAACCTCGTTTTTGTCCTCGAAATCCATACTATCCATATTGCCGGCGGTGTCTTTGTAGTAGAGAGCGGACGTCAGCTGGAACGTTCTGGCGTCCGTAACTCAGCAGCGTCTCGATCATGGCCCGATGCGGATACGTGTTGATCGATGAAGTTATCAGCGTGCCGTTGAGCGAGATGCCCATCTGCAAAAACAGGCTGTGCAGAAACAGATTGACCGGACCCACTACGGTGTCCGCAGCAAGGTTCGTGTCATTTCCATGAGTCACTTTGGCTTTCACGTGCAGCATCGTGTTTGCAAAGTCGACGTAGTCGTCTCCCGAACCGCTCACGTCGAACTTGATGGGCGAGCCATCCGTTACCGTTGTTAGAGGATGATATTCGACCCAGCTACTGTGCTCCATGCTGGTTTGCGTGGGTGGAACGGAAAACAGATGCAATTCCGACTTTGTACATTCGCAGAACATATGCGCAAAAGCCATCATGCAAAGATGTCTTTCAAATGCGAGCGTAACTGTCGTCTTCTCTTGCGTCGTTTCGAACGAACGCCTGATTCCGTCTGAGCCACCAGACTCTGTGCAAAGGGTTTTATATCTTTCGGCACGCACCTCTTGACGGACTTTTTTAGCGTGCGTCCGTCCAACACGTCTTCAACCACGTTCACACCGGTTCTCAGAGCGTTCCTTGCCAGCGCCTTACCGTGAGTCTTGAACAGGGGGATGACGAATCGACGGAAGATGCCACCCAAAACGCTTCCCAGCCCATGGCCTCGTTGATGCCTACTACCGACGAAAACAAGCATCAACCCACCAATTTGGCGAGAATAGTAGTCCTCGTACATGTGACGACTCGCGTCGCAGCAGTAAGGTTTTCCCCTTATCGTGCCCGGATGACAAATGACGAGATAGCAATGGGCGTGCCCTTTTATAACCCCAAGTACGTGCGACGAAATTCCAGAACGACAAACGATTTTTCGTATCGGAAAGGTACGAGACGTCCGCCGTCGGTCATAATGGTTACCTCCACCGTGTCAAAGTTTTTTTTTTCTGCAGCGGCACGTACAGTATCGGGTTAAACGTCTGTTGCACGTTCCCACGCTTTTTTCTGTCCTTGTCGACTATGCGAAGCAGCGGTGCCTTCGTGTCTTCCACGGTAACGTTATCCAGTATGTCGCAGTAGATGCACACAGAGTCGATGTCACCATTCACCAGAGAAAATCTGCGACTCGTTCCCACATGATTGCGGCTGTATTCTACGTCTGCGTTGGCATTCAATATCTCGGCCAAGCTCTCGCAGAATCTAATAGATAATACCGTATCCAAAAATTCGGTAAACGTCGTCTCTATATGGCCGCCTATCAGGTTCGAACACTTTCATTTTCCAAATAAACTTTTATTAAAACGTATTTACATTACTAAACAAAATAATAACAAGATAATCAAGGTAAACAAAATGACTGTTCACACGCCATTACTGTACTTCTCTTCTCTGCCCGGCGATTAACTCCGCCCTATAACAAAAAATGTCTCGAACTTCAACTTGACGACGAAAAACACTGACACCGCCCTTGGGCGTAAACTTGATGTACGGCTCGTTAAAGATGTTTTTGGCATGGTAGAATGCATGGCCGCAAGGAGATCGCTCAAACATCTGTAGATGCTCTCGGGAACTATGGTCGAGTAAAAATGCACGTTATCCAACGAGATGGTGTAATAGCATTGGTTTGCAACGACGTTATATACGGCGCCAGAAATCGACATCTCCGCCAAGACCACTTCCCAGTCGCCCTCCAGTTCCACGGTGTCGGCCAGTTTGGTCGTGTAACAGGCTGCCGTGTTCTCAGAGTAGTACTCCATGAAACTGTTGGACGGCAGGGTCGTGTAAAAGCGACTCATCACAGCGATGCGATTTCATCCACCCACCAGTTGAACTTGCTGGGATAACATTTTCACGACACGAGATACTCTATCTTGCCACCACGCTTTCTAGTCTTTAGTATCCGATCGATCTTGAAGTGCTCGCGGCCGGTCTTTAGTATCTTTTGAAGCTCCGGTTCGTAAAACCTGCCTTTTATAAGCTCGCCGCTCAGATCTTTGACTTCGTACGTCACGGGTACCATAGGCAGTTGCGATGAAATCTCGAATATTTTCTCCGACCAGTCGCCCAGATACCCTTTGCGGAACGGTTGCCGCTGCATCGCCATGCGCACTTTGTCACCGATTTGATACTTTTACTTGTAGGATTTCGGCTTCAGCGGATACAGACGAGCTCTGACGTCGTTCTCGTTGTGCGGGCCGACTTCCACTGGAGCCATCCCGATCGATCGGTGGCGTGTTGTTGTACGAGTGCACGAGATCGTCCAACACGTCCACGTATCGTCGCGTATTCGCGTGGGTGAAATATCAGTACACCTTAGTCTTCAGAGTTCGGTTGAAACGCTCCACGACGCTGGCTTTCAAGTCCTCGTTTTCGCTCATGTAGAAATGTATGCCGTGTCGCCGTAACATGGACTGAAATGTCGAATTCAGAAATTCGGTACTCTTGTCGCTCTGCACCATGTTGCACGGCCCTTCGTTCAGGATCTTATCGAAAGCGTCGGCAACGCTGCGGGCGGACATTGTTTTGATCGGTATCGCCCAGGCGCGTTTGGAAAACACGTCTATGCACGTGAGAAGGTAGCGCATGCCGTCGTTAAACGGGGAAAGATTCGAGACGTCCGCTAGATTTATTTGATAGAGGCCCGCTATGCCTTTCGAGAACGTCCTGCGTCGAGCGAATCGAATCCTCCGGGGTTTGTGCATCGTGTAGGCGTCTCGGCCAGCGAGAAATTTCCTCACCTCGAACACGGTACGCCCGCTGTAACGTTGCAAATTACGAACACTTGAAAAACTAACGGGAGCACGAGGGAAGAGTAGAATGCATCAATATTGGTTCCACTGTAAAGTGCGCGTGGCATGGCGACTCGTTTTCTTCTTCTGCTGCTTCTCCACCGTTCGCTTGCGCGGCTGCACGCGTTCTGGTTCCGTAACCCAATTTATTGCCGGAGTCGACTGATCGGTGGACTTGTTGACGTTCAGATACTTGTGCAACTCCTCGACGTATTGCCTAACCTTACGATCGTCGGCCAGCGAACTGTTGCGTAGAGTGTTGGATAGACTAAGACTGTGATTTGCCTTAGCGACGACAGCAGTAGGTCTCTGCAGACGCTTGCATTTCCTATCGAATTCGTCCACCAGTACCAGCTTCTTGGTCGACTGTCTCAGTTTTGCATCGGAAGACTACCGAGAACCGGAGGAAGTAATGCGGCGAGCTGCAGAATCTTTCGATTTCCTCACAGCGATGTGTTGCATGAAAAGATTACTCAAGACCGACGGAACCGTAGGCAGCAGCACGCTCAGAAAGCCACCTTTCTGCAGAATTTTTCGTTTTCTTCGCAGCGACGTCTTTTTCGCGGACAGAGCTCTGAGGTCGTTACGTCTGCAACGAAGGTTTTTCATCTGACGAGTTGTGAGCGGAACATTTCCTTTCATAACATTCTTAGCGCACTCGCTCACGCAATGGATGAACCCGTTGTCGCATTTCCGAACGTAGTCGCGTCTGGCTTTTTCACCCAGTCTGCGAATGCGCTAAAGCGTGGGTAGATAGGTTTTAACGCGAGTGCTCATTTCGGTACGTAGACGTATCCGGTCTCGTCGGAAAATATGTTCGTGTGCAGTCGTAAATCCTCGTCCTGCTCCGGTCGGAGGTCGACGAACAAATAATTGTACGGCTCTCGCGTCGCGTCTTTATATGCTTCCACGGCGAACGCGGACTTGTTGGGATACATCTGACGTGCCAGACTGGCAAACTGGATTGCGTTCCGCGGGTTCTTGAAGAAGACCATGTAGTGGGGGTTCTGGCTGATGGTTCAAATATGCTTATTGTTGTGAAACAGGTTCTGAACGAGAAAGACGACGCTGATGTTGCGATGGTGCGATCCCTTCGTGAACAGGTTGGCGACGTAGTCGTCGGTTTCGTTCATAAGATCGTCGACCAACAGCAGCGTTGGCTCCCTGCCGTCAAAGTCGTCCATGTCCAACAGGTTCTGATGGAACGTCACCCGAGGATACTCGCGAAACAACTGCTGATATTCTTCCTAGCAACAGACGACACGACGAGGCGGAGGATCTACCATGACGCGCGCATATTCGGTCAACTTGAAGACGAAACGCGTCTTGCCGCATCTGGTCGGTCCCGCTACGAGTGCCGTGAAAGGGTGGCGCAAAGGCAAAGTCATGTTTCCACTGTCGGCGTCGTCACCGCGGAACGACGTCGACGCAAACCGAGAAAGGAGGCTATCAAGGCGCTCAACGAACTAACGAACAACGTCAGCACTACGTATACGATTTCGCGCTGCTGCTGCTGCTGTCGATCGTCAACGAGACAGTCGACATGGTACGTACCGTTTGACATCCTCGTGCGACTGACGTCTCACTCGAGTGTGAATGTGCTATTTATAGCCCTCCCTTCCCCTTCCCTCTCTCATGGAGGGAGGGAGAAAGGGAAAGGGCTCCCGCGCGCGCTCTCTATGTGCCTACATGTGCGCGCTTCGCGCACGCGCGCGATAAAATGTGTGTCGTGCAATGCGTGCAGAATGACCACAAGTGTTTACTGACAACTTTATTTACATACAATCAACAACCAGATTTACGATCAACCATTCATCGACTATAGTTTATTTACAATATATACAACAATATTATACTTACACAGTAATGCGCAACTATTTACACGTATTTGTGCAAAGTTACATTGTATAAGCGTTCAGTTCAGTCATTTTGCAAATATGTACAAAGCCTATTTATACAGCTGTAGTATATTTCGCATCGAGTATAGTTTATCGCACAACGATATTTACAGTTACAGTTAGGCACACAGAATTGTTATTTAGTTCTCCAGCCGAGAGTGACCGTAAGCCTGAGTTCGCAGACCGTCATTAGGAATGTAACGTTTGTCATCCATCGGACAAAAGCACAATTTTGAAATTTCAACTGTGTTCAGCCTGTGGTTGTTTGGTTTGATGGTACGAAATGTTGCGGTGGTTGTTTTGGCAGTATTCTTGAAAACTTTTACGAAACACTGATGCTGAATGCGTTTTTTGACGTAACGTTTCTGTATGCCTTTGGCTTTTTTCCGCGATTTGGCGCTACAAGACAGACTGTACATCTTGGCTCTAAAACCAACAAATTCCACCAAAGGAGTGGAGTCTGTATCAGATTTCATCTTACCACGTACTCTGTAACTATGGTTTGAGTAGAGAGGGTGGGGAGGGTCAAAATTACTCGTGTCAAACAGGTCAATATTTTGGGTCATGTCTTGGTAGAGAACTTGTGTCTGAATTTCACAGCACAGCGAGTCCGTGTCTGTGAACAGAAGTCTACAGCGGTCCCCGTATTTTGGTTTAAGGTACTCATAATAAAATTTGTACATGATGAGTTTGGAGAGTTCCAGAATGGCGAAACCTACAGCAATAGGTTTATTGAGCGTGACTTTGTGACGACCGGCTCTCGCCATGACTAGGTCTGCATTAATAATTTTGGATTCCTGGTACGACGGCTTACTAACGGCTTTAAGTAATTTTGCGGGGTCTGCTATAAGACGGATGTTCTGGCGGTTCCTTACGTTCTCCATGGTTTTCCCGAAGGTCGAGTTAGCCTGGAGCTTAGCCAGATCCGCCTCAAAGTCGGACTTTGCGTTCTGACGTTGACTGGTGCACAAGTCGGTCTAAGGTTTCAACCAGAGGCTTTGCGTGAATGAGATGATCTTATGGATTTTGCTTAATTTCAGACTTTGTTTCATGTAAAATTGCAAATTCCTGTAGTGAACAACGTATTATTCCTTGTCGAGTAAATTTGGTATTAGCTTTGAATCAGACATCTAATGTTCATCTGCAAGTTTTTGTGCAAAGGGACTTAACATGTCCCTCGTCACGGTGAGGTGTTCGGGAGCGAGTCTGTAGTCGGAATGGATGGGATGCAACTCGTCCGGGTACTTGAAATCACATTTTATTATATAACTCGTAGGCGAATCTTTTGGTATACTGTGGAAGTCCAGTTCACAAATTTCTTCCGGATGAGAAACGGAAAGTCACCCACGGGTAGGGGTTCGGATTGCGAGGCACCGTAGAGATTGTTGGCGTCAAGATATGTAATAAAAGTAGTAGATTTCTGAGAGTCGTATCCTTCAACGAGAGGGTTATTGGCTCTGGAATAGCGGTTAGATATCGTCTAAATTCCACCGCGTATGCCGGATTCTACCATAAGATACATGTCTTTTTCCTGTATCAGATGCAGTTTTACTTTGGTGTGTTTGAGCGCCATGCTCCAGGCCAGAGATGGAAAGGTGGGAAAAAAAGGCAGTCGAGTCCGTGGTTTCGGAGCACATCATGTCGGAAATGCACAAACACGTCGGCTAACAGTAGGACGTTGGAGAGGAGATAGTGGTCGTGGTATTGGTCCAAATTTTGAATGCCGTAATGTGCCCAAATCTTTTGTGCGCGCTCGTAGTCTTGAATGGATAACGGTTCATTCGTTAGGGTGTTGTAAAAATTTTCGATGGGCGGTAATTTTGTTTCGTCGAATCTAGCGCGGCAATCGACGTACGAGTATGGATGAATGCCCTTGGCAAACGTGTACGGAGTGTCGCCAAGGTATCGGGTGGTGTGGGCAAAATTTTCTTTGCCGCTCTTTAAAAGAAGTGACACCAAATTCTCGACCGAAGGTAAGAGAAACTGCAATGAGTTGAGAAATTTCAAGTTACCTATCTGAAACTGAAGGAAGCGTTCTCCATTCAACGGTATAATTTTAACATCATCAAAACTGACCTTCTGTCTTTTAGTGACTTTCTCGCTGTACTATTTCTTAAAATGCTTGATAACGAAATGGGAATTGTATCTTTAGAGGTTGTGAAACACAATAGCAAGGGCGTAGCTGTTTGCATCCTGGTTAGCGTCCTTGACCTTGCACTTTTTGGGTTTTAGTTGAAGATTACAATTGTTGCATAAGGCAAAGAGATATTCACCAGTAAGGTGTGAATGGTGTTTTACTTTATGGTTCTGACTGGTGAATGGACAGTTACAATTTGCGCACTCCGTGGCTGCCTCGTGCTGTCTAGCTTGTTTGGTGGTCATGGGAGATAGAGGGAGTTGCTGTGATAGAATTTGGTTGATTTCGCGATTTTCGGACATGATGTGCTCGTAAAAATGGGACATGACGTCGGGGCCGCTGTAGACTTTTGGTGAGGTTTGATACATCGGCAGATCTGTGATTCTGTAGCAACAAAAGCCCGACACGTGGTGTTTATCGATAATACGTGTTTTGCTATAGGTGTCGGATTGTTAATCCGACGGGACCAAAAAGCTCTCAAAGTCGCAGACTAAATAAAAATGTGAGGAAAACTCCTTGTCCTGGTCCTTGAATTTTAGTTTGGCTTCGTCCTCCTGCTTATAAACGGTCTGCTAAGCCGGGTGCTGCAAGCATAGAGGAATGTGGGAGTCGAGAGCTCGCTGTGACGAAAAGACATTTAGACAACTGTTGCAGACAAAAGTGGCACCGTCGTGCTTGGTGCGGCCGTAAACTAGGCGCGAGAAGTTTTTAATCTACACATAGTGCTGTGATTCGGTATTATAAAGAAGCAGCAGATTTACGTGGTGAGGACGGTGACGCTCTGGTGACAGATAATCGATTGTGTAACCCTTGTTCTCCGGGTCAGGAGAAATTACGTTGACACTGATGTGGGGATTGAGGGATTCAAACTTGGGAATATCTTTCAGCTGTACTGGGAATGGGATTCCATCAAAATTGAGGGTTCCCTAATACTTGTTGTAGTTGGAAACACGATGTGGGTGAGTGTGGACTGGGTAGAGACAAGACAGAATCGCATACTCGAAGCAACGTTGATCTTTGTTTTAACGTTAACAACGGCATATTTTTTGGCTATGTCTGGAGATGTAGGAATATAGCTTAATTTCGCAAGCGGGCGAAATTTTGTTATTACAAGTGTGAATTTATATATGAGATCTAGGACGAAGCCACTCCCGCGGCAGTTAAAATTTTCAATTTTGGATTCCAGCTCTTTCCGTAAGAGATCGCAGTCGAACACGTGGGCATTTGATACCATCTGGCGATACGAGGTAAAGCGTCCATCGATGTGCGGCAGATCGTCCGGTGTGCTGCGAGAAAAATGAGCCAATGTGATCGCAAAAACTCGAACCGAGCTACAGTGACGCAGACACACAACGAAACAACCGTTGAGTTTCGCCGAACAAATGGTAGCAATTACAACAATGTTGAGAAATACGAATACAACGTGACTACATAGTTAAAACGTGTTTTACCCGTTAGTACGAGTATGCTCGTCGATGACATGAAGAATTTGCTGACGATTGCGTTGGATGAAGCGTTCGTACGTTATGTCGTTTTGGTCGGTCGGTATGATCACCTCCGCAACTAAGCGGTTAACTGCGTAGTGTGTCGTCCGTCGTGCCTTGGCGGCTTTTTTAGCACACGCCTGACAGGCACCAGGTAGATCGAACGCGTTACTTGGTAAGTGCCTCTTGCACTTTGAACAGTAAGGTTGGGCCAAGCAACGCTTGCAGAGACCGCCGTGGGCAGTTATGACAAGTCCGCAGTTGGAACATGGGCGCTGCTGCTCTTGCCGTTGTTGTTGTTGTTGTTGCTCGCCTATTATACAACAAAACTATGTAAGGGAAAGAATTAAAGCTGCTGTTTTAAAGATGTTGTTGACAAAAGACTTATGTCACAAACCAGGCGTGCTTTTAACCGAAATTTCTAGGAAAACACGAAAGCTATTTCTGCCTATTGATTCACAAATGTATTTGTGATTAAAACTACAGCTGATAAATTACGAAAACTTTTGGTTGTATGCAAATAAAAAATGATGGAAAGTTTACTTTCGTAAGATCGAACAGCTTCAATAAGTTGAGAATCGGTTAGGCTGTCGTCATGATCGTCTACGTTCATGTTTTCGTATGAATTAAGCGCGCTGACGAGCTGAGAGTCGCTGATTCCATCTTGTTTTTGAGAGTCCATCGTGCACGCGACCTGGGCTTTCTATCACCGTTGATGCGTCGTGTCTGCAATACAGGTTCAATCTGTCGGTGTAAGTTTATATTGGGGCTTATATATACTACAGACTCAGTGCCATTTGGTGGCAAACGAGTCGACACAATATGCCACATCAACAAACAGTAAGTAAGTAAACAGTGCTATAGCGCTAATTCAAAAATACATTATATGTAGCGATAGTATAAGCCCGAGCAGATGGGGGATACTTTTTAACGGAGGGATACTTTTTTATGAGTCCTTTGTATGTAGGCATAGTATAAGGCTGAGCAGGTGGGGGATACTTTTTAACGAGGGGTAAGGATACTCTTTGATGGGTCCATTGTATGTAGGTATAGTATAGGGCCGAGAAGATGGGGGATACTTTTTAAGGGGGGTGGAGATACTTTTTCATGGGTCCATTGTATGTAGGTATAGTATAAGGCTGAGCAGATGGGGATACTTTTTAACCTTCCTACTACCGTAGGGTCAACGTTGACCCCAGATGCAACTTCGCGGCGTTGTTTTTCCGTAATCGTGTACAACAAAATACTGTATTTTTTTTACTTTTAACGTTTTTACACATATTTAATTTGCTTATGACAAATTTATGTGATTGATTATTAATTCACTTTATTTAGCTAACAGTTACATTGAGTACCAGCTGGGGTCAACGTTGACCCCAGATGCCGGTACATGATAGATCCTCAAATACTATATAAATAATTATTTTATGTGCATTTGCATATAACATATATTCTAAGTAAACACCAGAAATGGCGTCTACTATTAGTGATAAATTAGTTCGTGGTAAAATAGTGTACAATGCTGCTCAAGTTCGTCAGATTTTGATGAGTAAACTGTCAGATGGTGACGACAGTCGTGATGATGTTGAAGCAAGTGACTGTGAACAGTCCAGCGATGACGAAAAAGTAGATGTTCTTGAAAACCTTTCCGAAGCTGCAAGTGACAGCAAATGTAAAGATTCAGCAGAAGTCGAAGTAGATCAAGGTCTCACATACCGCTCAAAAAATAACCAAGAAACTTGGTATGAAAATCCTCAGCGCAACACCGAAGGCAGACGTGCTGCAAGAAACATCATGCACATCACTCCAGGACCGACGAGGTATGCTGTTCATAACAGTGATACAGCTAAGTCAGCATTTCAACTGTTTCTTACACCGTCACTGCTGCAGCAAATAATTGACTAGACAAACAAAGAAGGGCAACTTGTTTACGGACATCAGTGGGCCGTAATGTTGCGTTTCGGTTGTTACCTTTGATGTTCTGGGAAGTTGCGTTTTGGTGTGTAGACGGGAACAGCCGGCGCGTCGCCTCACGGTGGCGCCGCTCAGGCCGTCGCGTTTGTGATATGTTAAGCTAACACTATTATCATTATAAACTTGAGTTTGCAAATTATTCTATCTCTGTTTTCTACAACAGAAAAAAACATTTTACATGCAGTTCACATGGCATGTATACAGAAGATTGAAAAATAACTACCCTAAAGACCGACAGGCGGCGGGCGATTCGTTTCTGCTCACTGTCGCCCTGTCGCCAGCAGCCGTTTCGAGCCTCACCCCGTCTACACACCATAACGCTACAGTGCTGTAATCAGTAACAACCAAAACGCAACATAACATTGATAACATTGAAATGTGAACCTTGGACTGTTGATTCTTGCTGGTGTCACGAAGGGTCACAATCATGAGTCTGTAATGTCGCTGTGGAATGAAGAAAATGGTCGTGCTATATTTAGTCGATCGATGGCACGTAACAGATTCACAGCCCTATCCAGATGCATCCGGTTCGATGATGCGGCTGCACATCGTAGTACAAGAAGCACTGACAAACTGGCTCCTGTTCGAAATGTTTTTGAACTTTGGGCAAAGTCTTTTCAAGATTGCTACATCCCAAACGAGAATGTTACAGTCGATGAACAACTCGTTACCTTTCGCGGCTAATGCCCGTTTCGTCAGTTTATTCCTTCAAAACGTGACAAGTATGAAATCAAAATCTGTGCTCTGTGTGATAGCATGACAAGCTGCGTGTACAACATGCAAGTCTACATCGGACGAGAAGAAGGACAAAATCGAGAAGTAAACCAGGGGAACGAGTAGTGTTGGTCTTAATAAGTGGACTGGAAAAATCAGGAAGAAATGTTAGTTGTGACAATTTTTTACAAGCATCAGTTTGGCTCGAGAACTTGCTAAACGTCAAATGACTGTTCTTAGAACAATACGCAAAAACCAAGGAGAACTACCAACAAAGCTGACGGAGACAAGAGGCAAACAGGAAAACACTTCTCTTTGCATTTCAAAATCGTGCCACGGTTGTCTCCTATTGCCCTAAGAAGGACCGAGTTGTCCTGCTCAGTACTGAGCATGACACTGCAGAAGTTGACAACTTAGAAAAGGCCAAACCCAGAATGGTTCTTGATTATAATGCGTTGAAAACCGGAGTGGGCATAATGGACCAGATGGTCAGAGCGTACACAAACAAAAGAATGACCCGCAAATGGCCGATGGTTTTTTTACAATCTACTTGATGTGAGTGCGTTGAGCGCATTTATTATATGGATTCATCTTAATCCAAACTGGATGAACGGCATCTTGTACAGACGCAGGATCTTCCTCCCAAGACTGGGAAAGCAGCTGGTCAAAGACAACGCTGAAAGGCGTCAGTCAAAAGTCCCATTTCTTCCAGCCCTTCTCCTGCAGGGACAAACACAAGCTTATATTTTATTCGGCCTACTTCCCACAAGTACAATACAAAACTGCTGCAAAAGTTGCTGAAACAGATGTTGTAACTAAAACATAGATCCAATAACAAACAGCTGGTAGTAACAATTTTCATTGCATTAACAACAAATTGCTGTAAAAGTTTCGCCACAGCTGCAACAACAGTTACAGCAAAAAAACTGCTGCAACAGTTGCAAAAAGTGGTTGCAACTGTTGCAGCAACTATTACAACAGCTGTTGCACGTTTAGTAATGACTTACGTGCAAAATAAAGTTGATATTTAAAAAACAGACTGGGGTCAACGTTGACCCCAGTGGTATCGGATGGGTGTAAAAATGTCTCCTATTGCCCTAAGAAGGACCGAGTTGTCCTGCTCAGTACTGAGCATGACACTGCAGAAGTTGACAACTTAGAAAAGGCCAAACCCAGAATGGTTCTTGATTATAATGCGTTGAAAACCGGA
>Ga0209367_1010102_pt1 | contig 12696 bp, 8 predicted proteins | sample WorMetLIZISLAND2_FD_187412 | JGI IMG/M metagenome (GOLD analysis project Ga0209367, IMG submission 187412) | Marine gutless worms symbiont microbial communities from Max Planck institute for Marine Microbiology, Germany - Olavius geniculatus... ... | reverse complement strand
TCCTGCTGTTAATTGCTTGTCAGAGGAATCTGACATTGCTATTTTTTCGTTGACATTTTTCTGTGATGTTTGCAAGCCTAATTCAGCTGAAAATAACAAATTTTTCGTGTGCTAATGGTAAATCTAAATTAGTGCAAATGTATAGTTGTAGTCTCCGTATTGGTGCTGTTTTGTTCTGATTTTTATAGTGGTCTATCTAAGCCAGTGTTTTGCTGCTATAGTAAACCATTTCATTCGATTTGAATTCTATATTTGCTCATTTTGCTGACTACTCTGGTGATTGTTTCATCCCTTTTGTGGAAGATGATGTTGTGGTGGCTAAGTGTATCAGTAATTGAAAAACCAAAGATGCATTAGATAGTGAAAAAGGCGCAAATTTAAGCCTAAAATGCATCAAAATGCGTTTGGCGGCCGGGCTCCGCCCGGGCCCGCTGGGGGAGCTTTAGCGCTCCCCCAGACCCCCTAGCCGCAATTGGGGGAGGGGTGCCTACTTCTAACGGGAAGGGAAGGGAAGGGAATGGGAAAAGAGATGGAAGGGGAGGGGAAGGGAAAGGGAGAGAGAGAAGGGGAAGGACGACTTGCATCCCATACTTTTTAGGCCCTGCATTCTACCACCTACGGCACATCAGGTCATCACTAACCAACGAGATGACTTAAACCGTCGCCTGTGCAGTGGTCCACTCCCGACTAGACTACTGCAATTCACTTTACTTTCGGATGTCAGATACCAATTTCGCCTAGCTTAAGCGGGTGCAGAACTCACTAGCCAGAATAGTCATCTCTACTAAGAAGCATGATCACATCACACCCGTTTTGAAAAGACTGCATTGGCTGCCAGTGCAACAGCAAGTCATATACAAGACGTCCATGCTAACTTACAAGTCACTAAACATTGGTAAGCCCGAACACCTGTCGGTTTTGCTGAACGACTACACATCAATTGTCACGTCAACTACGATCATTCGATTACCAACAGTGCTGTCCCAGCCAACAGACAAAATGGTGTTCGCCAGCCGCGCATTAAGCTCGTCCGCTCCTTGTATCTGGAACAGTTTATCAATTAGGCCTACCGTTCGAACAGCACGCACTTCCAGCACCTTTCGACAACACCTCAAGACTCATCGATTCTCGGAAAACACGCCATCGACTAACTGCTACCGTCGGCGCTTACAATTCTAACTTTTGTTTTGACATATGGCACGCTACAAATGCAGACTACTTATTTACGTACTTACTTAAATCTAAACTCTCGACTGAGGCGGCCGCATTTACGTACGGTGGCACGGTGTCGGGTGGCAGACAACACTCATATGGCAGGTGACGCTCGGTAGCTTTGAGATATGATTATATGAAGACATACTTACCTGTTGACGATAGCACTTTTATTTGCTGTATACTGATTGCAGGAGACTGTTGGCTGCTGGCCGCCGTGTCGTCTCTCTGCCAGTACCCAAACCTGCTACGTAAAGTCATACCACCAGGTCAGGGTTTCATGCCGGCAGAAGGCTACTGCGGCATGTTTCGCTTTAACTTCTGGGTGTTCGGCAAGTGGAAAGAAGTGATCGTCGACGACTATCTGCCGACGAAAAAGGGACGTCTGGTGTTTATGCATTCGCCTGAGAATAATGAGTTCTGGTCAGCGCTGTTAGAGAAAGCTTATGCCAAGTAGGTGTTTAGTCTATCTGTTATAGTATAATGCTAATATTAAACCGATGTAGACCAATGTCGACTGTCATCATCAGCAACTGAATAAGTGTCACTCTGAACCGTCATTGTCGCTGGAAGGTCATTCCAAATGTTCTGTTATGTTTTGTAAAGTTTTTTATGTGCTGCACCACTTCATTGATTCGCTAAATGTAATTTAACATCCATGCACTTTTTATCGTCGTTGGGTCGCGGCACTTTGTATTTACTATATTTCTACAGATTTAGCAGCCGTTAAGGCGTGCAGAAAAAGAAAAATAAACTAATCTGTACCGAACTGCAATATGTCAGCGCAGTTTAGTTTCTTTCAGCTGGGTTGCACAAACTGTACTGACCAAACGAACTGGCAGTTTAGTTCATTCCATTTCACTAAATTTAGCGAAGCGTGGTAAGCGACTTTAGTTCGTTTTATTTATGTTGTTTTGTACACGCATTGACGCTGTTGTTGTTTAGAATGAACGGTTCGTATGAAAATCTGAAGGGCGGCTCAAGCTGCGAAGCAATGGAAGACTTTACCGGCGGAGTAACGGAGAATTTCGACCTGACTAAGAATGCGTCTCCAAATCTCGTCCAAATCATGACGAAGGCCGTCGAACGAGAGTCCATGATGGGCTGTTCAATCAACGTGAGATGAATTTATGATTTGTTTAATGCACAAAGTATAGTTATACAGTAAATATTACTCTAGCATCAGCCAGTATTTTGACTGTTTTAGCCCAGATTAATTTCAGAACATTAGCGAAAGTTTTAGTAATATTTGTAACCAATTTAGACCGATATTGTCTTAAAAATTATAACACAATTAGACTTATTGGGTATAACTACAAGACACTGGCTAATTTTACAGCTGTCATGCACAAGTGATGCAAATTTACACTTATACAAAAAAAATCAGATTGGAATCTGTTAGATGCATTGTATGATTTACAATACTGATTGACCAAACATTTTAAAAATTATAACGCATTAATGCTATATACATGTATGTCTGAAAATACATATTTTTACTCTTTGCGCGCTACGTTCCTAACGTAGCGAAGAGGAGTATATAAGATCAGTCTAATACTGAGGACCGACCGACCGACCGACCGATGATCGACCACTGTTCGTGGAAGAGACTTCCTGGAAGAACTTCAAACGGCCATATCTCCATAACGGTGCTAAATAGACGCATGGTCACTATAGACCACCCATAAAATGTCGATCCCCGGGAGTCAAATGGTCACGTGACTGATGACGTCACGTAACCTTAAAAAATCAAGGTCGTGACCCCATTATCCTTGAGGCGCCATATCTCCGTAACAGCGCCAGATAGACGCATGCGTTGAGGTATAACAAGACAAATGGCAAATAGCGACATCGACCATTATTGGAAATTTTTTTCCCTGTTCCTAAAATCGGGCAATTCTTATGAAATGCAGGGAGACAATTCCCAATAACGATCTCGACGCCGGTCATTATTAGTATAAACTTAAACGGGTCTCAATCAGACGCCGGGTTTCTAATACAAGCCGAAAGGAACAAAAAAGCTCTTAGAAGAATACAAAAGAAAATGATGCGCGCGAGGAGTACATTAGATTAGTCACAATCTAATAATATTTCTTGTATATCATAGGCCTATGCACTATTTATTTTGTACGTTTGTTTAATATGTAGCAAGAAGGTATGGAGATAGAAGGAGAACTTGCAAATGGACTTACTGTTGGTCACGCTTATAGTGTTACTGATGTCAAGACAGTATGTAAATGTATTAAATATGTTTTAAAATTAATCTAAATTTCACGAGTAATAAATAAGCCTATCCAGAGCAGTAGCCTAACTAGTAAACGCATAACAAACGTTATGTTCGCCTTACTGATCGAATTAATGAATGCGATTATACTTCTTGATTTAACGAAATTGTATTTTTAATTGTCATTGTTTTGGTGTTTTTATTTATGTTACACTAACGGGTGTGGACAAGTAGGGGCCGTTGTCTCTGTGAGCTATTATAGGCCTACTATAGGCCTACTGCCTGTCTGTCATTTTCTATACTACGGTCTGTTGGTGTAATCATGTAATTTTATTAAATGTTCATGTTGAATTTTACTCAATTTGACTAATCTGTGCCATTTTGCCTACATTTTTACCCGTTCGTGCACCAGTCGTCGTGTTCTGATCAGTTGTAGTGTGTTGGTGAAACGTTAGATTGAGCTGCAGACAGGTAGAAGAAGGAGCACAATATCATTGATACGAGTTCGCAATCCGTGGGGAAACGAGCGCGAATGGAAAGGATCATGGAGTGATAAGTTAGCATACTTTTGCTCACGTATGTCGGGGTTAAAGTATTGTTTTAACGAAGGTTGAACTTTGAAGACGTTTGGGCTCTTCTTCTTCTTAGTCGGCGGCCGTGTATTTTAGTCAGTCATTAAAACTGCAGCAGTATAATCATAACTGAAATCGATTCGCATTATTATTTGCTTTGAATTATTCATGACTGATCTTGATCAGTGCGACGTGTGTGATGTGACATATGTGTATGATTGAAACTGAAAAAAACTGTTTGTCAATGACAATCGTTAATAGCGAACATAAGGGATTTTTATAAAATGCAACTTGATGCCTAAAATAATTGGCAATTTGTCTTTTCACACGCTGTCTATTTTTCTCTTGAAGAGAGTTATCTGACGTGAGTTTTCACTCGTCCGTGCGTGTTTCGTGGTTCCAAACACGGTACTGTTTGCCAGACGACTGCTCAAACATTTTACATTAGACCAAAATTTCACTACTTTGATTAGTTGACGAAGTGTCATTAAGCTTGTTGTACAACAAATCCGTAACAAATCAAAGCAAGTGGAGTTTGGGCCTTAGCACGCGGCAGATGTTTACTGAGAAGTGATGCAGTTTCGCTGTGATGTTTGAGGTTTTTGCTGTTCGCAGATCTAAAGAATGGTCGATGATTCCTGCTCGTGAACGTGAGAGACTTGGACTCGTATTTTCAGACGACGGGGAATTCTGGTAAATAATTTTCAGTCGCTTATAATTTTGTTCATTCTGTTCTATACGCTAACTTAATGTTATTGGGCGGGATCACTGTTGTACCGCAAGCGAGTCCTATGCTGCCACCTAACAAATACAAACGGAGACTTGGGTGGGTTTGTCACATCGATTCCGCCTTGTACCAAATTACTTTGATTTTTGTTAACCTATGCCGTGGTAACGTTTCCGCGTTTGCATATAATGCAAACTAAACAGTGCATGACGCAGAAATTGTCTCTTCGCCAACGTTCGTTAAAATGCCAACGATTTTCGTTTGCCCTCTATTTTTTCTAAGACATCGACTGCATAAAATGCTGTATGGGTGGAGTGGACACCTATGCGTGCATAGTGGGGACTGATGTCTGCCATGCAGTGGAGTTACACTTTTTATTCGCAAACGCGGCGAGCGACGTTGAATTTCCTTCCTACTCTTTCACTTTCTCTTTTTCCCTGCCGTGAATCACCCCCTGCAATCCATATGTAAAGTGTGGGGAGAGCTTAACGTTTGATTTTTAGCGGGATGCGGGGCGGAGTTCCAGCCGCGCAAGTATTTTGCTGCATTTCAAGTAATCATAATGGCTTTCATGACACAGAATCAACTTCTAGCTTACACTGAATGGCACAGGGATTCGATCGAACCCATTGACTCTCCACCCCCGTACTAACTGCTTGTAAAACGCATCGGTTGGATGAAACAAAGTACCGTAAAATGTACATTCAATTGTAGGATGTCATTTGAGGACTTCGTCAAGAATTTTTCCAAGCTGGAGATCTGCAACCTTGGTCCTGACTCAGCGGCTGACGATTCGTCAAAGAAGAGGTTTCAGATGACGGCGCACGAGGGCGAGTGGAAAAGATTAGTGAATGCTGGCGGATGTGCCAACAATCGCGGTCAGTAACAGCATCCTCCTAGCTCACAGGCAACAATGTAATCGTTTCATTTTAGTGCTGTCTTTGTCGCTTTTGGAGTACTTTACGCCAGCAACAGCAACTTGCAAAGCGCTTGTTGAAGACTGGCAGTAATATTACCAAATTGCTGCAAGTTTAATTTTTGCGGATTATTGTTATCGTGGACGCCGTCAGCTCATCATCGCCGGCTACTTCACCGAAATCCAGAAGGGCTGACGTCTGCACTGTCTTCCCGTGGATCGTGGATCGTGGACTGTGTCGCTGCCGTCGCTGACTGGATGCGTTCCAATCGACTTCAGCTCAATGCATCCAAGACGGAAGTACTGTGGTGCGCTTCAGCCCGTCGACAATGTCAGCTACCTTCCGATTCGTTGGCTGTTGGCTCTGATCTCGTGTCGCCTGTCAGATGCGTGCGCGATCTCGGTATTTTCATTGACGCTGACCTGACGATGCGTACCCAAGTTCGTCAGACATGTTCGAAGTGTTTTGCTGTCCTTCGACAACTACGAAGCATACACCGATCTGTGTCAAACGACGTGATGCAGTCGCTCATCGTGGCGCTAGTGTTTTCCAGGCTTGACTACGGCTCCGCAACTCTTGCCGGCCTTCCGAAGCAACTCATGGACAGGCTTCCGGCTGGCAGTGCTAGTGTATCGCTGCCTCCACGGCTCTGCACCTGGCTACATGGCTTCAGATCTTCAGCGCGTGTCACACCTCAATGCACGTCGACGACTGCGCTCTTCGACTACATCAGCGCTGGTCGCTCCACGCACGGTGCGTTCTACCATTGGCGACCGCACCTTTCCAGCGACTGCTGCATCGGTCTGGAACAGTTTGCCGGAGTCAGTCCGGTCATCGCCGTCGTTGCAAGTTTTCCGCAGCAGACTGAAAACTTTTTGCGCGGTCTTACAGACATGCCTAAGAACGTCTCGTTGCATTGACTACTATTACGTGACTTTACTGTTTAGGCTTATTGTTACGTGTCCTTGTAGTCTTAGGACTTAACGCGACGCTAAAGTTTATTCGTCCTTCATCGTCATCATCATCATCATCATCGGTCCAGCTTTTGACCACTTAATGCTTATCTTGCAAATGCTAATGATGGTTAATTTACACTAACTTACAGGAAAGTGGAAGCAAGTTGGATGGTCGTCAACTGTATTGCTTTACCGTATTTTGCTGGATATCTGCAGAGACATTCTGGACTAACCCTCAGTACCGTGTGACGGTGGTGGACGCTGACGAGGGTGATGCTGATAACACGGGAACACTCATAGTTGCTCTGCTCCAGAAGGAACGACGTCTCAAACGCACCGAGGGAGCTGAATATCTCGTTATCGGCTACGCAATCTACAAGGTTAGTTAACGTTATTCGCAATACGGGTAGGACCCTACACTTGTAAGTAAAGTTTCAACATCCAGGTCGTAATCATCATCACTATTAATTGATTTTGTTTTGGGCCAAACAGTTTAATGAACATTATTTCGCAACTTTTTTCAGTAATTATCGGGAAAACAGATACATCTCTGATTCGTTCACGACATATGGCGCTATATAAACGTGTTTTGACTGATTGATTCATTGAATGACAACCAGACTCGGGAGAAAACACTACCTATTTTTTCGGTGTAAATAGGCTAATAAGAAGAGCGGCCACTGAAGTAGTTAGCAGGTTGTGTTAAATCAAATTAATCGACGCCAGGCCTGAATGGTTATGTATGTAACCAGCCATCTACGTCAACTCAGCCTGGCCATCCATCGACAAATAGGCACAATGATTGCAAGCGAAAGCTGGTACGGAAACAGCCTCACGAAGCTATTTATCCGTGGTTTTGCAGCATGAACTGGTGTCTGTCTGAGGGCTGAACAAACAGAAATCAGCGCCGTTCTGTTGTCACACGGCTCAGGCAGACTTTGCAATTTTTATTTGTTGTTTAAAACGCAGCTGAAGGATCCCAAGTGTGGACCTCTGGACAGAAGCTTCTTCAAACAGAACAAAGCAGTTGCGAAGTCTCCGCAGTATATAGACGAACGTGAGGTGACAGGTCGTCACAAGCTGGCACCCGGTTCATACTGTATCGTACCGTCGACATTTCAATCGGGCGAAGAGGGAGAGTTTCTACTGAGAGTTTACACCGAGAAACCGATTAATTCCGGGTCAGAACTTTGTACTGTAGAAGCCCACTTGCTATATAATAGAAAGCTTCTGCAAAAAGTCTTGTTGTATTAGTGTACATTTGCACATACATCCTGGCTGCATGCTCTCTGAAAATACAACAAGAAATCTGAGCTATTGTTCATGAAATGCGCGACAGCTTATGACAATTCCTGTTCGCAGCTATCAGTTATCTTTAACCATTGCGTTGCAGTTCACTCTTCTGCAGCCAAAAATCGCACAAAAACACAAAATCCTTTATTTTTTAAGTTTAAGGTCATGCAAGGTCATCAATGTTGATACTATTAGCAAGCACGTCACCACTGCTTGTTATGATAATATAGCCCATAAATACAAAGATCTAGCAGATATTTTTAACAGAAGCAAAGCTATAGCCCATTTTGTCCCAAATTTCGTTGCCATAGCAACTAGGGAGGGTCGGGGCAAAATTTCGTTGGCAGCATTCGATGGCCCAATCCCGAAAATCTCCCAATACACGCAAAGATCTCGCAAATATCTTTAGCAAAAGCCGAGTTATAGCCCAGTTTGTCCCAAATTTCGTTGCCATATCAGCCAGGAAGAGTCTGGGGTAAATGTGAATGACACTATTAAATTAGCCATCCCCGAATACCATACACTAGAACCAAAAATTACGACTTTATCTTATACATAGCCAAAGTTATAACCGTTTAAAGAATTGTTTAATTTTTCCCTTAGGCGCCATTGTAATTTTTTGGAATTTTTTGAACATATACGTTAAATTTTAACTTTACGGCATAAAATTTCGTTACGAAATACTAGAGACCCCAAGCTATAATATGGTGAAAACCCGAAGTTTCTATCTCACCTGGTATTGGAACGGTACCGGGACGTGACAGACGCCAAGACAGACACCAGGACAGAATCACCATAGCTAATACGCGCTATACATGTATCTCTCGTGTAAAAAACGGATTTTTTCTAAAAAAAATGTGCATATAAAGTTTAGTTCAGTTTTTAAAATTTTGTTTTAGTCACCTCACCGTTTTCACGAATATGTTTTTCCATGTTTTATCAAGTTGTGTGTAAGCTACCAAATAAGCATACGTGTGCTTATGGTTTACATATCTACACTGTGTCTCCAAAAATATCCCCGACATTTTTGACTGTAACTTGAAAACCAATTATCAGATTTTGATAATTTTTGGCAGGAATATTTCTGACGCAACTTGCCATCAAATAACCATTTAGTTGCCCACCTCGCCCAACGTTTGTTTCTGCACTACCTGTGGAAAGCACAACCAGCGAAATATCACTTTTTATCCAATGCGATATGATTGCTTAATTAACGTAACTCGTAAAAACACATTTTGTTCATATTTTTGACACTGTGGCTGACATTTCATTTAGTTGTCCATTTTTCAGCTCCCTACAGTAAAATTGCTTGAAGTGTTGGCCCATTATGTGAACACAGGCAAGGAGATGCTTTCTCCATTCACTTGACAGCAGTACTGATAATGTTCTGCTCCAGACCATTACAGGCTCTACTAGTCACTTCTTGACTTTACAAACATTTCTAAACTTCTTCTGGTAGACACACTGCTGCATGACAGTCAAACCTTGTAATAGACCTGCTGTTGGGGCTTACAAATTAAGACAGATGGAATTTATTGATGTTTTCTATTTATTTTAACACATATTATGCCTGGTCTGCTTTCTCGGGTAGTGCAAAAGCAGACGTTGGGTGAGGTGAAAACTAAAACAATTATTTAATAGCCAGTTCTGTCAGAAATATTTCTGCCAAATATTATTAAAAGCTGCTAATCTTTATTCAAGGTACGATTGATAATGTTGGGGATGTTTTTTTAGGTTTTATGTTTATTTTAACGCATATTTCGCTTGATCTGCTTTTCCTAGCTAGTGCAGAAGCATACATTAAATGAGGTAAGAAACTGAACGGTCACTTGACGGCAAGTTGTGTCCGAAATATTTGTACCAAAAATTATTAAAATCTGATAATTGGTTTTCAAGTTACAGTCAAAAATATCAGGGATGTTTTTTGAGGCACACGTTGTAATAAGTGAACTGAAAGCAGTCTGATTCTGTCGTCATCGGTCACTTATTCATTCACAGTGTACTTTGACGTACAAGACTAGTGCCCTACTGTCGTAGCAAACGGACTGCGCGATGTGCTTGTTTATGTTTACAGTCAGTTTCTGTAATAAACAAGCAACTAAATTGTGGCGCAGGCGATGTATTGTACCCGGAATTTGGGGATGTTTTCCCAGGACTCGGTTGACCCCAAGCAGATTTTTTGAGTAATTGCTCTCATTGGTTTAATCCGTGTGACCTCGATACGTTAACGTTACCTGTAGACCTGTAGACGGACGGACAAACAGAAGAACGAACAGACAACTTGCGGTGACAATAACGCGCTTTGCCCTACATGCGTCGCTCCATAAGAACTGTTTATTTTCAGTATGAACATGCATTTTCAATGTATTTTACCGAAATCTTGTTAATTCATTTGCAGTGAAATAGATGAAGAAACGAAGATTATTGCGGTAAGTAAAGCGTTATGCTATAGATTATAATACGTTGAGTCGATAAAGTAAATACGTATTGAGAATAATAATTAAAAAAAACAACCGGCTAATAAACTGTGTATGAATTATAGCGAAGTTGAGGTACGATACAGAAAACGAAACAGAACAAAGATATTAATATATCTACTACAGTATACGAGAACTTAATATCTACACTGTGTTTCAAAAAAACGGGCACCCTTTTTATTTCTTTTATAATTCACTCAAATGATGATCAATTTACACCAAATTTTTACCAAATGTAGCTGAAGTAATGCTAATTCAAAATATATGGACAAAATATGGCTGTTAGTTAAATATTCTTTGCTAGTTGTGATGTAATGCTGACGTCATAATGCATCGTGATACAAGCTTGCTTGTCTCAACTGGTGCCATCCCTTGTTAATCTGCTTCGATGGTGAATTTTATCTGGTTCATTGATGAAAAATTTTCATCGTATCATCAATAAGCAACACGGGAGCATGAAATCAAGCGCTTTGCGATTCAAAAGCCCAACCAACTTGCAAGCAATGTGTGCTGGTGCACTGTCATGCTGCAAGGTCTAAAAGTCAAGCTATCCTTACAAGTATGTGAAAGTGATCGTTTTAGGCGTTTTTGTGGCTGCAATGGTAAAACTTCAACAGTTTATGTTATCAGCGACCCAGATAAAGTTTACCATCGATGCAGGGCAGCTATTCAGCAACTTACAGCACCGGTTGTGACAAAGCAGTTTGTACTCGCGCCACGCTATGACGTCAGCATTACATCACAACTAGCAAAGAATATTTAACTAACAACCATATTTTATCCATATATTTTGAATTAGCATTTCTTCAGCTACATCTGGTAAAAATTTCGTAAAAATTGATCGTCATTTGAGTGAATTATGAAAGAAATAAAAAGGGTGCCCGTTTTTTTTGAAACACAGTGTATAGGTAAAACCCGCAGGCAATTTTACCAAATAGCGTCGTTGTACAAACGTTTATAAACGTTTTTGTCATAAAAATGACGGTGATTTAAAATATTTTAACCAAAAAATAAAGTGTTACTGATAAAATTATGATAAATTTTGTTTTTATATTTATTAGCGTATGTTTTTTATTACTAACTGAAAAGAATGTCACTCGTTGGAAAGCGACTACTATATATTGTGTTTGCAGCCACCTGCAGGTTTGAGGCGTGATTCACAGGTATTTGTTGTAATTATTTTTTTCTGTTTTCGCTGCTTAAAGCACTTTTAACACAGAACAATAACAGACAAGTTTTGTTGTCTAACATGTCACAGTTTTATTTATTATATTTTTTTGTTGGATAGCTGCAGCCCTGACGCTTTTAGGCACATACATAGTTAGCGACATTGTAAACATTTAATCAAAAACACTGCAGCGATCGATAATTAATATTGCTTACCTGTCAAAATGATGCATTTTTACTTTTATCTCAAAATTGGTTTTTGGTAGGACAACCACGCAGCGTAGATAGAATGAAAACTGTTTGTATAGTTATCATCAATAGATATTAAATTTCACGTTGGTAAAAGGTGTTACTGTTTAGTTTTCCAGCGAAAGAATTATTAAAATCGGTCACTATTTAGCAAAAATATGAATGTTCAAACGTTTGATGGCACTTTCTTGTGGTTTACGCTGTACAGCCTCTGACGGCTGCGGACGCTGAGGCGGAACAAAACATAAAAGAAATGTTCACTGAGATTGCAGGCGATGATCTTGAGGTCGATCCGTGGGAACTGCGATATATTCTCAACAATGTCTTCATGAAACGTACGCTTACGGTCTCTCAGTCTTTGCGTTACACCAGTCACTTGTCAGTTCATTGGTCTCGCAACTGAAAACGTTCTTAACGCATGTCAACGAACTGTGATAATAAGAGATGATTTTTTGGCTGCAAGAACTTTGCCTGCTCAGTGAGTGTTCACGTGAATATTCGCAGAACTCATTACCTTTGAAAAAAGCATATACGTATTCATGTAAAAAAAAACTGTACAGTTTATATACAGTGTAAGGGTGACATCGTGGTTGTAGATATAAAACAGCACAAATCACAATTTAAGAATTCAAATTTTACCATTACACAGTTATTTGTTTCAGAATTCAAGTTCGAGGGTTTCTCTGTCGATACAGCCAAAAGTTTAGTAGCCTCGAAAGATGTATCCTTTGCAGCACATGCATTTTTTGACGTGTTGTGTTCTTGAAATGAAAATAAAATGCGTGTTAGAAATGCCACAAAATCCCACCAAAGTTCTTATCGACAACGTTATTTTTAAAATAATACATTTAAATACAGGTCATTTTGTGGTGAACAAGAAAACAAGCCTTATAACACTCGTA
>Ga0209367_1010101_pt1 | contig 12696 bp, 10 predicted proteins | sample WorMetLIZISLAND2_FD_187412 | JGI IMG/M metagenome (GOLD analysis project Ga0209367, IMG submission 187412) | Marine gutless worms symbiont microbial communities from Max Planck institute for Marine Microbiology, Germany - Olavius geniculatus... ... | reverse complement strand
TCCTATAACATATTGATAATATTGTGTCTTCTATATCAATTTGTTAAAAAGAAGTAAAGCAGAAAACAACAAAATTTCAAACTATTTCAACTTGTTAAACAATTTAGACTTTTTACGAATCCATCAAGATTGAAGATTTGAGGTTCTCGCTTCGCTCGGTCATTTATATTTTTTATATCCGGCGGCTCCCTTCCTTTAAATTGCTATGGAACGAATAAAGCGAAATCAAAGGCTTGGTTGTGCAATAATCTATGTCGATACTAATTGCTTTTTAGATCATCGAAGAAATATGAATCGGTTCAATCCCCAAAATACACCATTATTAATTCAGGTGCCGTCTAAACGAAAAATTCAGATTCTAAATTCAGACTTTAAAAAAGATAGAATTCCACAAATCTTCAATCTTCAATCTTCAATCTTCAATTCCCATGGATAACCTGCTTATAAAATACAGCCAACTGGGTGAAATTTTCGATTATCTGTCGATCGGCGTCATGGTTCTGTCGCCGGATCGCAAGATTGTTTCGCTAAACCGATCGGCAGAAACAATTACCGGTTATACCCAAACGGAGCTAATCGGCGAATCCTGCCACCATATATTTCTGGATCCGCTGTGCGGGGAGAAATGTGCGTATCTGGAGGCAATTAAGAGTAGTAATAAATCGGGTCGTGTTGATTTTGAAGTCACCGACCAGACGAATGAGAATAGCAGTATAACCAGAATTGTGTCACCCATATATGGCCCGGATGAAAAACCGGCGGGATGTATCGAAGTCTTTCAGGACCATTCGGCCTTCAAAGACCTGCTGGAACGGGTGCGACACGATGACAGACGGTTAAAGAGCATCCTGGATCATCTGGATATTGGTGTCCTGACGGTAGACCGCGGCGGACACATTACCTTGTTCAACAGCACGGCCGAAAACATCACCGGATTTGACCGCAGCGATGTATTGGGCAAATCCTGCAACAAATTATTCGGCAAGTCCTCCAGCCGGGACCTGCTGTTATTTCGCGAGACCATTGCTGATGGAAAGCCACGATCGAGCAGCGACGGCGCCATAAAGACCAATCAAGGGCAGCTCATACCGACACGCGCCAACTATATGGCGCTTAAAAACGAGAGCGGCAATGTCGTGGGCGGCCTGGCCACCATTTCGGACTTGTCGTTGAAATACCAATTCAACAGCGAAATCAGAGGTCGCTATACATTCTATGACATGGTGGGCAAAGATCCCGCCATTCTGAAAATATTTGAGATAGTTCCCGTATTGGCTTCCAGCGATGCAACGATCCTCATTGAAGGTCCCACCGGTACCGGTAAAGATCTCCTCGCCAAAGTCATCCACAATGCCGGCTCGAGAGCCGATAGGCCGCTGGTGAAAGTAAACTGTGCGGCCCTGCCGGACAATCTGCTGGAATCGGAAATGTTCGGCTACGTGAAAGGGGCGTTTACAGGCGCGGAAACAGACAAACCGGGTCGGTTTCAGGAAGCGGACGGCGGATCCATATTTCTGGATGAAATCGGAGATATGCCGTTGGCGCTGCAGGCAAAGCTATTGCGAGTCCTGGAGGATAAAGAGTTTTATCCTCTGGGTAGCCGCAAAACCACCCGGGTCGATGTTCGAATTATTTCGGCGACCAACCAGAGTTTGGACCGCCTGGTGCGTGAGAAGCGTTTTCGGGAAGACCTGTTTTACAGACTGAACGTGATGCGCCTCGAACTGCCGCCGCTAAAAGCCAGAAAAGCGGATATCCCGCTTTTAATTTCACACATTCTAACACGCTTGAATGCCACCCGCGATACCCGGGTTGATAAGTTTACCAACGATGCGATGGAAGTGCTGTTAAATTATGACTACCCCGGAAACATTCGTGAGTTGGAAAACATCATCGAACACGCATTGATTGTCTGCCGCAGCAATGTAATCGAACGCAGCCATCTGCCGCTTGCTCTGCAAAGTGGGCCCGGCGCACCATTGTCGACCCCCACAAACAGACCTTTTGAAGATGAGATTGCCCGCAGCGAAAGATCTCTGATTCTAAACAAGCTGCGCGAGCATAACTGGCAAAAGGGTAAAACCGCGTCAGCCCTTGGCATGAACCGCACCACGCTTTGGCGAAAAATAAAAAAATTCGATCTCGACCTCGAGCGCCGGGACCGGGAACTAGACTGATGCTGGATGCTTGATACTGGATGCTCGATACTGGATGCTCGATACTGGATAAGAATGGTTTTCGGTGTTCGGCATTCGGCTTTCGGCAAAGAACAACTTGGTCGCAGCTAAAACCATCAAGGTATAGGGTATAAGGTCTAAGGTTTAAGGCAAGATAATCCGGACCAAGGCAGAATCTGTTCGTTATGCGCTAATCCCTCCGCACAATGTTCTATCAATCCGCAATCCGAAATCTACAATCGGCTGATTCCTTCGCCGACCTTCTTACCTTCTTATTGCCCTTTCCGATTTTGTCTCGCATGAGCTTGTCGAAGGCCAAATTCCCCCATCTGTCCTCTGCCTTCTGTCATCTGTCCTCTGACATCTGTCCACTGTCCTCCGGTTGCTCGATTCTGAAAAAGAAAGGCGTTCGGCTTTCGGCAAAGAGTCATTTGATTTTAGCTAAAATTATAGCGTTGCAACTACGGCATCAATGGTTGCAAAATGTTGCAAATCATTGTTGCAGTAAACAAATTGTGCATTTCCCGGTCTCTGTTTCAACCTATCTAATTAAAATCATTTTAAAATTGTTGCAAACCCAAATTTAAACTTCGCTCCAGTCCCCAGATTCACTTGCCACGGTGTTTCGATCCTGCAACAAACCACTTTCATTTCAATTATTTCCCAACACCCTGAAACCAGTCTAACCATCTAAAAATAAACGATATAATTTTTGCCTCCAGCAAAAATTATTTTGGCACAAATAGTGCTCAAGGGATTTTTAGCGGCAGTCTCATTTTGAGGCCGGCAACCTAGCTAACTAGTGAAAGACAGCCATGAATACGGTCATGTTGGATAAAAATGGTTTCATCGACCATAACGGAACCCGGGTCCAATCCGGTATCCTGCGGTTTCTGGGTTCACAGGTTGAGCTTGAAGAGGGATACACCCTGAGAAGCTTTTTTCAGATGCTCGGCCAATACCGGCTGCTGGTGGATTTAAATTCATTTTTCCCCTCCTACACCGAACAGTATCGAAATTGTCCGCCGGAGGGGTGTTGGACCGGAGTCCCCGATTATCTTGAATTCAGCAAAACGGTTGAGATGATCGGGTTTCCGGAAAAGCGCCTGGAAATATACAACACATTTTCAGGGATATACAGAGATGAGGCTTTCGAAATCAGATCCTTGCAGTTGGAAAGTATGTTGGATTTGCCGGTCAAGCTCGGACGGCTTAAGCATTTGGTTTTTGGAGACTCTGTAGACTTGTTCGAATTCGATACCGTTTTTACCCTTTTTGAGTTCATTGACGGAATTGCATGGGAGCTAAGTTTCCACGTAATTCCAAGCCAGTGTGAAATTAGGAGGTGACCAATGTTTAAAAAAATACTGTTTGCCACAACGGCTTCGCCAACCTGCGACAATGCCGCCAAGGTGGCGTTCGATCTGGAGTTGAAATGGGAAGCGAAACTATTTGTTTTCCACGTGCTCGGAATCCCCAGCCGTGGCTACAGCCCGTTTGTCACGGATGCCAGGACCGGTGAGTTGGAAATGCCGGACCCGGATTATGTCGATTGGGTCATCGAAGAGATGAAGAACACCTATGATGTGCTGCTGACGGACACCGTAGACGTCTCGGTCGAAGCGGCCGTCGGCGTACCGTACCGGGAAATATTAAGGAAAGCGCGCAAAGAAGATATTGATCTGATCATTATGGGCGCTCATACCCGGCAGGAGGATGTTGGTGCGGCCCGCTATCGGAGCGTGACCGGCAGCAACATGCAAAAAGTTGCCAAAGCTGCCCGCTGCCCGGTTGTGATCATCAGCAGACCCTGTACCACCTGCTGGAGACTGTTTTCCAATATTGTTTTTGGTACCGATTTTTCCAAAGCGTCCGACTACGCTTACATGTGGGCTTACAAGCTGGCCAGGGAAGTCGGTGCAAGACTCCATCTGTTTCATGCCTGTGACATCAGCAGCCGCGAACCCAATCGAGTATTGGAGCAGACTGCCATTGAGAGCAAGATTGAAGCCGCCAAAGAGGAAATGCAAAAACGCTATATCGCCAAAATGAACGGATATGACAATTACTCGTTGGAAGTCCGTGAAGGTGTCCCTTACGTCGAGATACTCAAATTCGCCCGCGAGAAGACCGGCGATCTGATTGTGATGGCCCACCACACCCGAGAAATCGACCCGGAAAAAGCCGTGCTAGGCAGCACTGTTGAGCAAGTTGTCTTAAGGTCGGCTTGTCCGGTGGCAAGCGTCAATCACCCTGACAAAGTCGCCGATTTATGATCAGAAAATCGAAATATCATTTGGGTAGCAATCAACAAGCGCCAGGGGCCAAGGAAATTAAATGAAGAAGACCGTCCTTATCGTCGAGGATGAAATGGATATGCGGATTTTCATATCTACCCTGCTGGAAACCAGCGGCTACCAGCCGGTGATGACAAGAGATGGACGTGAAGGTATGGCTAAAGCCAGGGACATATCGCCGGATTTGATTATACTGGATGTCATGATGCCCGGTGAAGGCGGGGTTCAAATGTATCGGCAACTTAAAACCGACGATACCCTGATGAATGTACCCGTTATTTTGCTGTCGGGCGTGGCCCAAAAGACCTTCGCCCACTATTTGAAGATGCTCAACGCGCGCATGGAAAGCATGATTCCGGAACCATCCGCTTATCTGGAAAAACCGCCCGAAGCCGATACGCTAATAAAGCTGACCGAACGCCTGATCGGGTGACCGTCTTTGTGGTTCAATGTTCAAAGGTTCAGAGGTTAGTAGGTTCAAAGAACGAAGGATTGGTGAACGAGAATAAATTGATTTTTTGTTAGTTAAGATCTGGACATAATCCTTGCTGATTTAAAAAAGGCCGAATGCAAACCTAAACCTTGTACCCTAAACCCTTTAACTTTAAACCCTGAACCTTGAACCCTGAACCTTGAACCTTAAATACAGGGAGCAAAGACCATGGAGGACATAAACAACTGGAATTGGGAAATCGGCAGCAGAGAAATCGCTGACCTAAACCAATGGAAGGATACGTATAACTGGGTCGAAGAGCCGTATGTAAGTCTGGACGGCGAAAATATCGCGGCCATCGTCAATCTGGCAGAAGGTGAATTCAACGTCTGTGCCAACGGCAAACCCTGGGAAACGGTATACGACAAAATATGGCATCTTCGGTTTGCACCCGATGGTCGTCTGACGGCTGTGGTATCGGAGATGGGTGAATGGACGGTTGCCGTGGACGGCACACCCTGGGAGAACAAATTTGGCTATGTATGGAATGTATTGTTCAGCGCGGACGGACGCCATATTGCCGCCGCTGTTCAGCAGGATATGACCTACTGCATGGCCCTTGACGATGTCCCATGGCGTCAGACATATCCCAATATGACCAATCCCACCTTGAGTATCGATGGAACCCGCAGCGCTGCCTCAGTCCAAGTGGTGGAGTTCGCCGAAGGTGAAATCCATAAATTTCAGGAGGGTGCGTTCAGCGCCGCGCTGGACGGTGAAACTTGGGACACGCAATTTGTCAATGTATGGAATCCGGCCATTCGGGCCGACGGCCATTCGGTTGCCGCTGAAATTAGACTCAGTCTCACTGAATACACCATTGCGGTGGACGGCACACCCTGGGAAAAAACATTTGGATCGGTCTGGGAACCGGTTTTTCATCCGCAAAACGGATCGATCGTCGCACCGGTGCGGGTAGACGGCAATTGGCACCTGGCCCGGGACGGCCAAGTCATCTGGGATCGCAAATTTATCCAGCTCTGGCACACGGTATTCAGCCCTGACGGCGGCAAGCTGGCCGCAATCGTTGCTCCCAAGTATGGCAAGTGGACCATTGCCGTGGACGGTCAGCCCTGGCCGGTGAGGTTCAATGAGCTGGTGACGGATGTCGTATTCAGCCCCGACAGCCGACGGGTCGCGGCAGCCGGCAAATCCGATGGGAAGTGGGATGTCGCGGTGGATGGCGTCATGTGGCGCAATTCATTTGATATGGCCTGGCGCCCGGTATTCAGTCCCAATTCGCAAGATGTCGCCGTCAAGGTCGAACGCAAGGGTCGGCATACCGTCGCCGTCAATGATAAAATCTGGCAACACGATTTTGATGCGCTTTGGGACCCGGTATTCAGTCCCGCCGGTGACAAAATTCTTCTGCGAAACTTGCAGGATGGCAAGTACTATCGAAGAATATTATCGGTAAAAGACATTTGATTATAGGTTCAGAGGTTCAGGGGTTTAGGGTTTAGGGTTTAGGGTTCAGAGGTTCAGAGGTTCAGAGGTTCAAGGTTCAAGGTTCAAGGTTCAAGGTCGAAAAACCTAAGGCAGCTGAAATTGAAAATGGTTTCTTCTTAAATTTAAAAAGCTTTTGTCCTTCGGGATTTGACGGGCAATTATAAGAAGAACAATGCCGTCAGAAGTGGTTCACAACCTTTGAACTTGGAACCTTTGAACCCGGAACCGATACCTTTAAAACTAAGAAGGAACATATAGGAGGAGGCATGCACAGCTTATATAATTGGGTGACCGGCCCCCTGGTATGGCTGGCGTTCATCATTTTTTTCGGAGGCTGCCTTTACAGGTTGATTACTTTATTCGTGTTAATCCATAAAAAAGAGCGATTTATCTACTCCTATTTCAGCTTGAAGTACAGTTTACGTTCCATCCTCCACTGGATGACGCCGTTTGGTACCGAGAATATGAGACGACATCCGCTGTTTACGATCATCACCTTTGCATTTCATATCTGTCTGCTGCTGACGCCGGTTTTTTTGCTGGCACACGTCATGCTGATAGATGAATCCTGGAAAATAAGCTGGTGGACGCTGCCGGACGATGCAGCAAAAATCCTGACCGTGATTGTTATTGCCAGCTGCATATATTTTCTGGTCAGAAGACTCGTGAGCCCGGAGGTGCAGTTCGTAACTTCGGCTTCTGACTTTGTGATTCTGGCAATTGTAGCGGCGCCTTTCATTACCGGACTTGTGGCGTATTACCAGTGGTTTGATTATCAGGTTGTTGTCATTTTGCATATTCTGAGCGGTGAAATCATGTTGGTAGCGATTCCATTTACGCGCTTGAGCCACATGTTGATCGCACCGCTGACAAGAGCCTATATGGGCTCTGAATTCGGCTGGGTCAGACATGCCAGGGATTGGTGATAGTAGGGTTTCGGGTGTCAGGTTTCGGGTTTCGGGTGTCAGGTGTCGGGTTATAGGGAATTCATGGATGATTACCGAATTCGGAATGCGGAAAGTAATTTGGAAATAAACGGCAACCAAATCCATTTGGCGGTCCCACGGAAAGAATTCGATGCAGGATGCCGGGTGCCGTAAACCGAAAGCCCAATACCGAATACCGAAGGCCGGGTAGCGATTTTATAGTAAAGATATTTGCTCGACGATGTCAAGACAAATAAGTTAAAGGGGAGATTCATTATGGCCGTATCTGCGAAACAAGAAAAAGCGAGGGCTTCAGATCAAGGCCTGGAAATCGGAGCTCAAAGACTTACCGCTGAGCGGATTGAAAACGTCATTGGCCGCGTTTTGAAAGGTGAGGCCGGCGCACGCCTCAAAGCGTATGTCGATACCTGTATCCACTGCGGCCTGTGTTCGGAAGCGTGTCACTATTATCTGTCCCACGATAAGGATCCCCATTATTCACCGGTGGGCAAAGTGAAGCAAACCCTTTGGGAGATGCTGAAAAAGAAAGGCAAGGTCAGCCCTCAATTCATTCAAAGAGCATCAGAAATTGCTTCAACCGAATGCAATGCTTGTAAGCGCTGTGCCATGTACTGCCCTTTCGGGATCGACATCGCCTACCTGATACTCACGGTCCGCCGGATATGCCATCTGCTCGGCGTAACCCCTCTTTACATCCAGGACACCGCCCACAGCCATGCCGTCACAATGAATCAAATGTGGGTCAAAGAGGACGAATGGATCGACACCCTTCAGTGGCAGGAAGAAGAAGCCCAGGCTGAAATTCCCACGCTGCGGATTCCCCTGGAAAAAGAGGGTGCCGATGTCATGTATTCGGTTATCGGCCCGGAACCCAAGTTTCAAGCCCAACTGCTTTATCAGGCGGCGGTCATTATGGATGTCGCCGGTGTCGATTGGACGATGCCGGCAACCCCCGGCTGGGACAACTCCGACATGGCCATGTACACCGGGGACAACGAAATCATGGGACGCGTCAAGCGGGCCCACTTCGAAACGGCTGCCAGGCTGAGGGTGAAGCGAATCGTCATGGGAGAATGCGGCCATGCGTTTCGCTCGGTGTATGATATGGGCAATCGCTGGCTGGGCTGGCGCATGCCTCCGATTCCCATCGTCCACGCCATCGATTTTTATCATGAATTAATAAGTTCCGGCAGGATCAACGTGACAAAAAAGTTCGAAACGCCCGTTACCTTGCATGACCCCTGCAATGTGATCCGGGGCGGCGGCTTGGCGCAAAAGTCCCGCGACGTCGTCAATGCCATCTGTGATGATCTGATCGAAATGCACCCGAACCGAGAGCACAATTACTGCTGCGGCGCCGGGGGCGGCGTTATCAACTGTGGGCCCCCTTACAAGAACACGCGTATGGAGGGCAACCGCATCAAGGCCGAGCAACTGTTTGCAGCCAAGGCCCGAGGGGCCAAAGTTCTGATCGCGCCCTGTCACAATTGTCACAGCGGCCTGGAAGATATCAATCACTATTATGGATTGGGATTTGAAATCAAATTCATCAGCGACATTCTGTATGAGGTCATGGAGAAACCGGGGTGAGTAAATTGTGAAGGTTCACAGGTTCAAGGTTCACCGTTCAAGGTTAAATTTGTTTAAATACATTTACTATCTTAGCTCACTCTACCAGTAGTCAGACAGTTACCAACTCACAATTGCGCATATTGTGCAAAACGTTTGATGGCATCTTTGTAAAGCACTAAAAAACATACATTTAGAAAGATTTGAATTGAATTCAACTTTGTCACGACGGTAATTAAGTTTGAGACATTTGAATTTTGGAATTTCGGATTTGTTTCGTATTTCGATTTTCGAATTTCGTATTTCCGGTTTATCCGGGTTAGGTTGACATTTTAAAATTGTAAGTATTATTGCATCTGGCATTGCATCAATGTCGAGCTCAAAGGAGATAGACAATGAAAAAGCACTTGGTGTTGATTCTGATAACATCCATATCTGCGGCGTTGCTGATCATATCGGCTTACGCCCAGGAAGATATGGAGGTGATCGAAGACGAGGGATTTCAAAGAAGACAGCGCCCGCCGGCAGTCTTCAAACACGATGATCACAACGAAATGGCCGAAATCGATGAATGTATAGAATGCCACCACGTTTATGAAGACGGGGTAAAGTTGGAAGATGAATCCTCGGAAGATCAGCTTTGCTCGGACTGCCACAATCAGAACGCTACTGATAATCGACCGCAGCTGGTAAATGCTTTCCATTTAAACTGCAAGGGATGCCATTTAAAAAAAGAGGAAGGTCCGATCATGTGTGGTGAGTGCCATCTCAGGTAATTAGCCCGCTTGGGAGTTTGTTTATATTATTCTCTATCGGTTAATGGTTTCAAAGGAATGAAAAGAGAGGTAAGCCATGCCCAAAAAGATCCTCATTATCGATGACGATCCTGTGATCGTAAAATATCTGAAGGCGGTGTTCAGCGATAATGGTTATGCAACCTGCAGCGCCGGCAGCACCATGGAAGGGTTGGATGTAGTCAAAGCGGAAAAGCCTGACCTCATCTGCCTGGATCTGCAGATGCCCGGCGAATGGGGTCCTCGGTTTTACCGCAAGCTGAGAAAAGATAGAGAGCTCAGGGACACACCAGTGATCGTGGTCAGCGGTATCGATGGTGATCATGCCATCAAAGATGCCGTGGCGTTTGTCAGAAAACCCTTCGACTCGGAAAAATTGGTCGGTATCGTCAAAAATACGATCGGGTAAAATTCAGAACTGCTTTATTGTGGTAACATGTGTTTTATAGTTATTTTGGCGCTTACTGGAACTTTATGACGTGTAAGAACGGTTCTGAATTTTATACATTTTGTTTTTTAATTTCTTTGCTGAAAACTGTGAATTTAGGACATAACCGAAGAGCCTACTGGCGTATTGGAGCAATTGAGTTTTGAAAATAAATTCCAACTTTCACCCAATACTCCATCACTCCAGTACTCCAACACTCCGGTTTCTTGTTATCTCCGTTAATCGTTTATGTGATTGGAAATATGGTTGACTCCAATAAAATGAAAAAGCTCCTGCTCGTCGATGACGAAGAGGGTATCCGCAAAGTTCTCTGTATTTACCTGTCCGACATCGGGTATGAGGTGTTCACCGCTGAAAATGGCGAACAGGCCCTTGAGATTTTTCGCCAGGAAATCCCGCCGATCGTTCTGACGGATATCAAAATGCCGGGCATGGACGGCATCGAACTGCTGCAAAAAATAAAACATGAAAACCCGGACACTGAAGTGATCATGATCACCGGCCATGGAGATATGGAACTGGCCATTAAAAGCCTCAAATACCGGGCGATCGATTTCGTCACCAAGCCCATCAATGACGATGTGCTTGAAATTGCACTGGACCGCGCCAATGAAAAAATCCGCATGCGCAGTCAGCTCAGGGACTATACTGAAAATCTGGAAGAACTGGTTCGTAAAAAATCCGCCCAGCTGATCGCTATGGAAAGACAGGCAGCGGTGAACCAAACCGTTGAAGGCCTCTCGGCCGCCATGCGAAATATCGCCGGTGACCTGGAAGGCGGCATCAACTATTTTAATGAAATGCCCTGTTTTGTCTCGATTCACGATCGCGATTTGAGAGTCGTGGCGATCAATCAGCTGTACCGGGACTGTCTCGGTGATCAAATCGGCGCCAAGAGCTGGGAAGTATATGCGGTTGAAACTGCTGATCGCGGCAAATGCCCATCAGCTGAAACCTTTGAAAGCCAAAAAGGGCAGCGAACCAAAGCGACCATAAAATACGCGAGCGGCAAGCAGGCCCCCGTCATCGTGCACACGGCCCCCATTCGCAATCAGGACGGCGAGGTCGAGCTGGTCGTCGAAATTGCCGCGGATATCGCCGAACTCAATCGTCTCAGAGAAGAGCTGCTTCACACTCAGCAGCGCTATCAGCAGCTTTTCGATGAGGTTCCCTGCTATATTTCGGTCCAGGATAGACAATTCAATGTTACTGCGGCTAATCGTCGCTTTAAAGAAGACTTTGATGTCGCCCAGGGTGCATTCTGTTATAAAATTTACAAGCACCGCGACACACCGTGCCCCAACTGCCCGGTGGTCAAGACCTTTGAAGACGAAGAATCCCATCAGGCGGAAATGGTGGTGACATCCAAAAGCGGTGAGCGCTACAATGTTTTGATCTGGACCGCGCCGCTGAGAAATGCCGTCGGTCAGGTTACCCACGTGATGGAAATGTCCACCAACATCACCCAAGTTCGTCAATTGCAGGAGCATCTGTCGTCGTTGGGACTTAAAATAAGCTCGATCTCCCACGGCATCAAAAGCCTGCTGACCGGACTGGACGGGGGCCTGTACCTGGTCGACTCCGGCTTTGAAAAACAGGATCATGAACGGCTCAAGGAGGGCTGGGATGCCGTCAAGGTCATGGTCGGTCGCATCCGGATCCTGGTGCAAAACATCCTTTTTTTCGCCAAGGAAAGAGAACTACAACCGGAGGAAACCAACGTATACGATTTTGTCTGTGACGTGGCGGCCGGCCTGGAGCCCAAAATTAACACCCAGCAGATCGAATTTGAGTGTAAATTCGACCCGGCCATGGGAGATATCAATATCGACGCCGGCATTGTTCGCATCGCACTCATGAACATTCTGGAAAATGCACTGGATGCGTGTCTGGAAGATGAAGACAAACCGGCCCACAAGATTGTCTTTGGCGCACGGCAGGATCGGGATCATATCTTTATGGAAATCGCCGACAACGGCATCGGCATGGACCCGGAAACCCGCGAAAATTTATTTGAACTTTTTTTCTCGTCAAAGGGTAACCAGGGAACCGGGCTGGGATTATTTATTGCCAAAAAAATCATTGAGCAGCAAGGCGGTCGAATAACCGTTGAGTCCGAACCCGGCGTCGCATCACGCTTCGAGATTTTGCTGCCCAAGCGATTTCTTCCATCAAAATAGTCTGACAATCCAAATCTTAATTTTTTTCTTGACAGAAAAAAATCAATCTGACCATTCTTTATTTCTCACACGATCTAGCATTTCGTACGGGGAGACTGGTTGAGATGAGCGCTGTCGCTGAAGTTCTAACAAGACCAAAGGAAAAATACACCCAAACTTTGGATAATTCGGCGCCACAGCTTCAATTCCCGGCTTCCTCTATGGGTTACTAATTTACGGTTTGTTGCTGGAATCGACATTTTTGGAGCGCAAGCAATAATGAATGCTTCATATTTTCTGAATTTGGTTTTACTGCCGCTCAGCCAATGGTCTCAGCTGGTTGGCAAGCCGTATTCTGACCCA
>Ga0209367_1010100_pt1 | contig 12697 bp, 6 predicted proteins | sample WorMetLIZISLAND2_FD_187412 | JGI IMG/M metagenome (GOLD analysis project Ga0209367, IMG submission 187412) | Marine gutless worms symbiont microbial communities from Max Planck institute for Marine Microbiology, Germany - Olavius geniculatus... ... | reverse complement strand
TCGATGAAGGACCGAGTAGAAGGACCAACTGTGGGTCCTGGGAGAGGAGTTGGGAATTAAAGAGATTTTGTCGGTCAACTTAAACGTAATAGTAACGTCGTGTATTGTAAATCTGATTCGTCGATGTTATCTAACTAACGTGAGCTGTTGAATACTATCTGTTTGGTCGATGTCAGTCGTCGTGTTACATAATTCAATAGTGATAAAACCAGTGCCTAACCGCTCAACACGCTATCACATTCGGCAGTGGCAGGGTCGGATGTTACACATAATATGTGTTGAAATGAATGAAAAAACGTCAATAAATTTTATCTATCTAAATCTGTTGGCCTCAACAGCCAGACTATTACAAAATTTGACTGTCTTACAGCAGTGTCTCTACCAGATAACGTTCAGTAATGTTTATGAACTCAAGAAGCGACTGGTAAAGTCTGGATTGGTCTAACGCAGAACATTATTGATAATGTTGTCAACGAATAGAGAGAAAGCATCTCCATGCTTAAGTTCTCACAATGGGCTGGCATTTCAAGCAATTTTACTGTAGGCAGTTGCAAATGGACAACAGGATAAAATGTCAGCCAAAAAGTCAGAAATGTGAACAAAATGTGTTTTTATGTGTTACGTTGATTAAGTAATCATACCACAATGGATAAAAAAGTAATATTTTGTTGGTTCCGTTTTCCCCAGGTAGTGCAGAAACAGACATTAAGTGAAGTGGGAAAACGAATGGTCATTTGATGGCCAGTTGTCTCAGAAATATTCGTACCAAAAATTATTAACATCTTTTAATTTTTATTAAAGTTACAATCGAAAATGTTGGGGATATTTTTTGAGACACAGTGTATAATCTGCAATAACATCAAAAATCCATCTTATATTGACCTAATGATAAGTAAGAACAGCAAATTTTCATGCAAGAAATTAAAAATGTTCAAGTTTCGTTGCCAACAGACTATCACACAGGAGCGCTCAAGACATGTTATGTATATCACCTTAAATATGAACTTAATTTTATCATAAGTGAGTAATTAAAAACAACTAGACATTAAAACATCAACACACAGCTAGGTTCAATTTATAATTTGGTGCTATGGATGGCAACCTTGAACATACAGTCGCAGTACCACGGTACTCGGTATTTATGACATTGGATCATGCAGGGACACTGAGCTCTGTCAGAAAGTTTATGGAAAAGCATGTTACCCATCTCAAAGCACTGGGAGAATTAGGGGAGTAAAAACTGATGGGGTGACACAAAAACATCCGAGGGGGTTCTTGCAGAGAGGCAGTAAGCTGAAACGTCTAGGGGGCCCAAATATTTTTAGCCGGTTTTCATGATTCAAATTAATCGTGTCAGTAAATGTCATCCTGAGTGTTTAAAATTGCACAGACCATTCAAGTAGCCGGGCTCTGCCCAACCCTCTAGTGGACACGGTAGAGAAAAATTCTCTAAGTTAAGAGATGCGTGTCAAACAGTAAAATGTCACAGCCGAACGGACGGACAAACAAACAACATGAAAACACAATGACTGTGTGTACCGCCTAATGGTTGCATAGGCGTAAAACATACAAAGCAATACATAAACTAATATTACTAAGAGCTACAATCTTCGGTATTTTGGCCAGTTGACTACCCTGGCGTTAACCTAGATCAAGCAGGGTGTACAATACGAGGGGCGTTCAATAAATTCTAAGACTACATCCTTAATACAACGACAGCAAATCGAACAATTCTGACAGTTATGTTACTTTTCAATATATTCTCCCTGCAGTTTACTGCAGTGTTCCCACTGTTCTACACATCGGCTGAAACCCACAGAGCATTAAGTTTTTGCTGGCACCTGTAGAAATTCAGAACACAATGCTGTAGAAAATGTTCATCGTTCAAGAAATTAACGTCTCGAAGTGATTCGTTTTGTGGTCCAAACAAATGAAAATTACTTGGAGCTAAGTCTGAACTGTATGACAAATGCTGTAGTAGTTCCCAGGTCATCTCTTCATTTCTCTCAACTGGCTAATGGGCCTATCGCATGGTGGTGCACTGCCATTGTGAAGAATTCCACCTTTCTGCAGCAAACCTGGTCAACTGCTGCGAATTGCTGGTTATAAGCAATCAGATAATATGCACTTTCATTCAAGCAATCAGTGTTAACAACAATAAGGACAACATGCAGTGTTAAAAGCACAGCTGTCGAAGCGTTGATTTTTTAAACGGGTTAACGAACTGCGTTAATTTTTTTAACGCACGTGCTAATGCATTAATAACGCCTCATTAATACTGCTGATATTTTAGGTGGACTACATTGAAAGGATGACAGGAATGAATCCTACAAAGTCATGCCTGTGTTGCAGGACTGACAGTAGTGATGGAACAGCAACCAAACGATTTCTAATATATATTTGAATATTATTCAGTCATCAAATAACCACAGTTTAATGAAATATTGGAACTCCTGCTTCACAGTATTTAGTAAATTTACTTATGTGCATTAATTTTTTTAACGCACGTTAATTTATTAACGTGCTAAGTTAATGCGTTAATTTGACAGCTTAAGTAAAAAGAATTAAAACTTATTATGAAACCCAGGACAAACTAAAATCTTAAAAATCCAAATTAGTCTACTTCCCAACGTTACAAACATGCATGCCGACTTTCAGAAATTTCTGAAGTTCTCTGTGTGTGCATTGGTACTTTTCTTGTTAAAAATAAAAAGTGAAGAATGGAAAGACCGCAAGCAACCACAAAACATCACCGATACAAAAATAAAGAACGAGTAACTACAGCACATAGCATCGATCAGAACAAAGTCTGTGTGAATGATGAAATCATTTTTTGATTAGGTGGTCTTAACGTCAACTCCATCGGTGGTCACTTTGCCGGCTCTTTCACGTGCTCCGGATGATGTGCGGCCCAGTCCAACCAACTACCCTTGTAGCTGGACACGCTACAAAATGCCAACGCAACAACTTAAACAAACAAGACTAGACTACTATTGCTGGTTTGCTGCTACAACTACACTGTGAGGCATAAGAACACACCGAAACTATTCGATCGTAACTTGAAGGTGGACTACCAGATTTTAATAATTTCTGCTGCAAATATTCCTGATAAAAATAACTATCAAAGTACCATTCATTCAAGTCCACAACTCATCCAACATGTGTTTCTGCACTACCTGCACTACCTGAAATAGGCACTGAAATTAACCAAAAAACGCCAAAAACATCTGTGACATTATCAATCGTAACTTGGAAAAGAATAATAAAATTTTAACAGTTTATGACAAAAATATTCCTAACACAACTGGCCATCAAATGACCATTCAGTTTTCCACCTCACCCAATGTATGCTTCTGCACTACCTAAAAAACGGTACTCAATTTACCTACCCCAGAGGGATGGAAGGCTGAGATGACTTAGTGTTGGTTATACACCAAGGTGGTTTACCTGTTGGCGTCCACAGACAGTCACCCATTCAAGCAGTAACCAACCTGATAGCAACACAGCCAGGAGTCGAACCCACGACGACCCTGGGCAAATGGTCCACGTACCTGGTGAATCCAAACTGTTGAATAAGCAGCGTGGCTGCTTGGCCGGCCCGCACTCCCGACCGACAGTAGACAATGACCGACGGTCCGTCGGGTGTCGGCTTGGTGAAACCGTACTTGGTCCGAAACTCGCCAGCCGACAGACGCATTGCCGTCTCCATATCTCCCACTGATACCACAGCACGCAACAAACTTCTATTGATCCAGAATCCAGCATTCCTTCCGGATCACCCCCAAAATTGAATCACTGGCAGTTTGTGCCATTCCCGACATATCGTCAAAATTTTAGAAAGATTCGTCCATAACTTTTTGAGTTATCTTGCTAACACACAGACAGCCAGACAGACAGACAAAGTCTGGCAAAAACATAACCTCCTTGGCGGAGGTAAAAAACTAGCGCGACGTGTTTTACTGCATACAGAGTGTTTAAAGAACGACCTGGTAGCACGTGAGCGGACGGGATCTGTCCGAACTTGGCGACTTCGTCGAAGTTACGAACGTCGATGATGACGTCTTGCTTGCGCTGCAGACTTTGCTCGACGTCCCGATAGGAGATCTCAACAAGCCCCGGCACCGCACTGCTGCCGCTGGCTGCATCTGTCGTCACACAGTAATAACATTCGTCATCAGTACTAGGCCTCGGCTCTGTGGTAACTGACGTCGACAGATATTCCAACAGTATCGTGGCGGCTTCCGCAGTTCGACACACCAGCAAAACAGCCAAGACCGCTGCGGTAAGTAGAAATGTAGGCCTACGGCAAATCACCATGGCTGACCGCGAGCCATTCTGCTTCATACGGCAGTTACCATACCGCACCGCCATCCGGATGACGCGGTCTGCCAATACGTCGGCGTAAGTAACGCCGACCAAAGCTCACCCGCGTCCTGAAAGCGAACGGTCCACCGACGCGGCTAAAACTAAAACCGCCGTTTCGGTTAGTCACGTACAACATTAGGCGTCGCAGGCGCTGCAGCAGGTAATGGTCAATTGCAATAATAATTATATGGATAACTGCTACACGGGCGGCGACTTGATGACGACAAAGTTTTTACGCCAATTCCGGCTACATCCGCCGCCTGTTGCCGTATAGACCAAATGCACAGATGAACGATGCACGCAAGGAGAATATACATACAGAAACTAGGGACCCATGGGCGGCGCCAGAGAGAAAGAAGTGAAGGGGGCACTGGGAGGGGGGCAACTGCCATCCGTGCCCTTGCCCCCCCCGCTGCTCCCCCAGGAGAAATTTTGACGATGATGAAGTGCCCTCTGGTAACCATACACATGCTACGGTGTGACTTATTAAACGCCATTTTTGCAAAGCACCGCGTGTGATTTTTTTTGCATTTTCAAACATCAAAAAAGCAGGCAAATTTGCGGCTTTCACTGAATGTCCAAAAGCTAAATCTGTTTCAGCTTCAGGGGGCTTCGCTCCCTGACCTCCTGACCAGAAACTCTGCTCCTGAACCCCAGTCACCGATATACGCCTTTTCTGATGCACACAACAATTGAATAAAGTTGACATTTGGCCCGCACACTAAAAAATTATTGCCCCCTGTGCCCTGGCCCTTGCCCTCCCGATGACCACCAGCTTCAGATTCCTAGCGCCGCCCATGTAAGGGCCTACATAATCTCTGCGTGCGATCTTTATATCATCTCACCCGTCCACGCCACATGACGCCAACCAGTCGCTGAAACTGGGTGATGAAGTATCAATCTATCATTGTTCAATATATCTGGCTGAGCACCATCGCTCGATACGGCTTAAGACTAAACTCCACTACGAGCATACTTCGACTTGCTGTGCAACCTACCGTATACAACAAGTCGTACAAAGAAGCGACAAGTCATAGAACAAGTCCCCCCACAAAAAAAGCTGAAAGCCACAACATGTTTGCAACATTTAATAAAATGCCAAGATGCATAGCTTGTTGTACGACTTGCTGTTCGACAAGTCCACAACAAATCGAAGTATAGTGAAGTATGCCGGTCCGGTGGAGCAATGGAACATGAGCATTGAGCCTAAAGCCTCAATGGAACCATACCCCCCTCCTCCATGATTCGCCATAGCGTTATACCAGTGGCACATTAAGAAGACGAGAAGACGCCAAGGCCGTAAACCAGGCTTGCCGTGGATGTGGATATCCATGGATATATCCATGGATATTATGCTGTCGCACCTGCTGAATAAACTGAATATTTAAGTGTTTTATCTCATATAATATTTATCTGTCTGTCGTTTAAATTATACTCTTCATTTTCTCGTTCATTCATGTTACTGAGTCAAATGAATAATTAGTGACATCAGCACGTCATTATTTAGTTAGCCTAAATTAATTTATTAGCACTATAGCAGCAACAGATCTTAATCTTTGGTGCTTTAAAAATACTGTTGGTTGGGCAACAAACGATCTATCATTTTGTGAGTTTATTTTTAATCTTTTTTTATCAAATGGTAACAAAATTACAAATGTTTTGGATTACTGACAAATTTAAAGCTAATACAAAGTACAAACCCAAACGTTCTCCAAAGCGTCCACTCAGTGCCGGCGCTAAAGAGTTGGAGCCCCCCTCAATACAAGTGTGAGGCCGTTATAATTGGGATCTGGGGGCGAAGCCAACAGCGGGGTCCAGGAGCAGAGTCCCTGGTCAGGGCGACATGGGGCGAGGCCCCCTGAAACTGAAACACTTTTGGCTTTTAAACGTTCAGTGAAAGCCGCAAATTTGCCCACTTTTAAAAAATTGGAAATGCAAAAAATTAGATACAATTTGTGTTGTCTTTGCAAAAAATGAAGTCTAGGCCTAATAGGCCGCAATACGTCACAGATTACTATACATTAATGAAAAATAATAGACTTGTCTATTTTGGGTAAACTTTCCACATGTTTAGTTTATTTTATATTTTGAATATATTTTTTAAAACTACACGTAGGCGTACATGAATGCAACCTGCGTCTTTGAAAACAGGAATCTTAGCTGTTGCTGGGATGGGCTGACCGTACCGCCTATATCTGAAGGCCAGCGTCCGACTACCGGTTGCGTAAAGACAGCGATTCAGAGTGACTGCAATTCCATACACGATCTGGTTACGTTGCTATACTGGACGCTAAAATCAGTGCTAGAATAAGATACGGTAATTTGGCGCACGTAAGTGACGGCTGCAGGCAAAAGCATTGCATTCAAAATTGCGGCCAAACCGCTGCAGATAGAGACATGGTTACTTTCAGGTACTTATAGGTAGTCGTTATCGCCCTATCCAACGGTAGCATCGCCAACCCCTTACGACGTAATGTTTAGCCACAATAGACGACAGAGAGACGACATATCGTACCCAAGGCTCAACCTAACGGTCGGCCAAAGCAAGAGCAATAAAATAATTACGGTAGATTTTCATGACAGCCGGGAAATACTTTACTAAGATCACATTTCAATGCAAATGTGTTTAATTTTTGGTGCTTTTATTTATTGTATCAGTTTCAAAAAAAATGTCTGCATATGTTTTTTGGGGGGAGGGCGTGGACGCTCTTGCACTGCTGTATTTTGCGAAAATTTAGCGGCTATATGTACGCACGATAGGCGTCTGTGGATATGGATGGGAAATTTCATATCTACGGCAAGCCTGCCTACAACAGAGTATGGGCGCCCCAGACTGACTACTGCCAGGTATTCATAAAGCCCGTGTCTTATACACAGCAGGATGCGTTAGGCGTCTTACGGTCTTACCTACCTTTCTTCCGTCCGTCAGAATGTCTGCTCTGTACAGCCATATTTAGACTGCGTTACGTAATAGGCGTATATACGTCACTACAATGGCATGTACAACAATCAAAATATGTAGAACCTAACTAAACTTAACTATAGGCCTAATGGTGCAAGCTACAGATCGAGATATCAGTCAATACAAACGAATCTTTGAGTCATCTAATTACTGCAATACTACAGATAACCAACGGTCAATAATTCTGATATATATGAATTTAGCAGCCCGTGACGGGATTATTTTGCTAGTTTTTCAAGCACTGGTTTTTTTCTGGAAAGTATACGTTTTAATGTAAACCATGATTAGAAGACAGAATCATAGGATGCTGTAAGCATGTGCATCATGCTGTTCAATCAACTGCTTACCGGTGGGTCTACTTAGACTTAGTACAATACTTAACTGTCCGCCTGTCTGTCCCATCCAGGGTCCTCCTAAGTGAAAAATAAAAGGCGTACAAAAACAAAATTAGCATAAACGTCCCCCTGCCCAATATACGAATTTTCAGCTCAAAATATCAAAATGACGAAGTTGGCATTAAGCTGTTGCATATCTAGCTTGAGAATGAAAACACACGTTTACATCCGGGTGGCCGATTAAGCGTCGGGCGACGGGTAGATCAGGGCACCATCAGGCGGCTCAGGTGCCGACTGCAAACTTGGCCTAATGGCCTAACAGTGGCCTGAGACGCTCAACAAATGGACAGATGACCGCACATCATGTCAGCACTCGGCGTCGACATCTGGTTATCTCTAATGTATTTTGACCTTATGTCGATCAAACTCAGCTGTTTTCAGGTCCATGTATCTGTCTTTTGTCAAACGCCGTTTGATTAATGGTTCTGCTGCTGATTAAAGTACACGTCTGTTAGTTTGTTCAACGTGCACACAACTTTCCCCAATACTACTACTGCTGCAGCTACTAATACTTTGTTTTTAGGCTTACTTCACCAAAGTTAGGCCTAGCCTATTCCCACGTTGGGCTGGGTACTCTAAGAGAGAAGCTTTGGAAACTGCTGCTGCATGATTTAAAAGGACGAATGGCAATGCTCTTCTCTCGCCAAACAAATGGTGTTAAAATACAGTCAATCCAGTATATTTTTGTTCCACTCCATTTGTCACTATTTCTGTCCCCTTCTCAGTTCTATGTCCCCTTTCATGTACCTCGTTACATCGTTGGGGTCCGGACACAAAATAAGTCACATCTCTTCAGACCAAATAAGCTGAAGCTAGTAAAGATCAGATATCGCATAATTTTTGACAAGTTACTGAACTATGACGACTGCCAGCGGGTGTCTTCACTCGACAACAGCAAGTGTTGGTTTAATTCAAGTAACAAAAGCAAACATAAGACAAAAGCTAACAGTCCTTGGGATTTACAAAGTGGCCACGATTACAGTGGCACAAATAAGTGCAGACTTACGGCGTAGAATGTAATATGCATTAAAAACTGACACCCCAGCTTCGTCTGGGTGTCGGACAACAGCTCGCGCAGACATCCATCCACAAGGACATTTTCCCTATGAACTATGGCCTGCTACAGCAAGGGCGGACTAGGGCCGGTACCTCAATTAGCGGCAATTAGCGTCACGGTGGGCATTAGCCCGTAGTAGGCCTACGCACCGTCTAGCGGCACGTCACATGGCAACGTTTTCTGGGGCCACTCCACATACACCCGAAGTTATAGGCGCTCATTCAATGAACTTTAAGCCAATTTTTGACCCCGTTTAAAAAATGTAATGGGGACCCGCAGCCCCAGTGAGAGGGTGTGCTAGCAAGACTTGGTCATTCTCTAGTGCATGTAAGTTTCGGGGAGCAGCAACCCCTAGGGGCTAAAACACGGTCTTCCGAAAAAATTGATTTGGGTGGGTATCATTACACCTCTAGACCTCTGTAGTTAGTAGACCAAAGTTCACCGTTCTCCTTTCCACCAAATGCGAAAGGAATTGTGGTAGATCAAATACTTGTCTGATTTTGAATACTTTCATCTGTTCCAGATATATTCGCCACTGAACTTTGAAGTCGTCCGAAATTACACCAAATTTTGCATGTTCTTGGCACCTAACATTTTTTTGGGAGGGTCTCACAAAATTTTTGACCTGTATTATTAAATTGAACACACTTACGATCACTGTGCAAAATTTACGGCGATCAGCCAACAAAACTCAAAGATCTCGTGGTGAAAAAATTAATAATAAATCCCAGCAAAATATGAGTACGCTCCAAAAACTATCGTTTCCAGGTGGACTAACTAGAAAAATTTAAAAAGCAGTCAGAGACTGCAAACTGCCACCACTGCTATGTCAATTTTTCTGTTGTGATTAACAGACTGCAAAAGCAATTTTGGTGCCCGTTTTCCCTAAATGGCAATGGTAAAATATCCTTCAATTCTGTCCTGGTTTCAAATGCCATAGATGAGGAAGGAGATGAACTTTGAAAATGGAAGACTTTCTAACGCTGAAGGTCTCATGACCTTGGCCTTGGATCAAATCATATGGCAACCACTTTAGGCATGTGTCGCACATTTTTCTGTGAGATTCTTGAAGATCCTAACATGGAATTCACATTTCACACTTTAGCACTCACGAGCTGCAATGAGAAATTGCGAATAAAATTTTCCTTTGGTATGTTTTGCAATTTCTGCCCACAAGGTCCCACATGCTTACAAGGCATTGCGTCATCCAAAAACTAAGCCAGTTTAAACTAGGAAATTTTAGCATCAAAATTCTTACTTGCATCAAGTTGCATGTTTCACACTTTTGTGAGAATTAGCAAGCTGTAGAAAAGAAATTCTTGTAAATAAAGTGCAAAATGCCACAAATGGACATCTTCATCAACTTTATTAGGTTGAATTGACTTTAAAATATAAGAAACAGTAGTCAAGTCTTCACAGAATGGCAAAGGCAATGATTGTACTGGCTGCCTAAATTACTAAATTAAGTAACTACTACTAAATTAAGATAAAAGCAGAAATAGCAAAGTTTACAATATGAGAGTATGAAGAATTAGAAACAGAGGAGATATCACCAGTGTGACTGAGATTATACCATCAAGAACAGACTCAGAACTATGAGAGAAGTGAATGGAATTAAGTGAAGAGTTATGAATTTTGGAAGGTTGTTGCCTAAGTCTAGGAGTGTCTACGTCCATCGAGGACTATGCTCAAAGTAAATTACTTTTCTCAAGGAGGCAACTTTTAGGACTTGAGGGGAGTGGCAGTCATAGTTCCACCACAGCTTGACCAGAAGTGTTTTATGAAGCTAAAATGTTCCAAATTCATTTTCGGCCCAGGCTCCACCCCAAACACACTGGGGAATAATAAGACATTCCCCACTTCCCTAACAGACTGGGGAAAGAAATATCCCTCCTATTCCCCACTCCATTCGATGCCATATACTCTCCCCCTTTCGAAAATTTTCTATGGGCACCCACGAGTTAAGATGCATACTGTCGTTGGGGGCAATGCACTTGACAAAGCTTGATGTGGGATGGGTTTGACTTGACTTTGAGGGGGGGAGAGTTGAACACTGAGAGAGAGAGAAGTTTATTTGCCATATCAGTCACAACCAATACAATAACAATTTCACACAATGGCAGGCTGCAAGAAAGTGGAAAGTGGGGGCTTGCATAGTGTATCTAAGGGGAATAGACGCTTCTGCTTAAGTCTAACTAAACTTTTTAAAAATTAGTTTTAGAAAACGTAACAGTCGAAATTGGCAGTCATCCAACAAATATATGTTCAGCAGTATTACACAGATCAGCTGCTGGAGTCAGGCATATTGTATACACAGTTTGGGCTCCTAGAAAGATGTGTGATATAGGAAAAATTGAAGAACTTCAAATGAGGACAACAAAAATAATTAGAAGTCTTTCTGGTCTTACTTATAAAGAAAGACTACGTGAATAAATCTATGTTAGTAAGGTCTTATGATACCAGGGGACACAGATAGAAACTGGTGCCCCAGTTATGTAAATATGATCTCCGTAAACACTTTTTTGTAAATAGACTAGTTAAGCTACGGAACTCGCTACCTGATGATGCTGTATCGGCATGTAGTGTTAGTAGTTTCAAGAGACGTTTGAATTTGCTCTGGCATGGTTTTGGTTTATATTATGATTACAAATCCGTCATCTAGTACCGGAAGTCAGTGTAAAAACAGTATTAGTTTAATTTTTTTGTTGATATTTGTGTTAAAGTTATCTACTTCAGACAAATAGAAGCCTTTGGGATTGTGCCGCCTTTGCTCTGCTGCCGGCTATTCGTTGATGATGATAATGATGAAAAGCAGTACAAGAACTCTGGACAGTTCTGGATAGTTAGTCGGCAGGGCCCCAGGTCTGGGACATCACACCGACAGAACTAAGTGTACATTACTAAGTTATAGCATTAACTACATTATAAGTACGACCATCAAATGAAATACGCAATTACGCAATAATACCTGAACTAAATCTGAACCACGAAGTAGAAACTGGTTCCGCCAGACGGAGTGAACCGTAATCCAATATCTGAGGTCTTGATTTCACGTTCACAGCCATCGACATGGCTCTAGCCATATGACAGCCACGACTGGTCAACACCAAGCTTCTCCGCGCTATATATGACAGCATGGTTTTCGTTCAGCTCTAACTATTTATGCAATATTAAGAAATTTTTGACTATATCAACGAAAGTTGTTTACATCAGTCACTTCACTTCCGCCGTAGAATACCTATCTGTTTTAGGGGTGGGTCAATGTCACAATTTCAAATTTTGATACAACGTCGTCGACACTCGACACCATGCTGACAAAATATCGCAATATTCGTAATTAAAGTACAGTGTACTTGTATGACTGCGCTTACTTGTACAGTTTACTCTACTTCTTCTTTTTCGGGATACGTGCCAACTTCAATATGTGGAAGACTTCGGCACGGTATGACAGACACGTGCATGATATGGCCGGTTGGCAGGTGTCTGGCTTTTTCGCCCCTTTGCCGGTTCGCCCCCTGGCTTGTTGTTAAAATCACTAAAATATAGAAAAAATGACTTTTGAGTTTGCGCTTGAATGAGCTGACAGAGTCTGCTTCACCAACTGCCGCATAGAAATACCGATAAACATTTCACCTTTATCTTATGCCAAATCTTATGCAACTCTGTTCTGGGGCTCTTTGGCAAACAAGTGAAAATATTTTAAATATTTTTGTTTAAATTGAATACAGTAACTAGGTCTACTAGCATCAGATCTGGAGTGCATAGAAGCTCTTCACTGCATAGGTGCATGCTACCACTTGCACCAACGAGCTATAAATAGGACTAGAGAGAAGATGACGTCATTAGGCTGAAGCCGCCGAGTCGCCATATTGCTGGTAGACACGTAATGGCGAAGGCATGTGCCATATGGATCTGGAA
>Ga0209367_1010099_pt1 | contig 12697 bp, 7 predicted proteins | sample WorMetLIZISLAND2_FD_187412 | JGI IMG/M metagenome (GOLD analysis project Ga0209367, IMG submission 187412) | Marine gutless worms symbiont microbial communities from Max Planck institute for Marine Microbiology, Germany - Olavius geniculatus... ... | reverse complement strand
TGATTTTTCCTCTCTCGTTAGGTTCAAGGCTTTTCTTAATCGTACTGATTTGTCTAATTTTCTGTTATATTGTGTTGATTAGGGTAGATGTTAGTGTTCCTTCTGGAGCCTTTCTATCCTTGGCTGGCATTTTGTTGTTTTTATTTGTGTTGCTGGTGTTGTCAATGTCAGTGCTGAAATAAATAAATGAGTAAGTAAATAAATACGGTGGTCTAATATTATCGGCTTCCAGTTCAAAGGTTTCGAAGATTATGGCAAACAAAACTACTAAAAATTGCCCATCTGACCACCCTATTGCATAAACCTTATACCGTTTAAAAGTATAGAGTCCCTGGGCTACATCTTGCCGCTGTAGATTGCGTCTATCTTCTCTCAAATTTGCGCGTTAAACTTCGAAAGACGTATTCTTTGTGCACTATTGTGCGGAACGGCCGTTCAAGTTCATCCGAGGTCATTAGTTTTGGTGGCAATCGAAAGAGCGTATGTGAGCTCCCATTAGTGATTAACAGTATAACCGTCATCATCATCATCATCATCACAGTCATTTATAATGCGCCGTTTGCAGTGAAAATAAAGGACAATAAAAAACAATAGTATGTTTTCAGCTGGCGCTTGAAACTGTTAAAAGTTGCTACAGATTTCAGTCCATGAGAAAGCGTTCTATGCTGCTGGTCCGGCATGCGAAAAAGTTCGTTCACGGAATTTCGTTCGTAGTCGGCTATCTCGCACGGTTTCTGAGATGTGGCGGCTTATTGGTTAAAAATCGCATATTTTCCCTCGGCTGGGTGATCCCTTTGAATTTCTGAAAAGCTTTAAGAATCTTGAAACTACACTGTTTCGCAAAGCTGACAGTAAACGTTTCGTGATTCTAGCTTGCACCGTTTTGATACAGTCGCAGAGTGTGACAAACAGATAGACGGACAGACAAACGGACGGACGCCTAGACGATAACTTAAGCAATACCGAGATAATTACACAATATTTACACGCCGTATTTATTAACCTAGACGTTTTACGGTAACGATGATTTTAAGTCGGTGTTCTAAATTAAACATTTCAACTGAACAAACAAGACTTAACGCTCACTGCATAAACTGACTACTTACTTACTTACTTACTAGTTGACAAACTTATTTGCTGTATAGTTAACATTGAGCTTCGTCAGTTTCAGCTACTATGTTTCTTCCAAGACGATCATCGAGGCTGGTCACCGTGGTCGGGATATTTGTGGTCATCACACAGCTTCTGTGAGTAGGCCTACTGTTTGTGTTATTGAACTGACTGCGAATTGCGTACTTAGCGTGGCTTAACTTTGCTAAACTAGGTCTACAGTGAGATGAAAAAAACACAAATGTTCAATGCTATAGAATAATGTATTAGTATAACATAAAGCGATATATATACAGCGCATGAAACGCAAATCAGAATATCAATCAAATTAGACCTAAAGTAGTTCGTCATCTTTTCAGTCAAGTGCGAATAACCTGATAGAGCCTTTCGATACAATAAACTCGCTGCAGTGTTTCTCATACATAACTGATGTAGAGTTCGTCTTTCAATATTAAAATAAGCCCAGCTAACGTTGAAGGTACTGTTTGTCAGTGACCTTCAAGGTCGTTTAAGGACAATAATTTTCATGTAATCTGAAAAAGGTATATGCCATTTCCTATTGGTGATAAATAGTAACCTTGACCCTATAACTCACCGTTTTCGATATACGGTTACTTATAGTTTAAAAATTCCCATTGAAAGTTGCAGCCAAATCGCTGCAGATAGAGACACGGTTACTATTGACAGTCTGTAGAAAGTCGCCAGCGCCCCATCCGATGGTACCATTGCAGACCCCTTACGAATTACAGTTTACCCACAATATCGCACGTTTGGCATACCACTGTGCTTCCTTGCCCGTGCTGTCGTAAAAGCTCTTAAGTTAACGTATACCGGTTCTCAAATCTCTTCACTGGCTCAAAATAAACGAACGAATTGAATAAAAATTCTCTCTCTTACCTTTAAACTTCTCTACACCACTCAAACGCCTTACCTGTACGACTTAATCTTTCTCCGGACACCACGTAACACTCGATCCTCATCTGTTGTCACTCTTGCTTGTCTTCTTACTCATTATTAGTCGTTCCGGAATATTACTAATATGTTTCACGTGACGCAGTTTCGGTCACATACGACATTACATTTTTGAAATGTTTAGCAGCCATAATCATCCTTTCTGTCCGAAATTTGCAGATAGATCTTTGTTTTTCGAGAAACTTCGAGTCCTCCTTCCCTAAACTTTGTTGACGCATGAACGACACCGCTGCTCTGTTGTTACTGTTTGCAGTTCCCCCCTCTGTCCTCCAATAGACAGCATTATGACATTGATGACTGTCTGGGGGATAACAGGGAAGATTATTTGAGCTGACATTACTTTTACACATGCACAGTTATAATGTCGATTTTCGACAATTTCAAATGTAGGTCGTTTTTGTGTTTTATCTTTTATATTAGGTTTTTTGTAAAAATTAAACTTTCTGTTCCATTGTTGCAAAGGTTAAACTTGCTGTTCCGTCATTATTGTGTATCTGTGTGCAATGCCTGGAAATGTCGTCTGCGAAATGACCTAAGTCTTATACGGTGTCGGGTATGACGTTATACTCTACTCATTCACTCACTGTTGGCAGGTTGCTGGGAGGTTGGCTGGATGACGCTGCGCCTCTGAGCGATCTTGAATCCTTCTACTTTAACACCAGCTCAGCGGCGGCGGCGGCAAAGCATGAGACTTTAGAGTCAGAGCGTATGAAGTACGTGCTGGAGAGACCCGCACCGTGCCCCAGTCAACAGCAGTTCCTAGTCATCTACGTTCACAGTGCGCCGGGACACCTGAGCCGGCGTCAAGCTGTCCGATCCACGTGGGGCAACGTCAGCCGCTGGTCCTACTCTGCCAGTCCTGGGTGATTGACCGATTCCGGAGTAATTAATAATTAGAAGTAGCGATTTGGAATGAGTTACGATTAAGTTTGGAATTATATTAGCATTAGCGTAAACATTTTCCTCATTTTCTAATTAGAATAGGAATAGGAATTAGATGACGGTAGTCCCAATTAATTACAGTAGTAAAATTAGACATATGAATATCACGGCGCAGGTGATGACGTTTAAATGCTGAAAATTTCATACGCATCTTCTCCATGTCTGTCTCAATTGGTTTTGGCGCAATTCGTTCTTGAAATGTGTCTTGCAGCCTGAAATCGTGAAAAATTTATAAAAACCCGAATTTTAGCGTTCAAGATCATCCAAGGTCATTGAATTCGGTGACAATCAAAAGCCAGTGTACGACTTCCTATCACAGGCTGAACGGTAGGCCCTAGTTCAAGCCATTTTCAAGCCTTTTCTATAAATGTACAAAACAACATTTAAACATTTAAACGGCAACATTTAAAGACTTGCACGTCGAAAACAGCAAAAATTACAAAAGGTGATATTATTCAGCAGCACATTGACACACAGTCAGTGTGATGCGGGCAATATCACCTTTTGTAATTTTTGCTGTTTTCGATGTGCAAGTCCTTAAATGTTGCCGTTTTGTTGATGTTTTGTACATTTATGTCATGTATAAGATCAATAGGGCGTGCAAGGCGCTGACATACTGAATAGGGCGCTCGCTCGCGTCGCGGCTGCAGAGGCTGCGTGGTAACAGATGCGGATGAAATCGTCTGGCCGTACACAGCGCTTTGTTAGATAATATTTCACAGCGAAATGTCTCTCCACTTCGTCGACTGTAGTAACAAGCAAACAACGAATGCACAAAGCGCTTGCCACGTAGCAGGCTGATCCACCGCTAGACAGGTATAGCTTCCAGTTGCCACGTCACCTGTAGGCTACACGACGTGTATGTTAGCCCTACCTGCCGTGTACTACTGGTACAGGTGCTGAATTTCACACCTGACTATTTCACACACCCCTAGCGCGCATCGTTCAGCTGGAGACGACACACTCGAACGAACAAGCCTTCGGCAATGACACAACACAGTGGACGTTTCATAAAAAGGTGATATTATTCAACAGCACATTGACAGTTAGACAATGTGATGGTGAGTGATGTCACCTTTCTATGATTTTTTATGATTTATTTATTTTTATTTTTACTCTTTTATTTATTATTTTATTTTTTATGATTTTTGCTGTTTTCGATGTGTCACTCATTGCATGTCGCCGTTAACAAGTGTATAAACTGATGTTATGTACATTTATTAGTGATTAATAGTAACCTAGACCCTATCTCGCACCGTTACTGAGATACATCGACTTATTAGCTAAAAATCGCAAATTTTTTCCACCCCCTTTCATTTAGCGCCCTCGTTCGGGCTGACCCCCTTCGAATTTATGAAAAAGCTTTACGGTTCCTGAAACCAGAGTCTTCCAGGCAGCCGAAGGTAAAGATTTGGTGATTCTAGCTTGCACCGTTTTTGACTGATCCATCCGACAGACGGACAGACGGACGGACAGAATTGGATGGCTAAGACGCGCTAAAGCAGTAGTGCTTTTGCGCGTAAAATACAGTTTTCATAGGATACTGGCAAAATGTTTAAAGACAAACTGCAAAATGAAAAAAAACTGTTATGTTAATAACAAAGATTTGGAAAACACGAAGCACGACCAAAGGCATGAAACGGGTAGACTGAAGCATGCACGTATATACTGAAATGAACGTGACCACTGTGGATGAACTGGTAGGCCCACTAGGGCAGGAAGACCAGAAGCAAACACATTGTTCAACACGCCAGATATCTAAAAGCATGCATTTAACACAATATAGTATCATACAGATTATTAACCCCGTTTTTGGTCCAAAGTTTTTTTTTTTCGTTTATTAACACGCCTGCTGCCTATTATCGTTAGTTTTTCATACATTCATATTTCACGAGGTAGTGTAGCGACACAGTTATGGTATGGTGGGATATTCAATAATTACTTTATTGCTAATTGTTCGCAGAATGTGCCATTGAAATTTTTAAAAAGAAGTTTCACATTAAGCGAAAATTTGTATGGGACGGTTTTTTGAGGGGGTGGGGCACAGCGTAGAACTAGAATTAGCTAATAACAAAACTAATTAGCTAATTGATAACTATTGCGTTCTAATTCGTTGATCAGCAATATGTGTGGTGTGTGGACATTGAGTGCGGTGACGCTGAGGTTCGTGTTGGGCCGGTCAGTTGACGATCAGCTGCAGCGGGCACTTGTTGATGAGCAGACCGCACACGGAGACCTCGTTCAGTTGGACTTCATCGACTCTTACGGCAACATGACGCTTAAAGCGATCGGCGCTCTGCAGTGGCTCAACGAGTTCTGCCGCAACGCTAAGTAATTAACACAGCGCCTTTTACACCGCTATAAAAATCCCAATATTATTGATCGTAACTTGAACTTGATTAACAGATATTTATCATTTGTGGTACGGATATTCTCGACATAACTGGCCATTAAAGAATAATTCTGAATTTCTCACATCACCCAACATGTACTTCTACACTACCTGGAAATACGCGTTGGAATAAACAAAAACGTCAAAAACATCCTTGACATTGTTGATAAAAACTTACAGAAATATTATCAGATTTAAATAATTTTTAACAAAAAATATTTCGGACGCAGTTGGCTACCAAACGTTTGTTTAAGTTCTCACCTCACCGAGCCTGTGTCTCTGCACTAACTGGTGAAAACAGGAACCATAAAATATGCGTTGAAGTTGAAATTAACACAAAACATCAATAACTTTCATATTCCCAAATATGTTGCATCGAACAGACCTGACCTTAGTTCGTTCAACAATGTTTGGAATATCATGCATTAGCGAGTCTATCAGACGCTATTTATTGTCGACAAACTCAAGAAATCAAATCATCATAATGCATGAAATAAAAATGTACGTAATATTTTGCTTGTTTAGATTTTCCTAGGTAGTGCAAAAACAGATGCTCGGTGAGGTGGGAACTTTAGTGGTCGTATGATGGCCAGTTGTGTCTGACTGTCGCGCCTACTAAGACTCAGCGTGTTCGAAAAATACTCTTGAAACGGCGACGAGACTTCAAAGGCGGAGTTGCTTTTGGTGTTGCAAGAAATTTCTGCTCAGGCTTGGCGTTGATTCTGATAATATGAACATTGTTACTGGCCTAGGGGGGAACGTCCTAGGCACACGAAAAGCAGGGGTGAAACGTCCGGGCGGTTAAATATCCGAGGGGGTAACGTCCGCGCTTGACAGGCCCAGGGTGGAAATGTCCGGCTCCCTATTCGCATTAGTGTTGTGCAATACCTTCGATACCTCGATAAATATCGTGAGTACCAAAGTTTCGATATCAGTATCGAACGATATATCGCGGTGCCACGATACCGCCATGTATCGTGACATGACGATGCTTGTTATCGTTATCGTGGCTTTAATTGCAAGTATCGCACATCAATAATTCACATCGTGCTCAATGCACGCCAAATATGCTTATAATTCGTATTTACCTGTTTTGTCCTTACCCCCACCCCGACCCCCAAAGAAAAAAACAGTTGCTGTGATTGTTTGAGCTTATTATTGTAAGTTTAGTTTCTTTCCAGCATAGTTGTCGACAGTACAATTGACGGTAGTAAGGCAAAGGCTGATTATTTGGCGACGCTAACAGTCGCCAGCCAGGGTAAGTCGCGTGACCTCGCGCCATATGGTTTTTCCACCCAGGTAGAAACGGCATAACATTGCTGCTGCTGCTGCTGCTGCTGTTGCTGCTGACGTCACGATGCAATTAGTAGCTCATTGATAATTAAGCACTTTCTATTACACGTAGACGACGTGTAATATCTAAATCGTGGCTACTGCACATCAAATATACATAAGTAAAGAAAAAGTTGCCATACCCAACAGGTGCTCATATTCCTTTCTCAGGTCTTTGAGCCCGTAGGTGGATAGATTACTGAGCCTGTGACTAGCGCTGTCGTTATCGGGCAATTTGTTACCCGGGAACCCGTCGGGTAGTAAATAAGTAAGTAAATAAGTATGAGACCGCTGTACAGGGGGAGGATATTCGCAATTTGGGCTAAACTATGGCAAAACAATTGTGGCTATGCGTTAGGCCTCAGGAAAATACTTTTTAAACGAACAATTGCTTTGTGTCAAAGCTCTACACAAAAAAATTGGGCGATACAGTGCAAAAAACATTTTTAACTTTGCAGTTGAATGGAAAAATGTGGGTTTTTAACGGAAATATATAATCAAGCTAATCATATCTCGGAAACGGTAGGGCCAAGATTACTATTAATTACTAATAGAAAGCGGCATAGGCTTACGCTCTTTCAGATGAGATAAAAATCATCGACCTTGGATGACGTTTGAAGGTCAATGCGCTGCAACAGGAACTGTATAGGCTGTAGTGCTTCTATTCTAGCGACAGCTAGGCTTTCTTGTTTCAAATACGACGATTACTCGCTAAAATGTGTTAGCCTATATAGCTCTTTAATTTTGTCGATGCAGAATATAAACTGGAAAATCGAAAATCGGATTTTTGACTAAAGAATTAGGCTTACGTTTTAGTAAGCCATGCATTTAGCGAAGAGTTAGGGAAAAGTGCCCTAATATGGGCATGCTCCTAATATGGGCACCTGCTGTAAAAACTTTACTAACTACTGAATCAAGCCGCCACCTGGCGAATACAACAGAGGAACATATCGAGGCGTCACATTGCGGAAAAATTCGTTGTTAAAGTTCGTAATTTTTTCATGTTCACAGTTTTCTGAAATGCTCTAATGTGCTAAAAGTTACAGACAAGATTAAATGCGTTTATTTCGGCTTGCCGTGCACTATTAAATAACCACGCAATGTGTTTTATACATAAATTTTCTCGTACTTTCAGGATCGAACAATCATAAATTCATTTGCCCGGCTATGCTATTTTTGTAGGCTACACTCGCTGAAAACCGTCATACGTCCGCTGCACCTAACACGGGCACGGGCCATGTTCCTAATATGGGCAAAGTGAAATATGTGTACCGAAATTGTAATTGTTAAAATCTCTTAATCTTTTTTTTAGTTACGATCGATAATGTCGCGGTTTCTTTTTATTCAGTCACAGTGTATAAACATTGAAGCAGAGTGCTTTATTATAAACTGACGTTGTTCTTCTGTTTCATTGTCTCTTCGGTGACATACGCTTACAGATGAGATTTTACAGTTGTTTAAGGAAGAAGTTGGTATTTGGTAGCGGATGGATGTCGTATAAGTCAGATAAGCAACATAACCACAGTCGACAGAAACATTATTTTTTCAGACATACATGTTTATGCATAATTTTTTTTCTGCCTACACTTGTGTTTCTTTTGCCAAATATTACTCGTAATTAATTGTCAAAATCTTATCATTGACACAGTTTGTCGCCGATTAACATCGAAGCGGTTATCAAATATCTCGCTACACTTTAACAGTGTCGCTACGCTACCTTGTGAAATACAAATTTTAGAAAATCATTATAAGCAGAATAAATACATTGCAAAAGCGTATATTCTGAAATATATCGGTACTAATACGATGCTATCTACAGAGGCGCTTTAGAAAGCGAATTCTTAGCACAAAAAATATGCCGTATCATTAGCGACCCAGTAAAGTTGAAACTGAAAGTTTAAAAATAAGATGTTTGCGTCATAATTTATTATTAATATTTATGTAAAATAAACTTACTAAAACTTACTAAAAATGTGTGTAAGGACGATGTGACCATAGGCTTATATCAGTTCTCTAAAGCAACAAAAAATCATTTATATAACCCTAGATGGATAGAGATATAATTTTGGGTGAGTTTTTATCGGAGTTTAGCCCTCCTGTTCTCCTATAGACAGCATTATAAGATTGATGACTGTCTGGAGGAAAACAGGGAAGATTATTAGAAATGTCATTTTCGATACATATGCACAATTATAATTGGCAGTTTTTACAATTTTGTGTTTCTGTCATTTTTTGTGTTCCGTATTTTATAAAGGTTGAATTTTCTGTAAAGGTTAAACTTTTTGTTTCGTTATTATGTGTATGTGCAACTTTGCCTGCAAAGACCGTCCCCGAAATGATCTATACTGTGTCGGGTAAGACGTTAAACCCTACTCACTCACTATCGGGTTTTAGGTGAGTTTTTCCAAAAAAACACTCGTTTTTTGGATACCTGCCCAGGGGTCTCAAACCACGACGTGAGTGGCTCTGTTGCTGATGAAATAAATGCAGTGTTTAAATTGTGAAAAATTAGGTTGGGGCTTTGAATTTGTCAATCGTCGGAGTCTAACCAAAATGATATATGTGATGTGAATCATATAGCTGACTCCCCAGTACGTAATTTGACAGTGGGTTCGAAGTTGAGAAAACATATGGGGTAGGGATTCAACCCTCTAATTCCTTTCCCCGGCAATTCAGACACCGAATGAACAATTGATCCAGTGGCGTCATTTCAGTAAATCATTGGGCGGTCTCAGTAATCTGCGAGGGTCTTGGTCTACGTAACGTATTGTTTTTGCAGCAGTAACTCTGCTTCAAAGGTATGATTAGCAGAGAAAAAAAATTAAAATCATAAATCCTAGTGGAGGGGCGTAGATCCATCCAGCTCTCCTTCCTTTTTAAATGACGCTCCTTGATTGATTTGGTGAACATTGTGCGTCAGTTGGGTGATGAAAGCCGACGACGACGCGTTCGTGAACATGTTCTCACTGCTCGCTCGACTCAACGAGTTCACTGCGGTCACACTACCATCATCATCCACATCATCCACATCATCGTCAGCATCCAATATGATGATACTGTGCAACGTCTGGCGCTACGAATGGGTGAGGCAAAAACTGAGGCAAAAAAAGTCAACTTCAATATTAAAATTCTGAACTACAAACGTCAATAACGTCACTAATCTACGCATTTTTGGTCAGATGTAAACTACAGTAGACAGCAATTGTTTTACAAGGGACACGTAATAAACATTTGTATTGTATATAGGCCTAATGATAGTCTAAATGTCATTTTTCACTAAACAGATTATGTACTACATCACTATCATCACTTTTGCTTCACACTCAGTTTGCAGGATAGCACTGGTTGAGTTCTGCATGTTTGGTCTTTTGACTTAATACAAAAATTAATCGAAATAATAAATTAATTTCCATTAATTTTTGGAGATTGGAGATTGCAGCCTTACGTCTTGTATGTACATCGCATTTGAACGAATATGTTTCTGTTCTATAATCATGACATTCGTATAGAAAATGAGTTGCATTTTGCTGGATGCATTGACTAAAATCTATCATCTACAATGTACACTGTGTCCCAAAAAAACATCCCGACATTTTCAACAGTAACTTGAAAACCAATTATCAGATTTTGATAATTTTTGGCAGAAATATTTCCGACACAACTTGCCATCAAACGACCGCTCAGTTTCCCACCTCACTCAATGTATGCTTCTGCACTACCTAGGAAAAGCAGACCGAACGAAATATGTGGTAAAATAAACAGAAAAGCTGAAAAAATATCCCCAACATTATTGATTGCAACTTGAATAAAGATTAGCAGATTTTAATAATATTTGGCAAAAATATTTCTGATATAACTGGCTATTCACCGAGTGTTTTAGTTTCCACCTTACCCAATGTCTGTTTTTGCACCACCTGCGGAAAGCAGACCACGCATAATACGTGTTATAGTGAATGAAAAAAAACGTCAATAATTTCCATCGATCTTAATCTGTGGTCCCCAACAACAGGTCCATTACAAGGTTTGACTGTCATGCAGCAGTGTGTCTACCAGATAAAGTTTTAAAATGTTTGTGAAGTCAAGTAGCGACTGGTAGTGCCTGGATTGGTCATTTGGTCTGGAGCAGAACTTTATCGATACTGCTGTCAATAAATGGAGAAAACGTCTGCTTGCATGTGTTTACATAGTGGGCCAACGCTTCAAGCAATTTAACTGCAGGCAGTTGAGAAATGGACAGCTGAATGAAATGTCAGCCATAGTGTCATAAATGTGAACAAAATGTGTTTTTACGCGTTATGTTAATTAAGCAATCATATCGCATTGGATAAAAAAGTGATATTTTGCTGGTTGCGTTTTCCCAAATTAGTGCGCTAACAAACGTTCGATGTGGTGGGAAACTAAATGGTCATTTGATGGCCAGTTGTGTCAGGAATATTTGTGCCAAAAATTATCGAAATCTGGTAATTTGCTTTCAAGTTAGTCGAAAATGTCTGGGATGTTTTTTGGGACAGTGTATAAAGCCAGCGCAGCAGTTTTTAAAATCTTTTTTTTCTGATCCACATATTTATAGAAATAAATAGAAATTAATAGAAATACAGTATTGTGCTATTTCTTATGTAAGCCTACTCTAGTTGGCTACGGTGTAGTTTCATTAGTCAAGACGTCCAATGCTGTTGAAAGTTTTATTACCAAGGCACTGTGTGATGTCGTGTATTACTAATCTGTCTATGCCTACATACAAAAAATGCAAGCAATTTCTTTAATGTTGTATAAGCGATGATGTAAAGCGGTAAAATATCAAAAAGTATTAGCACGAACTAAAGTATTAGCTTATACATTTAATCTGTCTTTAGTAGCCGTTCTGTATTTTAGCGCAAAACATAATAACTCAGCCGTGGATTGAATAGATCTGTCTAGATCTTAGATTTTATTTTTGTTTAATATTAGGCTATGACATGTTTATACGTATGATGTCAAACTTCGTGTCCGAAAAAAACATCCCGAACATTATCGATTGTCACTCAAAGAATGGCTGACCAATTTTAATAATTTTTGGTACGAATATTTCTGGCACAACCTGCCATAAAGTGAAAGGTTACTTTACCGCCTTACTAAACGTCTGTTACTGCACTACCTGGTGGAATCTGAACCAACAAAATATGCGTTAAAATAATGAACAAAAATACAGTGTGCGGCAAAAAAGTGGACCCTTAAATTTTTTTTGGCCGTTTTCTCAGCAACCGTTTGGGATTTTGATACAAAATTTTACAGCTTTATTTAAAGAAACCTTTTACATTCAATTGCCAAGCACAGTATGATTCTGTTGAAAAACGACGAAGTTATAGACTTTCTAACATGTCCGCTTACCGATTTTTCAGCATTCAAAAATATTCAAGCTATAAATGCTATTTAATTTTCAAAAACTGGTTACACGTTACTGCCGATGACGTCACAGTGACGTTTTGATAAACAGTAATTTATAATGTTTAAATTATCACTAAATTACGGTTCCTTTAAAGCAATCGCTGGCTGCCCCCTGATTTATCTTCCAGCAGGACGGCGCGTCAGCACACACAGCGCGCAACGCCGCGCAGCGCACAGAACTGGTGATATCATCACAAAAAACCAATGGTCTACAAATTCGCCGAATAGAAACTTAATGGACTATCACGTATGGGGTGCAATGTTGGAGGCTTACCGCAAGCTTAAAACAAAGCTGCAAACAAGCGCCAAACTCAAAGAAGCGCTTCAGGTTATCTGGGATAACCTGCCACAGGGACCGATCGACAAGGCTGTAAAAGATTTCTCAAATAAGGCGACTGGAGGCTGGTGTTGTAGCTTGGAGCTGGTGGTGAACACTTCGGACATTCGCAGTGACAATGGAATTCTGGCATTTGATCATTATTTAACTGTGTTGTTTCAACGATGTTATTAAATTGGTGTTGTAGC
>Ga0209367_1010097_pt1 | contig 12698 bp, 9 predicted proteins | sample WorMetLIZISLAND2_FD_187412 | JGI IMG/M metagenome (GOLD analysis project Ga0209367, IMG submission 187412) | Marine gutless worms symbiont microbial communities from Max Planck institute for Marine Microbiology, Germany - Olavius geniculatus... ... | reverse complement strand
CCAGCTACGCCGCTAAATTTGCAGATCGGCCATTTTCGGTTAACCGGTTACAAACCGGTTAGTAGTTTCGGTTAACCGGTTTTGAAATTAACCGAAAAGCGCATCCCTACTTATTATGTGGCTGTCCTAATTAGTCGCATTACGGATATTGCTCGTCTGTTCTACCGTCTGTCTGCTCCGTATGAGAAGTAAGGCCTATGTTGAAAAAAAGCGTAATTATGTCCAACTTATGTATAAGTTAAGCCAACGAAAAATTAATGTTAGGTCTATAGACCGCATACCAAAGTTATAATCTATTTGTTTTAAATGTACTTTGTTCGTTTGCTAAATAACGACTGTACTGTCAGCTTTATTTGCCTGAATGATTTATGCTTTTTTCTGTTTCAGACGGCGATAATTTTTGTCAACATATTGCTGGTTGTTATAGCGGTTGGATGTACAAATGTCGCCGCTCAGGGCACAGTCGACGAACATGAAGATGAATCACTGTCATTGTCCAACATGCATTCACAGATTATAAAACTAGAATACAGAATGATGCTGGAGATTGAGCAACTCAGAAGTATGAACGCAACGCTTCTTGATACACGCCGTGTTGGTAAGTGCATGCTGAAATCTAGCGTAGCCTATTATGAAACAGTACTTTTGTTACACAAGACACAGATTTTAGCTCGATCAGTAATACTACTACATTTTGACGAAACGAGCACTGACTCCGGCAGTGTTGGACAATGACAACCATGAAGACTACTGTCGTCTTCTTTCGCAATAGGCCTATAATATGCTATAAGCTCAACAAGCAAGACCAGCTGTCACTATAGGAAAGACGCGCTACAGCCTATACAGTTCCTGTTGCATGCAGTGTACTGATTTTCAAGGTCATCTAAGGTCGATAATTTTCATATGATTTGAAAGCCAATATGCCACTTCCTATTAGTGATCCATAGCAACCTAGGCCCTATCTCGCTCCGTTTAGCCACATAGCGCGTAACTGCCTTCAAGAGCACGTACCTAAAGTCAATGATTTCCATCTCGTGTGACAAAGCGTATGCCAGTTCTTATTAGTGATTAATAGTACCTTTGGCCATATCTCTCACCGTTTTCGTGATATGGCCAGTTTTCCGTTAAAACGCACATTTTTCTACCCCCTCCCCGCGTCTATTTAACCCAGAATTTGAAAATGTTTTCTTTGACTAGATAGCTGAAATGTTGCATGCCGGAATTTTACAAGCAGAGGGGCGTCTACAGCACAAATCTTTTTATCAAATGATCCAAGAAAAAATAGGGGGAAGTTTTTTTTGGAGAATTAGGGGGGAGAAGTTGAATAGTCTCATTCTGCATTTTGATGTATTGCATGTACACATACAGGCACTACATCAGAAATGCAGAATTAATGTATTTAACTTTTCCCTCCTAATTTCTCAAAAAAACCTTTCGGGGGAAGGTTTATCCCGGAAAGTTTTTTTCAACTTTTCCCATTTTCTTAAAAACCTTATGGGGAGGTTTTCAACTTTTTCCTTAGTTTTCCAAAAAACCTTTCAGGGAAAAGCTTCCCCGGAAGGTTTTTTAAGCTTCTCTCTAATTTCTTCAAAAAACCTTCCGAGAAAGTTTTATCTCGGAAAGGTTTTTTTAACTTTTTCTTAATTTTTAAAAAAAATCTTTAGGGGAGGTTTTTGAACTTTCTCCCCTAGTATCCGAAAAAACCTTTTAGGGAAAGTTTTCCCCCGGAAGGTTTTTAAAACTTTCCCTTAATTTCCCCCAAAAAAATTTTGGGGGAAGTTTCTTCCCTGAAAATTTAAAAAAAATTATGTAATTTCCAAAAAAACCTTTTAGGGGTTTGCCCCAGGAAAGTTTTTTTGGGGAAATTATGGAGAAAGTTGAACATTATAATTCTGCATTTCTGATACATTGCATGTGTACATGCAATACATCAGAAATGCAGAATTATAATATTCAACTCCCCTTTTCCTAATCCCCCCTCAACAAAATTTCTTCAACACATGCAAAGCAACAGCAGTAAAATGTTTTCATTCGTATTCACAGTCTATTTTATTGACACATTCCCTAATACCGGTACCGAAAGACAAACTCATCCGCATTCCATATTTCACCATTGACGTTGATGAAAAAAGTACAAAACAAGTAAAAAAGCAGCTTAACGTAGGCTACGTATTAGCTGTTGGTCAGATGTCTGTGCTAAAATTGTGATTGTAAGGTTATCATTGTCTCTGCTTTCAAAATTATCAATTTTGTATGTTTTAACACTTTATTTTATATATGTTTTTGCACTATTTAGATCAAATACCCAGAATTCTAATTGCAAAATGTCAGGAATTTTGAGAGTTTTGGTGCCTGTAAGACTCAAAACAGTTGTTTGGTTTTCAGAGTGAACGGCCAGTATCGTAATAATTTTTTGCAACCAGCTGCTAGTGATCAGAATATCACAAGTGGGGGGAGTCTAGTGTGGCTGATTGGGGTGGTGGTATGTCTGCTAGTTGCAAACCGCGGGTCCAATTGTTCACTGACGGGGGCAATAGATGATTGCGGTATCATTAACGCATGCAAATCAGCCTTGAGTCTGTTTCATGTAAGAAGCGCTATAGCAAATGCTGGACTTTATTTTTTAACTAATGTTCGAGTCTGCTGCCCAGTTTTCATGGCATACAACATTTCAGCTTGTTCTCACGATTTACAATACTTTGCAACCAGAAGTGTTCTGTGACGTTTAGAATGCGCTAAATTTGTTTATCGCCCGGGCTACGCCCCGGACCCCGTTGGGGGAGCTCACGACGCTCCCCCAGAGCCCGTAATCGGCTGGAGGAATACCTCTCCACTTTCTCCACGCCTCGACGCCTACAGCGCCTCGTTCTCGGCACCTGCGGTGCCTCACCTTCAGTTGCATAACTGCGGTCCCCAGCGCGATTGAGTCACGCCACATCAGTTGATAATCACGTTGGTTTATAAAATCAGTTTATGCCGACGGCTATGTCAAATTCCCCTATATGTTAAACAAGCGGACAAAAGCGTAACATGCTGTCCGCTTGATCTTTGCTATATTATCGGCCTGCGGCCTCGATTTTCGGCCCTTCGGGAGGCCACGGCTTGATCTCTTTTTACATATGAAAACTCAATTGTGAGTGTTTTAAAATGTATTACCCTGTATAAATAAATGCGCATGAAATGCTTACTACCATTGCAGTGCTGCCAGTGACAGCAATAGGCCTGTTCTATTTGCACACAGCACTATGCAAGGCCCACTGGCAGCAGTGATCCGGTGAGATGATACCTGTCATTGCATCTTGAACGTCGGCATCCAGTTTTCGTCATTGCAAAAAAACGACGAAAACGAATAGCAGTTGCTTGTGCAAATCTAGGAAAGTTTAAATGGAAAAAATTTTGATACAGATTTTAGCGAATTGGAAAGAGTTTAGGTTTGATAGAACAAAAAAGGTTTGGTGTGAATAATTTGAAGGAAAATTTAATAAATTTGAAATTAAATAAATAAGAAAAACATACTAAAAATATGGGGCATAGCTCAACGTGAGGCCGCCCGGCGCCGTAAGTCCGATTGGGGGAAAGTTTATGGGGCTGAAATTCACCCGGGAGCAAAGTCACGTGACCCAAGCTCAAATGCATTATCATACGCAGAATGCGTGTTGTCGACTTAAATAAAAAAAACGGAGATCATGTCCAAGTTATGTTTAAGTTAAGCCAGCAAATACATGTAAACCATATATACCGCACCACTGTCACAGTCGCTTATGTCGATGTGGTTTGCAGCAAACTGTTCGATTGAGGTGTTAGCGTACGGTTTAAGTATCACTTCACCCAATAACGGCTTCGTCAAACTAAACAAAGTTTCTGTGTGGGTCACCACTGGTACGCATCTTCGTAATGTAAATACACTTTTGGTCGACCCGTTCACTTGCCGTCTTCAACAGCGTCGCCATTTTGACACGTACGACACGGGGGCGACTGCCGCTGCTGAGCTGAAAAATTACCTGCAACAGTTGGATCATGGAAGCATCATAGTGGCAGCAACAGCGGATGAACCATCTAGACATCTAGCTACTGCTTTGTCAACTCTACGCCAGTTTGGAGCCGACGTATCCGACGTGCAGATTAGAGGATCTTTCGGGTTTGTTGCACAGAAGGGTTACCCATCCAAGACGGTGCTTCGCAAGGTTCTCACAGAGGCAGAAAGTGCGACTGACCAATCACATTTCAAGGTTCTCATCAGAGGTATGCTATAGGCCTAAACAAATTGCAGTGTGATAGTGGTTAGAAATGACTGCAGGGGTGAGGTAGGTCAACGGTCAGATCCAATTTCTCTTTCATCTCTGCGATCATTTCATTGTCAAGGAAAAGGAAAGAGGGCGTGGTGGGTGGGTCGGCCGTGGTACCAATGGATTGGATGTTGCTGAGTTTTCAATCTATGTGTCTGCAGTATGTGTTCCGACACCTACAACGGTTTGGGAACAATAATTTTAATGCAAACTTTTACGTTGTTTTCTTTTGGAGGATCTCACCCTGTCTAATGCAATGCAGAAACTCACTTTGGGTTCACACGAGTAACCTTTCAAAATGGCACGCATTCCGATGGTCTTAGCGATGCCAGCTAATGAGTGAAGTCCATTTAGACCAGTGTGTGTATTTCACCATTTTCTGCAGCATTTTCAAGTTTAAGTACCGTTAGTTGGCATTCTTTACACAGTACACTTCATGTACGATTATATCTAGTAATATCTTTGTATAAAGTAATGTTTCCCTGCCACAAACGATAAGCATAATGGCTACAACTGTGTGTAGTTATGTGTCAAAAACTACAATGTTTTGTAGGTTCTTCAACAGAGGGCATGTCAGTAACTGTGATATAACTGCAACCAAGTTCGATGATCTTCACTGCTCGGTGTACAGTGTGCGGCAATGAAAACAACCCAGTGAACAAATATTGATAATTATTTTTAGTACAGTTAAGTATATACGCATCAAACAGCTTTGAATACCGGTACAAAAACTATTAAAAGACGATTTTGTTCAACCGCGCAGACAAACAAATCAGGCTAAGCCAATATTCCGTAGTTGTTTAGCCGTTTTAATTATAACCGCAGATAACAGCGGTTACTTAAATTGGAAATAAAACATCCAAAACGAAAAGTTCTACCATTTAAGTTTATGCACACTTTCGCGATATTGCGGAAAAATGGTTTTGCTAGCAATTTTTTTCAATCCAATTATTTCTGTATTGTTTACCAGCTAAAGGTGATTCGACTCGTTTTTATGGCACTTAAACTGCAATACCATAAAATTTGAACCTTGTATAATAGCCTAGATGAAATGTATTTTATTTCGTTATATAGTAAATTTGTGATTTATAAACATTTCATGCTTGCTAATTGTATTTTTACGTCATGTAACACTACATGCAATACTTGTTATTTCTTGTTTTAAAAATTTAAGACGACGATAAAAGAGCCATAGAAACTGTAACAATATTATATCCAAAACATTTTGCACCGCATTCGCGACTAGTAACAAGTGACTCAACACAGTGCCGATTCAGCAACAGATTAACAAATAACAATACAATAATTGCAATACATTCATTCATTCATTGCGACTGACGTTCTGGTGTCGATTTAAGCCGCGTACTCACCTACCGCACGTTCACACGCATCGAACCGCACAGCGAGAACGCAGCTTGACAGTCAGCAATCAGCGTCGTGTCTTCGCATCTGTTCGCTGTAGGCCCCTATAGGTACAGTGAACTGTAGTGCCATAAAATTATAATATTAAATAATTTTGTGTGATCTACGTTCACATGTGCTGCGTTAGCTTTAATTAGCTGAACTGAATTTACGTAAATTATATTTAGTGTTAGTGAACAGACTCAGCAGACCCACCATCCCCTGTTCTGTTTCGAACTTCCAGTCCCATTTCTTTTTGACAGTAGCAGTTCTAGGGGCAGATCAGCAAAATCCCAAGAACCGTAACATATAAAACTGATTGACACAAGTGGCTAAAAATGACATGTACATTTTGATGTATTTGTTGTTAGAGATTTATATTAGGCCTACATCAAACGTTTGTCTTTACTTATTATGCTGAGTCTGAAGCGAGCCGCAAAATAGCTTGATCGACATCGATCATTCAAGGATTTAACTACAGTAGGCTACTTCAAGATATTCGTTCTACAAACCAATGTTTATAAGCATAGATCTGGCATGTTTTAAAGCGACTAGTTCATGTCGATTCGAACTATTATCCCTGCAGACGTAGGCTACAGACATCAGAGCAATAAACTTCAACAGTTTACAAAGCTATGTAAGGGCGATATGAGTCAAAACTCAAAAACAGCAAAAATGGTTTTGTGGCGATATTATCCCAAGGATATTATATTTCACGGGGGCCGAGTTATAGTCAGTTTTGTTCCAAAATTTGTTGCCATGGCAACGGGGGTCGGCAGGGGAGAAATTTAAGTGACACCATCGGATAGCGCGGGCCCGAAAATAGGGGGTAGGTGCAAACAGCGCGCAATTATCTGTTATATACGGGGACCGAGTTATACCGCTTTGAAATCTCCATTGGCTGTAATGCAAAATTTTTAATTTTTAAATGGTTGCTACGGCAACATGAGTCGTTAGGGGGTAAATTTTAAATGACACCATTAGATTGCCCACCCCGAAAATAGGGGGTAGGTAAACACAGCGCGCAATTATATTTTACGGGGACCGAGTTGCTTTGAAGTCCCCATAGGCTGAAATGCAAATGCTAAATTTTTTTTAAAAATTGGGGCATAAAAAGGGTAAATTTAAAAAATTAATCGAAAACATATAAGGAATGTGTCCGGCGTCAAAACGCTTCGTTTGAGCCATTAGCGGCGTCAGTCGGTCCAACGGGCTGGTCTGTAGCCGTGCGCAAGAAAAAAAGAAAGAAAATAAACGCCTAACGGCGAATTTCGCGCATGCGCAGCCACGCCCACTTTGAACCGATTGTAACCAAATTTTGTATATGGGGTCGGGTGGGCGATATGATCACTGATGCCAAGTTTTATGGAAATCGGTTAAGAAGTTTTGGAGTTACAGGACCCCCAAACGCCATTTCCTATACTTAACGTTCGTCGCTCTTACAACAGTGTCAGCACCACCGTGCTGCACTGTGATTACAGACCAACCGACACCCAAACGTGTGTTAATATTATTGTGATATACATGTACTCTGTTCGCCGTTACAAACTATAGGCCTATTGTAAAAGAAATCCAGATTTTACTTGAAAGGCAAGAAAGCAGGCCGAGGGAAGAAGCGGGAGAAGGGCTAAAAACTTAACTATGAACTTACAACAAATTTTCAGCGATTTTTTGCAATAAATGTGAAGTAATCTAGTTGACTTGCGCATGATTCGGTGTCCAGCAGAAGTCGACACTGGACATTAGGCTACTCACGCAACTAATCAAAAAGTGTCCACGACCGCACTTCACTGCGATGATTGAGACCAATCGTTTCTAAAAACATCATGATTGAACTATTATCTACGCAAAGCTGTGTTCCACTCTTTGCGTGCCACACTGCCAAATTTGCTTTATTTTGCGTAAAATATTCCTCGATAAAGCTTATTTTTCACAATAAATGAAATACATTTTCTGGTAAGGTTGGGAAGACACCTCACTTTTCCTCTTTTGTAGCAATTTTCGTCAACTGATAGAAATATTCCCAATTGTTCCCAGTGGAACAACCATCATTGGGTCGGGTGGGACATGTTCGCTTAACTTTTTACAGCTGGCTGACGTACCCCCAAATCATTTCTTTCACAAAGCTAAAGCTAAAATTTATCATAAAGCATACCTCCACGATATGCAATGTAACGAGAGGCGTCCATTCAAGGGCACATCGAAATGCATTGGGTTTAGTCGGACCCAGTAAGGGAGCCCATACTAACTGCATTAGGAAAGTGAACGGAGGGGCTAAGAGGGAATGTTCAGTAACGAAAAGGGAAAAATAGAAGTTGAAAAAAAGAAAGATGAAAAGCAAGTAATTAGAATGGGAGAGAAGAAAAGTGGTTCGCCGTTTTTCAGAGAGTCGTTACGCCCCTGATTGCTGCTCTGTTAGGGGTTGACTACATGTCGTGTGAAACTAAAACTAAAACCAACGTAAAACAAAACAGGAACTTGCATGCATTTTGTCTTAAACCGGTTTGGACACTCTGGCTCAGTTTCGGGCAGTTTTGGCGGTGCCTTAGAACAAAATTCGCACGCAAGTTTAAGTTTAGTTTTAGTTTTTAGTTTCGACACCCCTTAGACCTATAGGCTATACGCCGCACTACGCTACCGTACGACGCGCAGGAAGGCAACTAGTGAGCAGGTAGCCGCCACGAGCACCGCCGTGGCACTGGTCCTGTGATGGTGGCGACGCTCGGCGCTCGATATGAAATAGTGGTGGTAGGTCGGCGACATGTCGCATTTGTCTAGCACAATGTGTCGAGTCTGATCAATCAGCGGAATGATATAGGTGCGTCGGTATTCGGCCGAACCCTCCACGGGACACCGCAGCATTATCTCGCTCTGGATCTCGTGAAAGCATTTCATCGCTGTGCTCACCACCCTGCACAGTGCACAGTGGCAGTGAGTGACAATCACAAACACAGACAACGTAACTTATTAGGCTTTGCCGTTACGATTATTAATTCGGTCACTAGCACAAGCTATAGAGTTTTGGAAATTAGTGTAAATGAATACAACGGCGGACGAATCAGATAAAAAGTGCCTATGAATGAGACCGTACGTCTTTTCCTTTGCACAGCCAAGAACAGTTTCCGAATAGGAAAGCAGTTTCTCTGCTATCCTCGATGAGACCAGAGATGTGTCTCCCGATCGCTTGCACAAGTAGGCCTATTATCGCATTATTATTAGACCTATTACTACTACTGGCCGAAGCGAAGCAAAGAGTTCATGCATCTTTCAGAATTTTGTGTACTTTCGTGGAAGGGCTAAATAAGCATGCTCCAAGATCGAAGAAGTAATAATTTGGTAGCGATCCTGTATGTCATTTTGCAGACTTTTAATCCTTCAGGGCATCTTTCCCATTAGGATATAGCAGCTGTATTTCTTTGCATTTGCCACAATGCTCGGCGGAGGTTTGAGATATCTGGTCGCTTCTATAGGCACCATTACGCGGTCGTCCCACAGGCCAGCGCATCACGCGTCTTATCTGTCAGTCAGTCCGAGAAGGTCGCCGGTGTTGCGGCTCCGTGGACTGGGGAGCTAGGAAGATCCTGCGCTAACGACTCGCGTAATTACTTTCAAAGTTATTCAACACATTCGACCACGATAAGCCAACGTTACAAACGGACTGACGAACATAGGACAACATACCCATTCGTTTGCCTCGGCTAAAGTTTTTCGTTAGCAGCGTCGTGGGCTAGGAAAAGTAGAAGACTCAGAAAGCTGCAATTTTCTCTCTGCACCAGCTCAAAATCTCAATTACGCCCCTCCGCAAAATTTGGCCAAAATTGGGCACTTTAACCCCGAATTTTGTATTTTTTACGAAAATTTTTCGACAAGGACGACGCCACTGCTTTTTGTGTCTAAAACTCTAAGCTTTTCGTGGGTGATAGAGACAGAAGAATTAATAAGCAAGTTGGTGAAATGAATGATGACGAATGGATGAATGGGAAGATGAAGCAGTCTGTGACGTGGTGAAGCGCTGTCAGCTGCTTGTGGACGTACCGCCACGTCCTAGCCGAATATCAACGAGCACAGACGACGACAGCGCGTGCCATCACATTATTCGTCATATCGTCTCAGTCAACGTCTCGTATACATCACATAAATCACCGTGGTGTGCCAGATTGCGGACTCGATCTGCAGTGACGTCGTAGCCCACTCTAAATTTTTGGTCGTCGGAAAATTTTCTTGTCTGAAAATTATTTTCCAAAAATGTAAAATTTGGGGTTAAAAGACCCCATTTTGGAGAAATGTAGAGGCAAAATTGAAATTTTCGGCACGATCTCTCTACCGGATGTTTTCAACTTTCTGTCGGAATTCTGTCGAAAATTTGCAATGTCCGTCGAAGAACTGCAACTTTCTGTCCGCCCACTTTTTTTAACCCACGACGCCTGCTAGCCGGCTGGGGTTTATGTGCGTCCAACCACTGTCTAGAGTGGGATAAGTGAGTGATAGACAAACTTAAGTTATTCCGTGCGCTCGTATATTGCGTATTTCTAGCACTACGTCTGCAGTGGTATAACATAACGGGTTCATAACTTTACGGCTGCAGTCAAGCGTGACCAGACGAACGACTGTGCTAAGGCCACACGACCGACCGTCGACGGCCATAGAATAAGTTTCGGTTAATCCACTGTCCAGAGTGTATAATTTCACTCACTTATATCCTACCCCAGACAGTGATATACATACTACATAGGCCTACACTTGTATGCTCCAGACCTTCGACCTTTTGAATTTAAAATTGTCACACCATGCTCATAGGTCAGGGATTACAGACAAAACCCGTAGTTGCGACATATTTGGACCCCCGCATGATTCAAGCCCGTTATAGCTAACAGCCGCCACACTCCAACACTAACCCTAACCCTATCCCTAACTCCGGCCCTTAGCCATAACGGCCCGCTAAGGTGTGAGTCACCGTTCGCACAATAACAGAATCGCGGAGCGACGACGGATCGCATATTGTTGATGTCCGCACGACCGGCACGCTACCGTACAAGACATGGCACCATGACAAACGGCACGGAGCGTCGAGAAATTCACGATACCCAGGAGATGCATTGCAGAATCATTCACACCTGCTTCCGTACAAATAATCGATGTGTTTTTTGCAGCTTTCGTCTATAACGCACGACCTGCAGACCGTCCGTAATGCTTCTGCATTGCCGCGGCCAAGCTACAGTACGCCGCATTACGTGCGCGTCTTCTCCGTCCGTCCGTCCGTCCGCCTGTTCTGTACGGGCTTTTAAGTATAATTTTCAACACGGTCTACAGTGTATCATGCAAGTGTAACGGGATATAATACACAATAGACTGCGTTGAAACGTACTTATTTTACGACCGTGATCGACGGCGTGTTCTGCCTGGACGCACGTGTGATATACAAGTTTCACGAGACGCTATCAGTCGTCATGCTTGACTGGAGTGAGATTATGGGCACTTGTAGCAGACTTTATAGTGCGAAATTGGAGAATTAAGTAAGTCCTGAAATAACTAAAAAAACTAAAACGCATAAAAATGCTGTCTAAAATTATTATTATCACTGACCGGCAGGCGTTGCGGTATTGTTTGTCGGCGACGTAGTTGCGAAAGTATCGGTCGAACGCTTCGGTGCAAGTCATCGTCGGCTTGAGTAGCGGTATAAAACAACTGATCAGAGCACGCTTTCCTGCACGCACAGCACAGTATACGCAATGCAAAACACAATCGGATAATTCCAGCGAGGACACAGGATACCGAAAAACGAAAACCGGGAAAATGTTTTACTTTTTATTTCCTGTCTTGAAGTTTTACAAGCCGCGTGAGACTCTAAAACATTTCTGCAAATATTTCTGACGGCTTGCACGACTAGAATATAACTTAAAGATGTGGTTACATAAGCCTGAAACATTTTTTGCTGGACCAAGTAAACCATGATCAATCGGCGACCGCTGAATTTGTTTTCGTTCTATTTTTTATACAAATAAAAGCCGTGCTTAATCATGTCAATACTTTTTAAAACAATTAACATTTTAGCGTGTGCGTCACCAAGCGCCAGAAAATCGCAGTTACGTTTTGTTTATTTTTTCTTTAACTTCTAGCTGTTCCGTGTGCAAGTGGCGGACTAACAGCAAATGTTGTACAAGACGGCGGGCGGGCGGGCGTGTCCAAACCAAAAATTTATAAATTCAGTGTCGTTGATCACTATGTTCGCAGTAGTCGTCGCTAGAGTAGGCTATACGTTCGTGAACGTAATTGTGCATAGTGTTGTGAGTCGTGGGTAAATTACCGGTAAGTTGCCCGTAAGTTACCGGCAAGTTACCTGTAAAATACAAATATATATTTTTTGCTAACGATAAGTTACCGGTAACTTATCGGTAATTTGCGCGTAAGATACGCGATAATTACCGGATTACCGGTAAGTTACCAGCGACATTTGTTACCGGTAATTTAACAACACTAATTGTGCAGCAGCCGTTAGTCAGTTTATCTTTCTCTGCAGCACAGTCGCCGGTGCAAATTTCAATAACATTTTTGACTCTTAGCATTTGCATTACTTTTGAGTTATTGTTACTTTTGTTCTCCACTAAAGCAGCTACATAAGACTTAACTGGCACATTTTTTTGTTATTTTTGTCTATTATGCTATTCTTAAGCAACGATGCATAGTGTTTCATTACACAAGGTAAAGTGGCAACACTAATTAGGCAAAGTGATGATAATGATGATGATGAAGGACGAATAAACTTTAGCGTGGCGTTAAGTTCTAAGACTACAAGGACACGTAACAATAAGCTTAAACAGTGAAGTCACGTAATGGTGGTGCAATGAGACGTTCTTAGTCATATCTGTAAGATCGGGCAAAAAGTGCGGTTTTCAGTCTGCTGCGGAAAACTTGCAACGACGGCGATGACCGGACTGACTCCGGCAAACTGTTCCAGACCGATGCAGCAGTCGCTGGAAAGGTGCGGTCGCCAATGGTAGAACGCACAGTGCG
>Ga0209367_1010095_pt1 | contig 12700 bp, 9 predicted proteins | sample WorMetLIZISLAND2_FD_187412 | JGI IMG/M metagenome (GOLD analysis project Ga0209367, IMG submission 187412) | Marine gutless worms symbiont microbial communities from Max Planck institute for Marine Microbiology, Germany - Olavius geniculatus... ... | reverse complement strand
CATTATAATATAATCAAATGTTCACATTATACAGAACGCACACACCGAGAGAAACTACCCTGCTGTGGATCGGTGAACCTAAAAACGTGACTCTTGCCGAAGATGACTCTGCTACCGGTTTTCAACGTCGTCTCTTCACTGATCATTTTACCGTTGACGTAGCACAAGGCCGAGTTGTACGGCGTCAGCGTCACCACGCCTGATTACAGCCAACACAGAGCAATAGCTCCGCACAATATACGACGTCATAATACTTCGGCATTCTATGCTCCAATTCCATACAGGAAAGGTCATTTGTCGAGGGAAAAAGCACTCTTGGCGTACAGTAAACTCAATTCGCTCGAACGTGAATCACATCAAAAAAGTCGAGACTTATTTGCCATCACTAGTTCGCTTAAAGTATAATAAACATTTTACCGCAAACAAAAACAGAATGGAGTATAGACAGTACTTTAGCTTGGAGACAGTAAGGTAGGCAACAAAAGTGGTCATGGGAGATAACTGACTCTAAAGCACAAACAGCTCAAAAACGAATGAAATATGCAAGAGAGAAAGCTAGTAGTGCAGTCGAAAAAAACGCGGGGTAACGTTGTCCCCCGAATACCCACTGAATAAATCTCAGATCGTATCACTTGATTTTGTCATTAATCGCTTCTTTATGAAGCTTTTTAATACAAATAATATGAAAATCATAAAGGCTTGTCAAAGTTATTTTTCGTTCAAATTACCTAGTGTCCTGATTCCGATACGAGTAAACAAATTCACAGCCAGAGCTAAGGCGATTTGAAATTTTTCATGTTTCTTCCCTGTTCGATATTACTGTCTCTATATTCTGCCCCTCTTTTTGGACATCTAAAAATAAAAATATATATATACAAAATTGGTGTCACCAGATGCGGCTTTCAAGAGGCAAAAATGATCCAAAATACGTTTACGACCCACCCGTTAGTGAGAGCTTGTTGGGGAAGAAAAGGGAGGAGAAAGAAGACGTTACGAAAACAAAAATTTACCACCACACCGCCGGTAACGGCTGACGTACCGTCGTGGTTGTTGAAGACGCAGTGTTCGTCGAGAATGTGGCATCCACTCAGCTGAATGTCCTGCGTGACGACAATGTTGTTCGGTCGACCCAGGCGAGTCAGTCCGTCTTTGATGTAGTACACCAAACACTCGGACATCAGCGGGTCTTCATTCAAGTTCACCAGATGAGGCGTCTAAACAAAATCCAAAACGTATAAGGTGCTAGTGAAGAACGATAACGTTCACTATACACGTTAAAGGTTAAAGGGTTAAAAGTTATGTATAACTCTTTATGGGAAACCCATCGCAAAAATACGGAGCGTCACCTGCCATATGAGATCACACAGTGTTACCTGAAACTGCCAGACAGGCTGGTACTCGATTTATCTACCCCGGAAGGATGGAAGCTACGACTTTGCTACTGAAACACACCTTGGGAAGTCAGCCGAATCAGCAGTTAGCTAACTTTTCATTTGCAGTTAGCACTTTGTTCAGCGTTTGTTGACAATAATTTACACATAATCGCATTACTCGCATCGTCAATAGAAACGAATCGTTTAAGCCTAAACCTACTGCGCGGGAGCGAATCATCAAGGGGCAAACCGACAACATGGCAAAGCAGGCAGTTGCCCGAAAAATCTCTACCAGAAATTCTGTTCTGCCTGCATTGAGAAAAAGTCAAACCGTGGCTACATTGTTGAATAATACATTTAACAGAAATTATTTTCGACCTATAGGCCCCTAGTGTCCAAAGTGTTATAAGTGCTCATAATGTCACTCCACTTAAGCGTGTCCAGTTTGTGTATCACACGCGCGCCCCCCCCCCAGGCAAAACACACTGTCGATCAAGGCCATGAAGTAAGTCAACACGGCCTATTGCGTATTTTGCCTCGTTACACTGCAAAGTCCGTGTTTAAACCTATAGATATTTTCGAACTGATCTGAGAGTCACGCTCGCTAAGCCCAAATTCCATTACGCCGATTTCGCGACTTTCTCTGAAACTTCATGATTTCATGATTTGCCACCGTTCGAGTTCACGACTATCATGATTTGTGTCCACGACTTTAACCACGAGGAATTTTCGGTGAAAGTTGGCGTAATGGAATTTGGGCTTTAGTGCGCGTTTCTTGTTACTGACTTTCTTGGGCGAGAATACACCAACAAGACTGCTGTCGTCTTTGAGTGCGACGCCCATCTCAGCCAACACCGCTTCACTGTTCGTGTGCAGCACAAACACAGAAACCTGTTTCAATACGTAGAGATATATAGCACATCTAAAGGCGTAGCCTATTCAAAGCCGACAAAACGACAAAAATAAAATGAACTGAAATAAAACATAAACTGGATCATGTAAAACGCTTCTTCTATCGAGCTGCCAATGCAATATTTGGCAAGGTTGGTAGAGTGGCGTCTGAAGAGGTTACGCTCCATTTGATTAAGTCGAAATGCATTCCTGTATTATTGTACGGTTTAGAAGTATGCCCACTGAATAAATCTCAGATCGCATCACTTGATTTTGTCATTAACCGCTTCTTTATGAAGCTTTTTAATACAAATAATATGGAAATCATAAAGGCTTGTTAAAGTTACTTTTAGTTCAAATTACCTAGTGTCCTGATTCCGATACGAGTAAACAAATTCACAGCCAGAGCTAAGGGTTTTTTCCCTGTTCGATATTACTGTCTCTATAATTAGTTGCTCAACATGACAATTCTCTGAGTCTAACTCTGTATTGTTGTTTTTTGTTTAATTTTTCTATGTCTACAAATGTTTGCTTAGTGAAATAAAGATTATTATTAAAACATGCACGTCGTGTGTCTATTTCAGTTCGTTGATCTAAATTGGTTTTAGTTTAGTTTCAATTTAAAAAAACGCATAGTCAAAGCATATGTATAGAGTATAGCATTATACGAAAGTAAAACATTAACAATGCAAAAGAGTAAAATAAAAAGGCTCGAAGCATATGAAATGAGGATTTGGCGTGGCATGCTGAGGATATCTTGGATTGAATACAAAAAGAACGATCAGGTACAAATTACGACTTCTGCATTTCACAAGGTAGTGTAGCGACAGTATTAAGGTGAGGTGTTTAAAACTATGCGTATTTGCACTAAGTTTTTTCTTAATGTCTCATGCCAAAAATTATTAAAATCGGCCAACGTTTCACGGAGCTGTTCAAAACAATAGTGGCACCTTTTTATGACCCACGGTGTAATAAGCCAATACCGTTCGTGTCGTATCTGTTCGGTGCGTTTCATCTTTTCCTCCCAAGTCTCGTTGAGTTCAAGGATGAGTTTTTCGGTCATCTCGAGCCTTTCCACGGCGTCCTCGCCGTCGTCCATCGTCAGTGACGCCGTTCGACGTCGTTTCTCTGACACGGCCTCAGTGCCGCCTGCGCCGCCGCCGCCGCCGCCGTCTTGAGACATCTGACGCACTGCCGCTGCTATGCACATACAAGACAATCAATAGATCGATCGATCACAAATAACCACTTTGTGGCTTGTTGGTTTAAGGGTAGAGTGTCGGACTTACGATCGAAAGGTCCTCGGTTCGACTCCTGATCGGATCACTATCAAGTTGTTACTACTTGGATGGGTGACTGTCTGCAGAAAGGTAAACTATCTCGGTATATAACGAACATCAAGGTCAACTCAGCCTTCCATCCCTCCGGGGTGGATAAATCGAGTACCGGCCTGTCTGCCTGGGATTAAGGCAGGGCACGTTCACTTGTGTCGGGTGGTAGCTAACACTGTGTGATCCAATATGGCAGGAGACGTTCCGTAGCTCGGTGACAGATTTCCTATTAAGAGCTATACACCACTTTCACCTCTACCTTTACCTCTAGCTTTACACTAATAACGTATCGCGATAAAGGTAAAGGTAAAGGTAAAGTCCACGTACTTGCTATAGCGCTTCTTACATGCTTCTTCAAGACCAGTAGCGCTTTACAATCTTGGAAGTGACAGCTGATTGGCATGAGCTAATGATACCGCAGCGTACTATGCGGCCATCCATTGCCCGCGCGAACGAACAATTGGACCCGCGGTTTGCAGCAAGCAGACATACCACCGCCCCAATCAGCCACACTAGGCCTTCACCCTATGAATCTATACTATGAATCTACCTTGATTTAGGTCAACGCCCTCATGTCTGAGAAGTTCTCGCAATCTTTCGACCTCCGCCTTAAGGTCATGTATCAGCCTGGCGTTAGGATCTTCATTGATGACCGCCTTACACACGATCTGCTTTGCTCGATCCGCATACCTTCACACGCACCAATCAACAACCGGCTTGTATCATTGCCTTTTGTATTAAACCGAGTTTAATAACACGGCAGCGAACATTAAAAAACACCCAACTTACCTTCACTAAAACTGTACGAATGCTCATACCTGAGTGTACTGAGCGTCTCTTCGTAGTTGATGTCGGCTGGACTGACTGCCGCGATCATCGCTGTCTTTGAGTTGCCGCCTTAACAACATCCATCGCAACACATTCACAACAGTCGCCATTATCACAACAAGCTTTGTGTCGACATGCATGCGGTCGTTCGTCTAGCTATGCGTAGTCGCCCAATGCACTGGGTCCGGTCACCGTCCAATGTGCAGGGGTGGGCATTACGAGCCGCGCGATCCGCCAGCCGCAAATAAACACGTACGCCAAATACGACTTATTTTCTATCTCAAGTTTTTTGATTCCAAAATCCTCTACCTTTGACTTTTCAGCTAAAATTTAACGAATCCGTTACACTTGGCGAGAGAAACGTTGGATTAAATTTTGATTTTTCTAAAGCTTTTTTGTTTTTCAGTTCATAAGATTCATAAGAGCTCGTACGAAACAGACTGACAGATAAACGGACAGACGACCGGGTAAATATCGTCATGCGGAGGGGGTGTATAAAGACTGCCTATGACAAAGTTAGATAATAACAGTCGACGATAAAACAGTCACTGAGCAATGAACGAGCACGCCAATCTTCCGACATCGATATTGTACACAAAGAAGTATTGTGGCGACTCGCTTAAGGTGTTGTGTGTGCGATCTTCAACATGAAATTTGTTGCAATTTTGTAAAAAAATATCGATCAACATCTCGCGAAAAATATGAACAACAGAGCGATGGCTTTGTTTGCTTTGACTCAACGAACGAACATAAAAATTAGCAGAGAAGTAAATAGCGAATTGAGGAAATGACGAAAATAAGAACTGCGACTGGTAGCCTACCGAGATTTTCACGCAGCAGCCACGTGAGAGCGGAGTCGCGGTATGGAATGAAGTCAGCGCGTCGCTTCTTCTTCCCAGGCTGACAGACAGACAAAAATAAAACACACGCTCACTTTTGATCAACGATATCTAGTTTCTACAAACAAAGCAGTTAATAGTATACACTCTCATTGTTTTTTCAATGAATAACTGTTCTATCGATGTATGCCACTTTTAATCTAAATTCTGCGTTATTCTCTGGCAAATATCTAAATATTCAGCAATAATCGTTTTGTAATAAACGTCTGCAATGCTGCTCGCGATCAACAGATCGGAATTATGCTGCCGATGGTGCTGATAATGATGATGATGAAAAGTACTTAAACTTTATCACAATTTAACGCACTAAGTGACCACGTACTCGTAAAATTCAATACCTCAGCAGATGAGTGAATTAAATAGCCGTTTGTAGTTTTAAAATGTCACTCGCGTGAGTATAGTCAGCTGCCAAAAACGCATGCGACTGTTGAAAATGAATGCTTTTTACAAAACTGAGTAATAGTTTAGAACAAAGATTAATAATTAGCAACACACTGGCACAAAGACACAGACAAACGAACAAAAAGTCAGACAGACGGAGAGAGGAACGCAGATGGACATACCTTGCCGTCAGAACTCTGTTCACATACGCATGCACAGAACAGCACACGATGTTACTCAACAATGTCTCATTTTCACTGTTTAACGCTACAACTTTAGCTCAGCATACCACAACAGATGGCACGTACTAGCTATCAGCAATTAACTAAACCAATAATAAATAATACTGCTGCACAAGCTTTTTGACCCGCGGGTCAAATACTCACCTAACAGTTTTTAAGTCATGCGGGCCAGAACAGTGTAAAATTCCATAGTCATTATTAATGACAAAAGACAGAAGATACAATATTGTACACTGTACTTGGTGGCGCATGAAATATACCAGTAAATGCAAGCACATAAAGGCCTATTGTAGATCGAGCAATCTGACAATTTTGGAAATGACTATAACCTGGATTACGCAGAGAAACGTGGCCATGTTAAATTCTATTTTCAAGTGTTCGAGATTACGGTCTTGCCCGTTTTGTCCGTGCATCTGTCGCGTATAGGACCAAAATCAAAATCGAAACAGTGCAGAAAAATTGAAATTGGTGCGAACGTTCCACGGTGCAGGAATACCGCAACCAGTGTGACAACTTTCAGTTTTAAAAGTCAAAGGTCAGATTAGGGTCATGGGATGTTCACACGATCCAGCAAACGTCCAGCAAACTTCCAGCAAATGCATTCAAAATACACGTGCTAATGCTGGACGTTTGCTGGAAGTTTGCTGGAAGTTCGCTAGACGTTTGCTGGATCGTGTAAACACCCTATCAGGATTGCACAGTTCTGGGCAGACAACCGCATAATATGCCGGCACTGGACCGACGTATTTTTCGTGATTTGACTGACAGCCAGTGTAGTAGCTAAAGTTCTCACAAGTTCCGCGAGTGCCGAGATGACTTTGCCGAGTGTCGTCAGCGACTTGTTGATATTCGCGCCTTCCTTGAGCCGGGCGCCCCTGGCACCAGTACTGTCCGCTCGCTCACTCCCAGCCAAGTCTACCAGACTGATCTTACTCACCTATACATCAGTAACAGTCACAGTTAACGTAAAAGTTGTTTACAGCGGCTTACTTACATCACTACACGGGGGCCTACACTAAAGCATAATTCACGCGGTAGACGTAGTAAAACATTATTAAAACAAATTTTAGAAAACGCTAAAACAAGTTTCTGCAGTTGAAATAACATCTTTAAAAGCTGGATACAAGTACACGGCGTGACAACCAACTTTTCCACTCTTCCGTAATCCGTAGTAGGTTTATTTCTTACGCATCTGACCAGTCACAACGGTATTCTTTGCAAGTAAGTATGTAAGTAAGTAAGTAGAGGAGCATAAAGCGGTTAAACCTTTTCGCCGACGACGTTTGTTTGATGGTCGAAGTGTCGCTGAGTGAAGATGATTGTGAAGACGGCGTGAGATCGGCTGCTGGACTCGTTCATGTTTGTCGCTGCCACCGTTCTGAAATTCGAGCAAACACACCATGCATCATCATCATCACATCATCATCATCATCAGTGTCAACAGCAACAGCAGCAGCAGCAGCAGCAGCAGCAGCAGTTTAGCTAACAGTTAGAGAACACGCATCACATGCCGAGAACAAAATGACAAAACATCGTACACGTGTTTAGTTATTCTAACAAAACGTCTTAAATCCAAAGTTTTTCAAAATGCACAACGTCGAAATGTTTCGAAATGCTTATCTTATGACAAAATAAAATATAGCAAGCATAGGCTAAGCGATCAAAAATCTTACACCTCCGCCAAGAATGCTGCTGCTTCACCTGGCGATTGCAAAAAAAACTTACGTAAGGCAGCCGCTGTATTTACGAAACAGTAACAAATTCCCGATAGGCCTATCACGTTGATACACACAAAAACCAGATCGGCAAATCCGTTCCTACAAATTTTCCAGTAATTAAACTATTTTTTTTCTCTTTGAGTTAGAATTTAAGAGCCCGTACGGGACGGAGAGACAGACAGACAGACGGACGGGCAAGACGAGTAACGCGGCTTACAAAACTGGCAGTGTATAGGCCCTAAGTGCGACCTGGCTTTGTTGCCTTCGTCAATAAGACTGTTGATGTCGGCGAAAGAAGTGACGACAAGCTTTGACAGATCCTCGACGTACGGCCCTAGCAGCGGATGTTCACGCACCCGAAGGTTGGACTTGTTCTTAGGATTGAGCAGATCACGCACGTGTTCACAGTAAATCTCCATGTAGCTCACCTGTGCAACAACCATCGCAGACACGCTACGCATTAAACACAACTACCCAGCATTAACGATGTGCTTTTCTGGTTGCAGCTGATAGAGTTAATTTCTTAAAAGACCAATGACGGAGGTTTTCATGTAGACCTAACCGTTTTCATTTTAATGCTGTATCTGTAATTTTGTTGACTAAGTTAGAAAAAATGAGTTTTCGTTAATTACTTACACGTAGATTATACAAGTTTATTATACTTCGAAAGTAATTATAGCTATAGGTATATAATATACGTAATAGCCTAAGATAATTTATTGTTATTGGCAAGAACAAAAATTGAATTTAAGTGAGAAATGATCTTTGTTGGTTTTTAGGTAATCGGAGAACAACTCAATGCATCACAGAAATAAAAAAAAATGATGAAACGGCGCACCACAAAATGCATTATATACCATAATGTCCATAAACTGACAAACGTAACTTACCTCAACGGAATAAAGCGTATCGCCGGAGTCATTGTCTTTGATGCGATTGAACAGATCCTCACACAGCTATAACAAGCAAATACATCTTAACTGGCTTAGTATCGCAATTACTTTCGTTAAACACGTAACGTCTGGTTTACATTCCTAGAAATTTTCCTCAAAATCATACTAACTTTTTCTTACGTTTTTTCCAAGTAAGCAACTTAGTTTTTCACACCGTTTGCTACACTGTTCTTACGTTTATTCTGTTGCAAATCACATTTTTCTCCTTGAGATTTACGTACGTCAACTTGTTTTCTACATTCTTTGTAGGTCTAAGTTTGACTTACGAACTTTTGTAAATTAGACATGAAGTCCAAAACATTTACGGCTATGCAAATTATTATAGTTGCCAAAAAGTACTATAGCAGTGACTCAATGAAGCGGTGTGACTGTTGGTAGTAAAACGTAGTTTATCCAACGCAACGTATACGCAACGTACACAATAAGCAACGAACGCAAAAAGTATACCCAACAAATCCAATAGGCCTAAACGCAAAGTATGCTACGAGCGACACGGCCAACAAAAGCGGTCAAAGCGATCGTTACGTCAGCTGCGTTCGCTATGTTGCGTATGTTGCGTGCGTTGCGTTGAGTGTCAACCACGCTTATCTAACCTGTGGTATGACGCCTTGTTGGCCAGGCTCTGATCTGCCCATCATGGTATAGCTCTTGCCGGCTCCCGTCTGACCGTAGGCAAAGATGCAGACGTTGTAGCCTTCAATGGCGTGCTGCAGCATCTCTATGCCGATGTCTTCATAGACACGCTTCTGACCCGCAAACTGCGCGTCGTCCGGCTACAGCAGCATTGATCAATCATCAATCAACTGTCAATCGATCAAAAAAATCAAAACGCACACATCACGAATGAAGCAGAGGCGCATTATGGCAGAGAGAAAGCGGATCTACAGACATATTACAGTTGCGAGTTGCAGACAGAAAAAGCGCTACGAAGGTTTCGTCGACAACGCCAACGTCATCCGAGATAGGGAGAGTCTGGAATAAGCCAAGCCGTCGACGCGACAGATCTCATCGCGTACGATGTGTCTTGGTAGACTACAGCCGTACAGACAAAAAGTCCGACAGGCATATCCGATGACGTCACGGCACTGTAAGCTTAGGCCTAAGTTGCTGCTAGTTGGCTGGATTATCTTTTTGCTCTTACGGACGTGCGCTGTGTTATTTTTTTGACATTACTCACATCAGCAGGCTAAATAAATCACGAAGAAGCCTACAAATATAACATGCGTACTTACGGTGAGCGACCAATAGGAATAGTCGTAGTTGAAATGATGCTGTTTGCCGAAGTCATGTCCTGGTCTTGGATCAGTTATTACTGCAACAAATCGTACAGCTTTAAAGCTAGACATAAACGAATCACTTCCTCAGTTAGCTAAAGTTGTTTTCCCATTGTTTTAGTTAGCCAAAAGAAATGGGATCTTGGTCTTGAGACTGGTCTCTGTCTCTTGACCAAAAATGGTCGGCGATGGTACCGTTGAATAGGGCGTCGGAAAGTTCCTATGAGCTGTCAAAGTAACTGCACTGTACGCAGTTAACAGAAACGGTTCGGCCGCAATTCGCAATGCAAGTATTTGTGAGTGCAGTCAATACCCTTATTTAACGAGAATGTAAATGTAAATACTAGGGGGTTTGAGTAACCACAAGTTAACGGTCGGGCAATCTCATTTTCTCCTTCAACCATTTTTTGGTAAGACGTACCGTTTAGCCGCAATACATACGTTATAGACGGACAGACAAAAAGTCCGACAGGCATATCGGATGGACACACGCAACGGCGCATCATAGACGCGACCGTTAGTAGGCCCTACGGTCGGCTAAAAAGCAATAGAACGTCAGTCACATACTGGTAGTGGTGTTGTCGGACATGTCAATGATGCAGCTGCAGTCCTTCGCCAGTTCTCGGTTGTTGAACGGACGCACACGCACAGCTACTTTGACCGACGACATCTGACGCAGCCACACGAAATACGCTCACGTACATTTTCATGGTAAAAACCGCTTAAAACAACTAGAAAGTGTGTTGATCCAAAGTCTTATAAATTGAGAAATGACACACCGCTTACTCATGCCCTGCGGATTGGTAATAAGATCTTACAAATTTTTATTCCTTCTACGCTTTCTTTGTTTTCGAGTTATAACTTGCAAGAATTATGTACACGACGAATGAACGAGAAAGACCGAAAATTACGGCCGCACAACAAACTTAAAACATTAAATTTCGAACTATTTGTTATGCAATTTATAGCCTTACTATTAGGCCTTCTGACAACCCATTCGCGTAGGACCTACTAATCGTGTCCATTTTTGTTCAGTATCAAAATTATATCTGTTTGTCTTTCTTTTTGTCTGTTCATTGTCATTTTGTTGCGAATAAACGTGTTCATATTACTTAACTAGACACATAAAAGGCACCTGTTTCGCTTTCATGTGGTGCCTGATCCGATACCGTCATTAGGCGAACTTAAAACGAATTCTTTTTGCAAGCTATCCAACATTTTATCTAACGCATAAATGCTGTAACACGTGCATAATTTATAGAAGCAATAGAATTTCATAATAATGTGCCACTTCTAGTCTTGAAAATATGGACGCGATGCACTTCCAGACCCAGGCCTATTCACTGTTCATACATGATACTTGATAGCGATTAGAATCACGCTAGCAATCTCAGAGAGCTGAGCGTGTCAGTCACAGACCTTGTCTTGTAACAGACGTTGGTCAACTGTCGTCAGGTCGACGCTGCAAGAAGCGGACGATCAGTGCTAAATGTACACAGACGTCGCAACACAATCGCACGTTCATTGCATCAGCTGTCCTACGTTCGTCGTCGTCGTCGTCGTCGTCGTCGCAATAACATCTTGTGTAGAAATCTCGACGCCACACGAGCCGGCGTCAGCGACTGCTGCTGCCGTGCGTGCGTGCGTGCTCAAAATGGCCGGTCGCTCGCAGACTCAGACCACCTACCCTCACCCACTCGGGCATTACCCCGCTCTCCTCGGCGCCTGCTGCCCCTGCCCCGGTGCCAGCCCGCGGTATTGATCTAAAGGCCACCTCGGACCGATATGGAAACAAGCACGGTGGCGACGGCTAATGATCTGACACATTGACACCGTGCGACGCAATGAAAGCTGTTAGTTGTTATGCGACCGTCTTAATAGGCCGCATTGCGGGTTTTACTCGTCGGTCCGTCTGTCTGCTGCATAAGCTTCCTAACTCAACAAAAACCCAGCTGTCGCTGGGTTGGACCGACCGAACCGCCTATGTCCGAAAACCAGCGTCAGATTTTTGGTCGCAAAAAGAAAACGATTTCCTAGAGTGACTGCAGTCCCATAAACGCTATGGTGACGCTGCTATATCAAACGCTACAAACAACGTAACTAAAATACCATACAGTTCATTCGGCGCACATGGGTAGCCAAGTACCGTTTAGCCACATTCCCGCACGATTGGCATGGCAGAGTGCGTAATGACCCAAGGTCTATGGTTTATGTGTGATTTGAAAGAGCTTATGTGACTTCCTGTTAGGTATCAATAACAGTCTTTGCACTATCTCTCACTGTTTCTGAGTTACGGCGACTTATCGGTTGAAAAACGCACATTTTCCTACCCTGTCTTTATTCAGCCCTATATTTGAAAATGTTTCCCTTGCAGCTGATCGTTAACATTTTTCACACCAAGAGCTGTAACACCGGGCTAATTAACCTTGTAAGACCTACAGTTTAGCCACAATACATGCAGGGCCTATGATCCCCCCTAAGAACTGGAGGCAGTCCCCCCTTTACCTCTCCTTCCTCCTCCCACTTTCCTTCCCTTTCCTCCTTTCCTCCTTCCATTCCCTCCTCCCCCTCTCTGTTTCTTCCCTTCCCTTACCCATCCTCTCCTTCCCCTTTCCCTCTCCTCTCCTTAGAAGTAGGCCCCCTTTAATCCAGCTAGGGGGTCTGGGGGAGCGCTGTAAGCTCCCCCAGCGGGGTCTGGGGAGGAGCCCCAGCAGAGATCGAATTTGGTGTATTTTAGCCTTAAAATGTGACAGCTGGTAGCATCATTTTTAGTAATTTTTACCAGATTTATTGACTAGAGATTGTGAATT
>Ga0209367_1010094_pt1 | contig 12701 bp, 8 predicted proteins | sample WorMetLIZISLAND2_FD_187412 | JGI IMG/M metagenome (GOLD analysis project Ga0209367, IMG submission 187412) | Marine gutless worms symbiont microbial communities from Max Planck institute for Marine Microbiology, Germany - Olavius geniculatus... ... | reverse complement strand
AAATTTACCATTTGTAGGTTTTGCCATTTTCCCAAGGTAAGACAGTTGCACTAAATAGATGAGGTGGGAAATGAAACCACCATTCGATGACATATAGTCTCATTAATAAGTGTGCCAAAAATTATTGTAATCGGACATTCATTGTTCCAGTTATTGCAAAAAATGTAGTCACATGCTTTTTTTGAGACACAGTGTACATTGTACCTCTTTCTGCTTGATTATAAATACATACACAAAGTATTTTTTGAAATTTTCACCACTTCACGCGGTACAGTAGGCCTGTACAGCAGCCAGCAGTTTACAAAATGTTTACAAAAAATAACCCGAGCCCTGAGCAGGACCAGACAGATGGAAGACTTCTTAAGTAGGCCTAATTAAAGAAAACAACTTCCACAGATTTGCTATAATAACATTTTAGCCTCAGTGACCATAATATTAAAAACTTTTTTGTAGAAGCTAAACTTCGTTTATCTCAAAACACTGCCACTGCAGCTGTAATGTTTGAGCATTTTTCTGTCTGCATGCTACTGACGAGATGTAATGTAAATTTACTTCATTTACCTAAAAGCATCGATTTGTTAAGTGCAACGGCAGCACCGATGAAATGAAAAATTTTATCAAATGATGATATTAATTTAAAAATTTAGTCATCAACAGCAGTTGTCAGGCATTCAGAACAAACTGCACATAATATCGAAAAAAATAATCAACTAAAAGGCGCTCGTGATGCAAAACACTATTGTGTTTGTATCTCGGCTAATTAGAAAGTAATTTGAGCGAAAATTCCTAGACGTATTCGAAAATGTTTGCTCATTACATACGTGCTTTACTACTGATTTATCCAGACTACTCCAATGCATAACACATGCCAATGTTTGAGACGTTTTTCTGAGCCACCCGGTATATGATGATCGTAAATTACTTTCAGTCAAATTCATAAGCACTCTGCCAACAGACATTCTGAAAATGGCATTTATTAAATCAAGTACAAGTCACTGAAGTCAATTCAAATAAACCACGATATTCTCAATGCAATACTGGCCAATGCATGAAAACCTATGCACTGAATAGACACACGAGCGTAAAAAGCTAAAAAAACAAAACAGGTTGTATTTCAAAAATGCAACAAATCATGTAACCGCAAATAAAAATAAGGACAATCATAAAAAATCTATAATGGCAAGGGAAAACACTGCAAGATCAGTTTCATGATGATAATAAATCTAATCTAGGGCCTACTAAGTCACAAATGCATGATATGCTAATCAGATCCTTTCATTTTCTTGTACAGCTGCTGTGAACATTAACCATAAATTAACCAGAATGGTAGACATTACTTTAAATGCTTTAGTACATTGTAGTTCTTAGCTGTAACAGAAACTATTGCTCTGAAAAATTTTCATCCATTATACCTTTACTAACCATTAACCATTACATCAGCTTCATATAACCACTATTAATAATAAATTAAATTACTCTGGTAATGATGATTATGACGAAAATTTAAAATAGCCAAGCAAATATTGATTCTACAAATCTCATCTGAAAACAGTTAATCTATCTATGCTTATTATTAGCAACATACGAGGGGCGTTCAAAAAGTTTTGCAAGTCGATATGTTAGACTGAAAAACTGTTCAGTATCTATACACCAATAAAACACACATTTCTCCGGCACTCATGTGAGCTTAAAACAGATATGACGTCATTGTAACTTATGACGTCATAAGGCTTCTACCACAGACTTGAGTCATTCACTGTTTGGATAATGGACGCCAGAGAACATTTTTCAAATTTAGAAAAAATCATAGTTACTGTCAGTCAAGTCTCTGCTCTGCTGTATGTAGGATGGTCTTATTGTACGAAGCCAGAGTCGCGAACAGCTTGCTAGGTAATTAAGCACAACAGCAGCTACTACTGTATCACGTCTTAGCCATCGCAATTTTATCCGTCCATCTGCATGTCTGTCCGTCCGTGACGGTCCGTCACACAGGTGGATCAGTGAAAAATGGTGCAAGCCAGAATCACCAAATCTTCGCCGTCGGCTGCGTGGAAGACTCTAGTTTCAGGAACCCTAAAGCTTTTCCATAAATTTGAAGGGGGTCACCCCGAACGAAAGTGCTAAATGAGAGGGGGGTGGGGAAAATTTGCGATTTTCAGCCGATACGGCGTTGGCACAGCGAGACAGGTCACGCCATCTAGTGAGTACAAGTAGAACACTATGGAATATGGATAATTTAGCCGATGGTCGTCTAGCACCCTCTGGCGACTGATTTTGTTTTACTGGGCTTTCTTTGAAACTGTAGCCAAAAGCCTTATGGATGAGATCTACGGATGAAGTCTACGGATCACTAGCATACGAAGGTGCACCACTGTTGCGCGTTCCCCTTTGCGTTAGCAGGGCTTTTCTTGTTTTAACTTTGGGATTGGGCTGCAGTGCCGGGCACTGCCGGATTTATTATTTAGGGGAGACCTCCGAGGTTCGCTCCCAGGCCCACACATTAGGGCTCCCCAGGTTGTACACTGTAAAAATTGTTTAGCCTTTCACAAAAACGACTGATATCACTTACTGTTAACTTTTCAATAAAATTTTACGGACGTCAAATCCTGACGTGACATCGTAATTAACAGCAGCATTTTTATCAATGGCCAGCGCAGATTTCGGCTATTGTGTATTCATACTGCAAATAAGAAATTCATGAACATATTTGTCAGGGCTTCCACAAAATCACAAATCCTGGGGTCTCACGTTCGTAAATCCGGCTGCAGACTGGAGAATTGTCGTGCGTTTATTTGTGCTGTTTGCGTTAGCACTCCAAATCGTATCTGTTTAACGCCTTATGACGTCATAAATTTCAATGACATCACATCTGCTTTAATCTCATATGAGTATGGTAAAAATAGGCCTATCACTTTTACTGGTGTATATATTTTAAAAAGTTTATTAGTCTAATATTCGGGAACCTATCGAGTTGTAAACTTTGTCTAATTTTCCTTCTACATATAGTTTTTTCACGGCTGGCACAGGTTTTGGCTACTGAATATTTATAATCGCAAATAAGAAATTCATGGACGTACTTGTTAGGGCTCTCATAAAATCACATGTCCCAGGGCCTCGTGTTGGAAAATCCGATGGTAGACTGAAGAAATGTCATACAACAGCGAGCCTAATTTTACGCTGATTGTGCTGGCACTCCAAATCGTTCCGGTTTAATGCTCTATGACGTCATACATTACAATGATATCATATTCGCTTTAGGCTCATACGTGTTTAGAAGAAACATGCGTTTTATTGGTGTATAAATTTTGAAAAGTTTTACAATCTAACATATCAACTTGTAAAACGTTTTGAACACCCCTCGTAATAATGATATCTGTTTACAAAAGTATTCCAAAGAAAAATCTTTCTTTCGTTTAATAGGTAAATTTAATTCCAGGTTAGGTGGTCCCAAAATAAAAACCTTTATGAAGCATACTGTGTCTATTGCCAAACCAGTGAAACCACAGAATCGAAGCCATCAAATGTCACAAGAAATGCTGCAATACTGTTAATTAAATAAACTACATAATATTACTTTAGCAAACATCGATACCACTAACGCAACACAAAGACCAAGAGATCTATTCCTTTACCTGATTCAATTTGATGATTAGCAGTTAACAAGACAAACTACACAAAATGAACGCATCCAGGCCCAAATGTAAAGTATCACAACTGAAAGTTACCCCAGTGAATGTAAAGTATCACAATCGTGTGTTACCCCAGTCACTCACACCGCTCTGTACTGACGAATTCCACACCACTTGATCACAACACTACATTACAGCTGGCAGTTTGAACATGTGTAAAAAAAGTAAAAATGCACTTTCGTCAACGAATGATGAGTTTATCACAGAGAAAAAGTCGTAGTAAAAACCTGCAGAAAACTTTTATTTTGTTGCAGACGTTCATGGCCTACAGTTAAAGAAAAACTGCAGTGCAATGAAATACACAGTTTTATTGTAGTTTCACTGCACACATGCAAACCCCATAAGTAACTGTTTCACTACAACGGCACACTGTTGCTAGTTCTCGCGCAGTGGTACTACTAAGTTAGCTCACCAGTCCAATGCAACTGGATAATCACCGCTCAGACACGCAATACAATAACCATTCTCACTGCAAGCTTTGCTACCACCATGCTCTTGTAACGTGCTGCCATTACAAGCTCCATTTGCCGAGTACTCTTCAGTGTTCGACTTGACGTGACTGAGGTCACAAGGTCTGACAGACTCATCAGTGTCAGTGGTGTTGAAGTGGCTTGAAGACTCCACGAGCATGTCATGCCTGGCTTCTGTGATGGAATTCATAAGTCCTTCCAGAGACAAATAAACGACACTATCTGCACCTGCGTACACCAATCAAAATGAAAAATGCAGGTTAATTATTTAGCATGTGCAAATCTGTTACTTTTTGAATGCTGCAGACCATAACTAGTCAATTCAAAAAGACCATCATTCAGATGAAGACAACTCGTTCATGGTGTGGCCACGCCTCAAAGCTAGGATGCCTGAAAAAGAAAATGAAAAAAGAAAATGTTTATAAAAGTTGGCAAAAAGCAAGATTCATACCAATAAATCCAGCTAGCTGCTGCAAGTCTAGCTGATTAGCAATGAGCTCATCACGTGTGGGAATGTTGATGCCCATGAAGCACGGATAATGCAGTGGGGGTGATGCCACACGAATGTGTACCTAAATGCACCACACATTCACCTGGTTATCATCAAACTGTTCTACAACCACCGTTCCTATATCACTAAGCTCCTCAGCAGAACTTCAACTGTATAAACAAAGACCATTACGCACTAATGAATCTTGCATAAACCCAAACTTTACATGAAATCAGTTACATTACTGGCTACGAGCAGACACCTTTAGTCACATCATATGCATGCGTTATTATAAAATAATTAAAACAACTTCTATCTACAACAGTTGCAACTGCTACTAATACAGTTTGCCCGGAGAAGCTCCAGACTGCGACGGGTCTTTGAAAGTAATCATCAGAGGCCGGTGAGGCAGGGCAGATGTCATTCATGTTTCCCAATCAACAGCATAAAACCATCATGGTCCTAGAGCATCACATAATTTCTGCTCCACATCCATATGATAATTAGGCCCACGTCATAACACAATTACCACTCAAATAACCTAATCACAATTTCGAACTTTTGCAGTAGCTATTTTGTAACTTATTCCATTAGTCATGTACGACCACTGACCATGTAAGAAACTTTATAGAAAATAAGCCAGTGAAACACATCAGTGATATTAATGTAACTGAAGAAAAACTACACTAAAACAATAATTCAATTGCTTCTTTTTTCAGGGAAAAAGCAAATTCAAGATTATATCAGCACCCACATCAAATTTCATAACTTTTAAGGTCCTGACTGGCTGCCCAGCCTATGCAAACATCTGCTATGCATTACTTTCGCATTCACTATACACAGACCTCCTTGGCTCCAGCACGTTTTAGCAAGCCGACTATCGGAGGCATCGTTGTACCACGAACAATTGAGTCATCAATAAGCACAATCCGTTTGTTCACAACGTTCGACATCACGACTCCAAACTTCAGGTCCACCGCTTTGCTGCGCAGGGCTGGCTTGATAAACGTTCGACCAATGTAGCTGTTCTTGTATAGCACCTCTGCGTATGGAAGTTTTGCCTGCACAATCACATATAGCTAATTATATACGAGACCTCGTGGATAACGAAAAGTGACACATTGGTATTAGCCATCAGACTTTGATGCCATTGTTCAGGAATCCTTCAGTCTTACTTTGAACAGCATACAAACCTAACATCACAAAATAATGCATACATTAATTTTCAGTGTTACATCTCAATTGTGGTTTTATAAATGCTTTTTTGTATCAACAATGTAACTAACCAGAAAATCTGCTTAAGTTACGCAAACGCTCACCTGCTAACAATCTTACCTAGAAATATCTGAGATGTGAAATAATGTATAGGGTGTGATACTAGCCTGCTGAGTATAGCCGAGAGCAGCGGGTGTAGCACTGTCTGGCACAGTACTGACTATATCGGCTTGCACATGCGCCTCAGCAGCCAGCTGGCGACCACATCTCTCACGCACAGCATACACCGTCTGTCCTTTGCACAGCAGCATACAACGCTAGCATTCATACAACCATCAGCTTCGGCCATTGAAGCTTCTCAGCTGTCGAGGAATAGTTTGCCATCAGAGCTCAAGAACATGTCACTGACAGTTGGACAGTTCACCAGCCAGCCAAAAAAACAAGATGTTTCCATGCAGCCATTATGCATCAGCACAGCCGTGAACTTAAAATGTGCATTACAAATCATATATGCCATTCCAAGACCAGAACTCTCAGCATAAAACTTTTAGATACAAACACACAACAAAGTACCTTCAAACAAGCTGTCAGGCCGTGCAAAGTAGACGTACTCAAAAATGCAGAAAGCCGGCATTGAGATTGGATTCGGCCGCGCAATCACAGCCACCGGCTTCATCCCTTCACTCGTCATCTGGATTATCTCCCCTGACAGTTGACATACGATGCTTTTAACTATTTTATCAACTTTTTAACAAATCTTTAAGATTCACTTTTATCAACAATCTTTAACCTAGTTAGTCAGTAGACGTTTTTCCGCGCCTGCGATACATTTCTAACTGATATGTGGCACTTCACCAGCTGTGTTAATAACAATGACAACCACAGATACGTTCACCATTCAACCGATAATCCAAATGTACATATGATAAAAAATGCGTTATTCTACACTCAGAAAGTGAAAGGGCAACCCACTTAGCACACAACATAAATCGAACAAAAAATCATGAATAAAACACGGAAATAAAAAAACAAAAACAACACCATTATCAGTAGCATTACCAAAAACCCCATCAGTGCTATCAATATGAGCAATATGCTGACGTCTTCAATGACACGCACATTTAACAGTGTTCAGACAAAAAAAATATTACTGCAAAAATGAGAAAAATTTATATTAACACACAATTTTCTATGGTCTGCTGTTTTCTGGCACCATATGATGATGAGAAAATACAAGCTCAATTGACCATAACATAACACAAGCAGTTAACCTGGTTTCACTTCACGGCAGAATTTTGCTCCGATCGAGTGAAAGCAACATGATTCAGAAGCAACGACCCAACCAGTCACTTCTCCTGCACAGTCAGTACATGCAATACAACTTCAGCACTGACATTCTTATGTTGCCATACATTCTGATGACTTGGGGTTATGACCTAAAAACACAATTAAATAACCTATAAGTACAAATCACCACAGCGCTGAGAAAATATAAAATTAGGGTGTGAATGACTGCAAGTAGTTATCTAACTGATATTGGAAAGTGCACAAAAAGAACACTAGACACACGAGTTTTTGCATTCATCTATGCAACAGCTGCACAACATACAGTGCTGCACCGAGAAATGTACAAATGACACGTAAAGAACTAACCGTTATATCTCCGGCACCACCTATCAATGACAGATGGGAACACAACAATCCGAAATATTCCTAAGTGGAAATCCTATTATTATCATCAACAATAAATACCATTTGACTTGACAACAATTGCAAAGTAAACGGGACAAATGAAATATGACTCAAAATAAACTCAACTTCATTAAAGGTATCCAAACAGATATTAGCATATGTTCCAAAAATAAGTCTTGACAAATATGAACAAATAGTCATCAGCTATTTACATTTCTATTTGGCCAAAACTAAAATAAAAAGTAAAAAAAACTAACCGGGATGCTTTGTTGAGACCAGCTCACCAACAGCAAGAGGCCGATTGCCGAACGGATCTCGGACAGCATAGACCGAGTCCTTGTAGAGTATGACAAGGGAGTATGCAGCTGACGACCGAGACATCAACTGACGTATCCTAACAATGCATTCAGTACAAAACTCGACACCATCAAACTGATTAGTAATTACTTCAATTAACGTTATACGTGACAAAAATTCACCAACAACCTTTAATTCTTCAGGTTCTCATCTGCCTTCAACAGTGATCTTAAAACTCACTACTATCAACCATCAGAGTGTCGTTCACCTAGTCACATAATTGTTTTCTACAATTGTTTTCTTCGTCACTAGATGTGTCAATAATAATAAGAAAAAAAATCAACGGTGATAATTATGCTGAACTACCTAGAAAATCCAAAAACAATATCTCACTTTAAGTCATAAAAATCAATATTCTACATTCACTTTCATCCAGCAAATGTAATGCTGCAGTGGTACAGTGGCAGCAGGCCAGAGACTACATTCTATGATTACCACAACAGCCGCTAGATGATAAACAGTAAACACAGTCTCCGGCACCAACTGCACAATACATCTGTACTTAGCCTTCCTGCCATGAGGGATAAAAAAAATATCAAAATTCAGAAAGAGAATAATGCATATTATACTCAAATGAAATTGTTGGCGTTGACACTAGAAACCTACATGCAAAGATTTGCAGCCAAAGTCAGTTGGCACTTGATGAAGTAAGCTGGGTAAACTATTGAAATGATAAGAGCACCATAAAGTTAAAACAGTGGCGCAAAATCTTTTTCAGACTTGGGCCACATAAAAAAAAATTAAAGTTGTTGCAAGCCAGAGAAGATAATCTAGCCTCTATCAGCAGAATAATTCATATATCCAGAAATCAGCACCATAATTTTTATGGGACAAATACGTACACATCCAGGCAAGCAACTTGTGGACATAATAATCATGTTTATGATTTTCACATAACTGCACAAGAGAAAGTAAGAAAAGTATTTTATACAGACTGGACAACTCTTTGTGGGCTGCCACTAATACTGAGCTTTAATATTACACACTATTATTAATTTACTATTACTGAGCAACCTGGCAACCCAATTTGGTGACGAGCCATCCATCTCTTCCTGTGGCTGTTGACATAATGCGTGAGCAATCAGCTCAGTATCTGAAGCTGTCGAAAGACCAACGCCGTGATGCAACAACTACAACACATCACAACACATTTCTTCCAGCACACACACACTGCAGATAGCAGTGCACATAGGCCTACATGAAATACATAAAACAATACGTCAAGTGCTAATATGCATTTACACTACAAGCTAATCACTCATCTTCATTCACTATTTCACAGTTTTCAGATTAGAATTACAGCACCTTGAACATATTTAAGTTTATTCTTTTTTCTCGTTTCTAATGCTGTTTGTCACTTCCAAGTTATGACCGATGATCTACTAGTGTAGATAATAATAATACACAGATAGGCTGTGTTCTATAAACAGATGACGCCACAATAATGATGACATCATCCAAAAATTTCCAAATGTTCAGAATAGAATTCCACACAAAACATATATTTAGGATTTTTTTTATGTTTAATGACACAGTTTTGTAACTTATCTATGGAACAACCCTTGTAGTTTTATACTGCAATAAAATTCATTTTTAAATGTTATTCATAATTACACTCTATAGAAGAATTACACAACAAGAACATCGAATGTTGTCACCTCTTTCTTGAGCTTGCTGGCATTGACAAGCTGGCCATTGTGCGCCACTGCAAACCATCCATGTATCATCTCCTTGATGAAAGGCTGGCAGTGAGCTTCATCTGAACTGCCGTGAGTCGAGTACCGTGTGTGACCTAACATAACATCATCAATAACATTTAATAATATTCTTTATTACTACTGTTACAACAAAGACTGTGAGATTACTGTATCGACTCTTGCACGATGCACTGCAGTGCCAGGGAATGACCTTGGGCAAGTTGTTCACGCACATGTACCTCTGTTCACCAAACACTATAATTTGGTACCTGCCAAAGGGCAGAGACGCTCTTTGGCTTGGAAGGTAACTGTAGATTTAGAATCACACTGGCCATGCATTACAGATTCAGTGGTCTATCCACCTACAAGCTCAATGGCCACAGAAAGGGAGATAAACACCCTGCCGATGCCCCTTGTCGGGTATGACACCCTTTCCTTTACAATGCATGTGCACAATAGAACAAGTCACCAAGTATCATATGACGATGGACATTCTTGCATCGTAAATAAATATCTCATCCTAAGGCAACAATACTTCCTGATATAGGCCTACTTGTGCCCAAAATTGTATGATAAAATGACACAATTCCACATGCTTATCAGTTGAACTGTCACAGTTGACGCGTTAATTAACGCGTTAATGCGTTAATAAATTAACGCACGTTAAAAAAATTAACGCACATGCGTAATCCTTGTATTATAGAAGGATTACGTCACAGCAATTATACATGTAAAACAAATGAGTTTAAGCAAAGTAGCATTAGTTATAAGTGGAGGTCATGCGGCGAAGTCCAATGAAGACGTGAGGAGGACGTGCGTGCGATGTCGTCAAATGACGTCGCACGCACGTCCTCCTTGCGTCCAGTCAAGACGTCCAAAGGACGTCGTCACAGGACGTCCAAATGAGACGTGCCACCAACGTAGGCCGTATGAGCAAAATGACGTCCTCCGCACGTCGGCAAACTACGTAGGCACGACCAAACTGGACACGTAGGCAAGACATTTATTTATTCACCAATCACAAATTAACAGATAGTCAGACAGACATACAAACATACGCACGAAACTGACAAAAGACAGTAAGCAAGCAATTCGCGTAAGCGTAACCCAACAGAGTCCATCACAAAATGATGGACTCAGTGATGGACAAGAGATGATATACAAAATAAATATACTGTAATAGTTAAATAGTAAATAGTCTAAATACATTTAAAAAATAAAAATTATATGTGTTTTTTAAAACTTTTTTTCATTTTTCTAACTTTCTATATTCTACAGGCAGGTCCCATAAACGTCTCGGGCCCGGGGTAATTTACCCCCTACTCTCCATCTCGACGGGACTGAGTGCGTTAATTTACGCGTTAATTAATGCATTAAAAAAATTAACGCACTGCGTTAATGCATTAAAAAAATTAACGCCTTGACACTCTACTTATCAGTGAATGCAAAGTGGTTTTCCTTATCACAGCTGGCTATCTATGAATTACCAACCTTAAGTGGACGCAAGACTGAGCTGTAGTTAAGCATTAAAATAAGTCACATGTACAGGGTGAGCCAAAAAACTGGACCTGTTTGAGCGTTGATAACTCAGCAATGGTTTTTGAGCTCAGTGAACTCGGGCACATGGGAGTGCAGGCAAATGCCTAATTTCAAGGGCAATGAAGATTTATGCAAATTAGGCAAAGAATATTTAAATGATTTGCTATGCAAGTTTGGCCCTTTTTGCCTACAACATTTAAAAACTTTTGACTTATCACGTGCCGTTCTACAGGTAACCATCGCTGAGTTCAATGCTCAAACAGGTCCAGTTTTTTTTTTGGCCCACCCTGTACATTGTAAAATATGCTACCATATCACAAACAGCAGTCTAAACTACAGATTGAAAGTCAGCAAACTTTGCAATGGAAAATCACAGAATAATGTCAAAAGCAATATAACATTAAATTATTACCAATCCCCAAGTTTCCTTTTAGCCTTGTCAGAACATCTTTAGTGAATATATTCGTTACAAGCCCCATCTTTCTGTGCTGCTCAAATCTCTGTGCATTGTCTCCATGTCCCACAACAATTCCAGCACTTTCTTGTCCACTGGCAACATTACACAATCAACTTTTAATGACAAAACTGTTGCTAAGATTAAATGATAACAAATCAAACCTAAACTAAATACTCCCTGATCCAAACATCAAAGACAAAATTAATACCAAAAAATGTGATCAATAAAAAAAATAAAAATATATCCATGTCAACAGTGGATAAGTTACATACAAGGCCACAAACATGTAACGCAATACTTTTGCAACTCTGCAAAAAACAAGCCACCGAAACAAGCACAAGTCAGTCAGTAGTAGTGTCACCATCACCAAAATTCTCTGGCACTGTCATTACAAGTCATTTCAAGCCAATTTGACCAGTAATTATGCACCTAGCAGTTCTCTGATATGCGACTGTAAATCAGCTTGAGCGACTAGGGCAAGTTGTAACATCTTTCAGTAACCATATACATACACTCAGTATGCCACAAACAGAACAAGTACAGAAAATCCAGAAAATAACGCTGACATTGCAAAACCTGCACAAAACAAAAATGTCATTATGCTATACATATCACTAGCTATGCACAGCGTTCACACAAGTTCACCAGTCACCACAACTTCTGTAGAAATCAGATAATTTAGTCAGTGACTACCAACTGACCGATGTTGCAGATTTGCTAGCGCTGGGTAGATGACGTCAACCGCAACGTCAACAGTTGTGTTAGGCCATGGCGCTGCAGTGACACAGCCAAACACACCACAAGAATCACGCAGCACGTCACCCTCCTTGCCACTGTCAACATCAACACCCTTCATCCCCAGACAGGTGCTCTTAATGCTGTTGCAGTACCGTACTAGCATCATCTGCACACGACAAACATTGTCCGTTATCACTTTGGCCCAAATGATGTAACATAACACACAAAAGTACATATGCTAGACATACAGAACATACAATGTACCAATATAGTCCTGACTTACACCTAAATCAGTACTTCCACTTACATCCAATCCATTGAGTAGCGTGCATCCCCCCAAATTAAGAATCAAAATTG
>Ga0209367_1010093_pt1 | contig 12701 bp, 16 predicted proteins | sample WorMetLIZISLAND2_FD_187412 | JGI IMG/M metagenome (GOLD analysis project Ga0209367, IMG submission 187412) | Marine gutless worms symbiont microbial communities from Max Planck institute for Marine Microbiology, Germany - Olavius geniculatus... ... | reverse complement strand
TAAGACTCAAACTTAGGTCTTCCTGTTCCAGACGTTGGAACACTGTGCAACGTGCTATCTCCATAACTAGCGGTCATTAGCCGCAGACTTGGCCTTTTTCCGGCTGACAAAGTTTGGGACGTTTTTTGCTCCACCCGGTATTGTACGAGAATATAAAGATACGGTAACAAAACAATCAAAGAAATCTGTAGACGCAAATCGGGCAATTGACAATAAACGAATGTTCGTCATGTAATTTGTTCTATACGCGTTAAGACGATTGTGCTTTCCCTGGAACGAGTTGCCGGACGACGTGACTTTAGCCGAATGGTTATTCCGTCAGCGACCTAAAACTATCCTGTTCACCAAATCCTTTTCTGACTATTTTCTGGACTGGACTCCACCTTACCTTGTCTTTAGTGGATTTGGCCGTATTGATTTGTTGATTGATTAATTGTTCTTGTGTCATGTATTTGTGTGCTGCCTGTCGCAGTGTTCGGCGTCAGTTTCCGGCGCAACACGAGCGCAGGGTCGCTGGCACTGCAGCGTTTCTACGCAATGCTCGTCAAGCACGCCGTGCACACGTGGCGTAACCGTGTCGTCACACTCGTCCAGCTGTTACTGCCCGTCATCTTCGCCATCCTCGCCTGTCTGGGCGTCCTGACGCTACCTTCCGGCACTGATGCGCCGCCGCTAACACTCGACCTCAGTCACTTCGACAAACCAACCGTTCCCTTCACGTCTGCCAACGCAGCAGGTATAAATTTTTGTTCACCACAAAAGCTAGCACGGTACACTAAAATAAATGGAGCTATTCAACTAATTATGCGGTTTACAGAAGCTGCATCAGCAATTGTCGGAGACAGCAGTTGACAGATTGCAACTACGAGACACTCAGCTACGAATAAGAATTACGGAAGAGTTACGAATTCTTAAAGTCAGCTTTCAGAAGTTGGATACGGAATTTTTATGAAAAACTTACGAATCGTTGTGAGAATATTTCAAAATTACTTAAATATATTTAATAAGAGTTTAAAACCGTGGTAATAAAACAACCTGTTAGACAAATAGTGTTGTGGCAAGGGAAAGGGACAGTTGCAAGGGACAGTTGATGCGGTTTCCCGAATTTTTAGCCTGTCGGATAATTTGCTTGCAACAGTACATTTGCTGGGAGGTTTTTCGCATGTCTTTAAACAAGGTTCAACTCAAGTAACGTGACGATAAAGAGTTTGTTATATGTTGAAGTCCGGTGTGCACAGGAGATAAGAGGCTTGCTGAGCATTATTCGAAAGTGGCTAGTATGTACGGCGGTGCTCCGGTTTCCGCGGACGGCACCAACATGGACGAATACCTTCTAAGCATTGCCGACAAGAGTTTGGATGATTACAACCGGCGCCACCTAGTGGCCGGCACTGCGAACGGAAGTACGGCCGGCTTCGTGGGGCACTTCAACAACTTCGCTTTGCACAGCGTCGCCATGTCGCTGTCGTTGGCAGACAACGCTGTGCTTCGTCACAGCCTGAATAACGACGGTGCCCGAATCGTCACTGTGAACCATCCTCTGCCGAGATCCCTCAACACTCGCACCAACAGCGGCGTGGCTCTCGCTGCAGTCACTGGATATTCATTCTCTTTCAACGTCGCTTTTGGTCTGTATTTTGCTGACGTGAGGTAAAATCAAACTACGTTATGGTCTAAGCAGTTTTTTGAGATGTAAAGAACTGTGTCATAACAGACTTGTGTGTATAGTAACAAAGTTTTGTGTGTAGCTTTCTCTTGCATATTGTGTATTTTATAGGTTTTATTTCTAGGTTTTATTGTGTAGTGTTTATTATTCTTTGTGTGTGTGTGTATGTGTGTGTATGGGCCACGTTGCCTGATTTAAATAAAATGGAATGGAATTTAAAAATTAATGTATATGTAGCCAGGGCCCTTTTATCCGATACGCCCTGTGGGACCGGGCTTTGAGCTACAGGGCCCCGTGTGACTTAACGAGTATTTTTACTGAGGCATCATAAACAAAATGGTGAAGAGTCACGAGTATCAATATGTCCAAGGGCCCTCAGTCGTTCTGCGAGTCACTGCAAAGAGGACAAGGGACAGGCCGCGATGCTCCAGTTTATTTGTTGCCATTATGTGTATTCTTTCAAGCATTTGTTTAACCTGGCCGGAGATTTGTTCACCGACAAATTAACACAACACAGTCATGTGCATTTGCACGTAAACGACGAAAAATGTTGGCATGGAGTGTGTTTTAGGATTCAAAATGCATAAATGTACGTTTACGGCCGGGGCTTTGCACGAGACTCTATGGTTTTTGGGAGATAAGCGGGGAAGAAAAGAGGAGGGAAAGGAAGAAGGTGGAAGGGAAGTTAAGGGAGACAAGGAAAGAGGAAGAGAGACAAAGAAAATGAAAGGGAAGAAGTTGGTGCGAACTGGCGCTGAAGGAGCGGACCAGTGTTTGAATTGCCGGGGAGTTAGGGGGGTTAAACCCCCCAACTGTTTTTCCAACTTCTCTAACACACTGTCAGATTATGTTCTGGGGGTGATCTATATACTATATACATACAGCTTATGTCACAAATTTGGTCAGGCTCCGACCGTCGAAAAGTTCAACCCACCCAGCTAATTTTCCACAATTTAGCACTAGAGTGGACGTAAGTAGCTGTCCCTCTTGTGTCTGTAGGACTGGCGTTTCTGGTCGGGTCGTTTGTGGTGTTCGTCGTCAACCAGCGCTCGAACAAGGCGAAGCACTCGCAGTTCGTGAGCGGGGTGGACGCGGCAAGCTACTGGCTGGCGGCGTTCGTCTGGGACCTGCTGAGTTTCACCGTTCCATCCGTCCTCATCGTCGTTGTCGTGCTGGCGTTCCAGACCGAAGCCTACTCGGAGTGGCCCGTCTTCGGGTCAGTCTGTTCACTCGGTTGATAACAGTAGGCTACTGCTTCGTCCTTCTATTTCTTGCACGAGGTATCTGTACTGTTATAGGCCTAACCACCCTTATACAATTCGTCCAGTACACAATAATTGAGGCTGTTCAGTAGTCGAAAAGCATGCAGGCATCAAACCGGGGCATTAAAAAACTTCTATTTTCTTACTGATTGTAATTAATTACGAAGCACCAACTAACGCCAATTTTAATTACTCACCTTTGACCTTGTACCATTTTTAATTCTAACTAAATGGCATTTTGACTAATTTATTCTTGAATTTTAATTAATTCGAAAAATTCCAACTAGTTTTATCGCTGCAGTTTACTTACTTTATATGATTTATGTCGTTAATCTGATGCTATTGTTGTGTTTAATAGCTACATGTTTCTCGTGCTGATATTGTATGGATGGGCGATCATACCGTTTGTCTACGTTCAGTCGTTCATGTGCCGAGTTGCGTCCACCGCTTACGTCTGGGTCACCGTCTTTAACATCTTTTCCGGTAAATATATAGCCAGATATATGTGTTCAGTATTGTTGTACTGTTTTAGTATTACAGCTACGTTAAAACGCAGCATATTTCTGGTGATTTGTGTTATAAAATGGCGAAAGTAATTACTTACTGCAGGGGTATGGCAGCTTCGTGTGCAAAATAACGGGCTGTGTATTTTTTCATGTTCGAAATCTCACCCGTTTGTCGGAATAGCTTTACTGCAAATTTTTAACTCAAATGGTCAAAGGTCAGGTGGACGACCGCATATTATGTCGTCACTGGACCGGTATAGTTTTGTGGTGGAATACATGTGTTTCGATAAACTCAATACCTGTGGCCGCTTTAGTCATGGCTTTGGCTATGATTATGTGCTCGGGTTGGGCCGTTTGGGATATGTCATCAATTTCTGGGTTGCTTTGGTTATGGGCCGTTCTGGTCGTTTACCATTCTAGCAGTGATTTATTTGTTATGACATTTGACTGATTGTCAGCCGCACCCGAAACCCGACTGTCTGGCGTCGGCGACCGAGTTTTACCAGTCGCCGCTGCTCATGTTTGGAACAGTCTACCTGCACAGTGTACACGCCACCTTGTGCACCTTACGTAGCTGTCTTTCCATCCAGTCTCAAAACCTACCCGTTTCATATCTGGATCGTACGCTAGGCTTGTTGCTATAATCGTCCTTGTTTACTTACTTACTGTAATGATAGCTACAAAGTGTCGTGCTTGTGTGCGATGTGTAGGTGCGGTGGCGGTGGTTCTGGTGTTCGTGCTGAAAATCCCTGAGCTCGGCACCGTGGAGATCGGCGAGGCGCTCGAATGGCTCTTCTACGTCGTGCTGCCCAACTTCTGCTTCAGCAAGGCTCTCCAAGACCTCGTTACCAAACACCTGTTCGCCGGCATCTGCGACCAGATTGACGAGAAGGTGCCGCGCGAGCTGTTCTGTGCCGCGATGAAAGCCAGGAACACGACCAATCCGTGCTGCCCCGGTTAGGTTTAGCGGTTTTCTTTTCGGTCAGCACGTTGAATGAGTCTATCGCTGTATCGTGTATCTTCTACTTTTTCGCGCAGTTACGCAAACAGGGCGTCGACATTACAACACTTAATACTATTTTTGGGCTATTATACTTAGCAAGATTATGTTCGCCTTGCGCTAAAAACAGACTATGACTTTTTAAGTTGCTCTGAATTATCATTGCTTCCATGATATTTACACGCTTAATGAAATGCCTTCGGGATCAATGAGTGACATTACGAACACGAGGACATGAGTTTACGCTGCCATTCATTAGGTACGACTTTAGCAACAATAATTTTTGTCCAAGCTTCGTATAATAATAACTAGTTTAAATTGTATACATTATCTCACTGATTTGTTGCGTTCATGTTTTATACTTGTTTTGTGTGTTTTATAATGTGTGTATGTGTTTTGTTGTATTGCATTTGACATATGCGAAATAAACTGCTTACTTACTTATTTATTTACCTAGTTAAACGACGCGACCACGCCGTGTTTAATAATTATTTCCAGGGCCATATTTCAGTAAGAAGGGGAGGGGAGGGCAGACTGCAGGTTGCAGCTGAAAGCGGAGACATTGCTTATTCTTAATTCTTAAGTTCCACTTTACAAGCAGACTGTGTGTCTACAGACAACTGCGGTGACTCGTGTCTAAGCGAGAACGTGGATTACGCGGGCTGGGAGGCCCCTGGCATTGGCCGTTCGTTGGTCTTCATGGCGGCACAGGGCCTGGTCTACATGTTCGTTTTGTACCTGCTGGAGTCGGACGGCTTTCAGCGTGCCATGCGTGTGATGACCGAGCGTGGCGGTGACGACGGAGATCAGGGTGATGTTGAGATGGCAACGGTTAACGGTGGTATGCCGCTGCACACGGCCGTAGAGGACGACGACGTCGTCGAAGAGAGACAACGCATTGTCAACACGTCAGGTGCGTCGAGGATGCTCTCTTTCACACATGGTGCGACGAGATAAAAACCATTAGATGAAATGAAAGTTATTAACCTTAACCAAAGTTAAGTACTGTCCGCGGGCAGTCGCAGTATCATGCACACACAAAAAAACACACAACCAGGTGCCTATGACCTTGATATTCAATATATTTTTAGAGATTTTCAAGAACTGAAGATAAATGTTTTGCTAAATGTCATCAAGCTAAGTGCAGCGGTTTATGAGTTGTAAACAGTGCGCTAGGTTTCGGACAACTCTAGCCTTTGATCGCGAATACGAAATATCTTTGGAACGGATCAAGCAACCAGAAGCAAAAAAAGACGTTATTAACTACGATTTTTACCACGTTTGACGAAATTAATGTGCCTTTAATCTACTGACAAAAAACCTTGACTTTTGAATTGCGATTTTTAAATTCAATAGGTTTTTTGCTGTTGTCATGATACATGTTCACGGAAAAATTTCACGAAGCTGAGTGCAGCGGTCCATGAGCTGAAACAATACTTTACTCTGACGTCGCTATCGCGGACATCAATAAAACAACACGCAACAACCGCAAAAGAACGCAATTTGTTGCATCGCAGTGCATGTCATTGTCAGCGCCGCCCCCTTGTAAAAAGTAAACCCCTGCAACGAAATAAAATCAAAAAAACATCTGGAATCAACAGCCGAGTTTAGTTCAGATATCTTGAATATGTATTTTTAGCTACAGCTGTTAAACGTTACGTTTAAATTGATTTATGTTCGACTGCGTTATGGAAGACAAAAAGACGCATGCCATATTTTGTAATCCGTTGTTTCATACTTCTTTCTGCGCCTTTGTAATGATTTGCATGACGCGTTAAAAATTACATTATCATTGACATTACAATCACAATTTTTATTACTTTTATATTTTAGTACATTTTTCGTTGGTATTAGTATTAGCATTGCTTAATTTTATCGTCATTATTATCGCCTGTTGTCGGAACTAAATGCATTCGATGCGATTGCTCTGGCGTGCAGCGGAGAAGTTGTCCGACACGGACGCCGTAGTGTTGCGTCAGTTGACGAAAGTCTTCGACAACAGTTTCCTGGCGGTCGACCGGCTGTCCGTCGGCATACCGCGCGGCGAGTGTTTCGGTCTGTTGGGAGTTAATGGTGCTGGCAAGACGACGACGTTCGCGATGTTGACTGGAGATATGACCATCTCGTCGGGTGATGCTTACCTCGCTGGCATGAGCGTCATACAAGGTCTGAACTACTTCCACTACTACTACTACTACAACCAATACGACTACCATTACTACTAACACTAATACTAGTAGTCAAGACCTGTTAAGACGATGTTAACCGGCGACATGACCGTCTCAACGGGTGACGCTTACCTGGCCGGCATAAGCGTCGCACAAGGTTTGCTCATAATTTCCAATTTACACTTGCGACGCCGACGCGACGGCCGACGACTGCCGTCGGATTTCGGTAGCAAACAGATTGGAAACAAAACAAGTTTAAAATTTATCTAGTGTGACCGTGTGCGAAAACTGTTCTGAGCCAGTTTCCAATCTGTTTGGTGAATATAGTGCTAAAACAATGCGATGACGTCATAATAGGAAACCAGGTCACGACTGTTCAGACTCGTTGAGTTGCGTCGTCTCGTCAGTTCAATTATTCACACTACCTACAACGCGACTCGGCAGTTGTAGTTGAGTCGGCGTCACGTTCACACTGCCGACGCGACTTTCTTGCATATCTTTCACACAGATTATACCAGTGAAAGAAATTTATAAGTCGGTTCATAATTGGTGAAAAGATGAAGAACGGTTTGCAGGACCTGTCACTTTTTGGCGCACTTTGTATGTTGGCACTGAATGGGGCGACATATTTTTTCTAGTTAAATATAGCAGCTGCTGTGTTTTGACTGAACTGCAGGCGTGTCTGGAGCTCGTCGTCGTCTGGTGGGCTTCTGTCCACAGTTCGACGCACTCATAGATCAGATGACGGTCCGTGAGACGCTGTGGATGTACGCCAGACTGCGCGGCATCCACGCCCAAGACATCGACAGAGTCGTCGAGAAACTGATTCAGCAGCTGACGTTGGAGAAATACGCCGATAGACAGGCTGGCCGACTCAGGTACCACTATGGGTAATTGTAAAATTTCAGGGCAGTTGATTAGAATTACTAATTTGAAAAAGTTACAGTTCGAATTCGAATTAGAATTAGCATGTTATCGTCTGCTAATTATTTTAAATTGAAATTAGATTATGCTGATTAATTAGAATTAAACATTGGATTATGACGGCACACTAAGTGGGTTATATAAGCTTTCAAGTAAATTACGCAAGTATTTTTTGTAATGTGCCAATTTTCAATTCGAAATGTCAAATTTATCGCTAGGATTAGGATTTCGCAGTTCTAGGCCGCACAATATGTCTGCACGAGGCTGACTATTTTCTGTAGTTTGTAGTGGACGCTGACGCTAAGAACAAAGCAGTGTAATTAGTTTTCTAGGCGTACAGTCGGTGAAGTGAAGTTGATACTGTGGTTTTTGTATTCAGTGGTGGAAATAGAAGAAAACTAAGCACTGGAATAGCACTGATCGGCAACCCTGCGATAATTTTTCTGGACGAGCCGACGACAGGAGTGGACCCGGTGGCCAGACGTCTGCTGTGGAACACTTTGTCTCAAGTGCGCGACAGCGGCAGGACACTTATTCTCACTTCTCACAGGTTTGCTTGCTAGCACACCAGTGCTTTTTTGTTGATAAGATAAACTGGCGATTTTTTCAAGTAATTGGTTTAAAAGTAGGCCTAATTAGCTAAAAAGCCAATTGACTACAATTAATCTTTATTAGAACTGGCACAAGTTTGAAGTTAATTAATTAGAATTTGCATTTATTACTCCGTAATTGTCCGACCATTCGTTTGTTTGGTTATTTGGTGTTTATTTGTTCATTAGTTCGTTTGTTTATTGTTTGATCGTTCGATTGACTCTGATTTGATAGCATGGAGGAGTGTGAAGCGCTGTGTACGCGGATGGCTGTGATGGTAAACGGTCGGTTCCAGTGTCTCGGCAGCACTCAGCATCTTAAGGCGAAGTTCGGTGAAGGTTTTTCTCTGATCATCAAGCTGCACGCTCGCAGCGGCGAACAGTCGATTGAAGAGAAGACAGAAGCGCTCATGGATTACGTTAGCTCAACATTCCCCGCCAGCCAGCTCAAGGCATGCTACTTTTATAAAGACATATTTAATTTTAAGTTTTAGGCCTAGCATGCTTGCACTATGAGTTGCGATATGACTGACGATGATTGACGACATTGAATGGGAAATTTTACAATGCTTACGGTATTCGTACTATTATTGCGTTAGTCCAAAAATATGAAAAGAGTTCCTCTGCATTGTCTGTGTTCTTTATGACATTACATTGTGGAAAACTTGCGAAGTTGGTATAGGCTTATACGATGAATTCGAAATTTCGAGCACCCATATTTTTCTATCCGAAATATGCACAGTTTCTTGGCTTTCCTATAACTTTTTAAAGTAGGACACCGCCGGCATCAGCCTACGTAACCTTTCACTCCGTTTATCTGCTCTACAGCTTCTTGTGCAGTGCAAATTTGAAGTTTGTGAGACTTGTACGATAAACGAACGTGATGATTGATAACGACAGGTGATTTATTAAACGGTTAATTGATTGACTGATTGCGTTTCTAGGACCAGCACGACGGCCTGGTGCATTACCGTATCGACCGCACGCAGGGTTTGACCTGGGCGCACCTGTTTGGCGCGGTCGAGAGCGCCCGGTCAACGTACGACATAGACGACTACTCGGTCAGTCAGACCACACTGGAACAGGTGTTCATCAGCTTCGCGCGCATGCAGCGCGAACCGCAGGAGATACGCGCCAAGTCATGTTTGAGAGCGTGCTGCTGCTGCTGCTGCGACAACAAACGATGCTGCGCTTGCTGCCGATGATTCCACCAGCATCCACCACTAAGCGGCGTCGTGCGATACAAAGGCTGGGGAAGGGACCTGTAGGTATTCATATTTTGCAATTTACTGACAGACACCTACACATTTCCGACAGATGAGATATGAGTGTTTTTAGTTATTTCAGTTTTGCTCGGGAATTCCTCCAAAATGCTGGACTTTCCAACCCGAATGTCGTACTTTTTGAGGAAAGATTTTCAACAGATTAAAAGTTGGGAAGATACCATGCGGAGCAGTTGCCCTGCACCGCCCCTGCGCAGTGCCCACCCTGCGACGACGCCATTGCCAATGTTCATCGGTGGTGTGGTTGAAAACGCCAGGAACCCAGTAGCTCAAGGCAACATCTTTCTCTTTGTCACGTTTTGCGCATTGTGTTAGAATCTGTAAATATGTACAAAAATACAATAAAATTATTACAGCATAGTGCATTGAAAATTGTTGGAAATAAAGGGAAAACAGCATCCCCGTTCTTACTACATCCCTGCTACTTCTCGCACAGTAGTGTTTATTCGTGTTTCAATTGCACTTATACGGAGTTGTAATTCTCATTTTAATTTTGCTTCAACAGTGTTTTTTTCCATTAAGCATGTGTTTTAACGGTAAATCCATCATTGTAACTTGATTTTATTCGACACTTGTGCTGTTGCGTTTCATTCTAAGTAAACTTGACTTAGATTGATATGGTTTTGTAATACAGTTTAATACGAGAAGCCTACCTTTCTGTCTATTGTATTGTTATCACCAACCACGCATAATCGGCGGCACATTTTGCAGTAGCATTTTTTTGTGATTTTGTAGGCTATATTTCGCTCACTGTGAAACTAGCCCTTCTGAGATTTAGCTGCACTGCACTTGTTGCTACTACTCTCGCTTGCACATAGGTCTACTGTACTTTAATGGCTAATGTTGTGATGTTACATTGTATATTTGCAGTACATTTTTGACTTTATGCTGTTGTGTACTGAATGTTGTGGTGCACGATAAGATAGCGAGTTGTCGCGAAAAAGTTAGTCACCAGCTTTAATACCTTTACAACGAACTCGCGTGTTCATTTCCCGGTAATGGTGAAGGATTATTACAAATCCTTTGCAGTTTGCCGAACTAGAATATAAAGTGTGCATTAATGTGACAAATGTGACAAAATGTCAGCAGACCTCAGACGCGTAAACTATTAGTGCATGTACCTTAAAGCTGCCATTAATATTTCACAGCATCACAACTTCACAAGGCAGTGTAGCAAAGCATTTGTAACGTTTGTGATTTTTGTTCTTTAATAGGTTTTACCACTTTTTAAGAGGTCACATTGCTGGCCTTGCCTGACTACTTTTCTGACCGTCTGTCCTGCAGGTGCTATTAACTCGATAACGAAAAAACGTAAAAAAACAAAACAGAATGAACGTTCTCCGGGGTAAGAGAAAGCAGAGTGACATGTTGGGTTAATAGTAATGCAATTTATGGCGAAACATTTACATTTTTTTTACAAACCTAAACATCCAAACGCTGTCTAAATGATGTCGTTTTTGTTACAGATTTGCACAGTCACTTTTGTCGCATCTATTTGCATAATGCTGTAAATCTGTGTATGTACACTGTGTGTGTCACTTTTAGACTACCGGTACTGTGAGGCCTGTACAAAGTATATTTTATTGTATTAAGTCTTTTACTGCAGTTGTTATCAACAGAATCTTACTTAAGAATAACGTACTCGCCATAATTATATCTGCTATACAATTTTGTGAATTTACCTTTTTCTATTTTTACAAGTTTTTTTGTCTATCGTTTATTGCTTTGCCGGTTAATTGAGCACATGACTGAACATAATATCGGGTTTCATTGTTTTGTGTCGTATGTACGCCTATGAGAATTGGTTTAGCCCTGCATTATGTTGCTCGACTCGTTATCTGCATACATTCAATTCGGAAATTAAACGTTGTATTGACGCTTTTAAAACGTTTTTATATTGTAATTGTTAGTGTAAAACGATATTTGCCAAATTGCATACACACACAGAAACACTGAGACCACAAAATTATTAAAAAATCTGTTACTTATTTAAAACTAATTATATCTACTTTAGATGGTGTTATCCACTTTATTATCCATATCTTCAATAATGGTAATGGATTTTCAAAGTTTTTTATGGATCGGGGACAATTAGCAATAAAGTGGTTATTAAATTTAAATATCTTACTACTTTAAGTGTGTTGCTACAGTACCATGTAAAACAGATTTTTAAAAATCACTACACTCGCTGTAATACAAATGCAAAAAAATCTTCTGAAGCAATTTTTACTAATTTTCACACCAAAATTATGTTTAGTTTCAGATACATTTCTGATGTTTGTAAACAAAACCAAATGACATTATTGTAAATAATAATTTTTAATATGGTGACAATATACTGGTATTGTATTGCCATTAATACCCCATTTACACGAGGAAGCTCTTACAAGCCTTGGGTTTAAGCGCATTAAGCATCTGATATTTGAAGCTCTAGCCGACTACAGGGTGTGGCAAAAAGTAGACCCCTAAAGTTTTTTCGCTGTTTTCTCAGCAACCGTTTCGAATTTTAATTTGAAATTTTACAGATATATTTACTAAAAACTTCTACATTTAACTGCCAAGTAAAATTTGATTCTGCTGATGGTTAACTGTAGTCCTACAGCCTGAAACCCATCAAAGCTTTAATCCGGCTTTGACTGACACAGCACTGTTTTAACAAAACAAAATTAAAAAGTGTTTTGTAGTATATTGAAATCACACACTATATACAGATAAAAAATACTATGGTTAGTTAACATTTCAATATAAGACGGATCTCTAAAAGAAAACGAGTCTCCAATACAAGTGGGGCTTTAAGAGGCGTGTTCATTGTCGCGCTATATAAATTGACGACCTTTACCTTTAACTTTACCTTTTTTTAATCAATCTGGAATTTTTATAGTGGCCTAAGAAGCAGTAAGCAATAGGAACTACTGCTAGGTCACTTGGTCTAACAGAAACCGTGGTACTGCATTAGAAGTTTTACTGTAACCCATCAAAAGACAAACTATACAAAACGTGCACAATAAATAACCACGAGTTACGTGCAAACATGCAATATTTAATACTGAACATTTAATACTAGACAGAATTTAATACCACATGCACGAGAAAAATCTAACAACATTTTTTTTCTACAGGCCTAAATGCGAATCTAGTCATTTTATAGCTGAGCAATTCTGCAACAACAAAACAAAACAAAACTAGAAATTTGGGGCAAAGCCCAACGTGAGTCCGCCCGGCGCCCTAAGTCCGATTGGGGGAAATTAGGGGGCAGGTAAAATTTCCCCGGCATCAAATTCACGTGGCCCGAACTCAAATGC
>Ga0209367_1010092_pt1 | contig 12701 bp, 6 predicted proteins | sample WorMetLIZISLAND2_FD_187412 | JGI IMG/M metagenome (GOLD analysis project Ga0209367, IMG submission 187412) | Marine gutless worms symbiont microbial communities from Max Planck institute for Marine Microbiology, Germany - Olavius geniculatus... ... | reverse complement strand
CTCATGTTGACCTACCCTAAGTCGACAATGTGCGTTCGGCGTATGCCAATGCATTTGAGTTCGGGCCACGTGACTTTGATGCCGGGAAAATTTTACCCCCCCCCCTAATTTCCTCCAGTCGGACTTAGGGCGCCGGGCGGACTCACGTTGGGCTTTGCCCCAAATTTCTAGTTTAATTTTTTTTGTATGAAAATTAGTGAAAATTGTTTCAGAAAATAATTTTTTGCTTATGTATTATAGTGAGTTTTGGTAATTTTTGAAAATTTATGTTTCACATCATAGTGTAGCAACACAGTTGAAGTGTGGTGGGATATGTAACAAATACTTTTTGCTAATTGTTCACAGTACGTGCCAGTGAGAAAAATTTTGAATATCGGTTAATATTTGGCGAAGATATGAAAAATGACAAAGTGGGACGTTTTTTGAGACACGGTGTATATACACTGCAGTGCGTGTCAAGGCGCGTACAGAGCGAAAGAACTCAATTGAAATGAACTGCCAGCAACACAACTTAACACAACTAAACTGACATTTTAGTTTAGTTCAGTTCTGTCGCTTTGTACACGTCTTTAAGACAATTTTGTGTTTGATTATCTATATCGGGTAGGCCAAAAAGTGACGTCTTTTTAACAACGTCAATATAATGACATAAACTGCATACTGTCACATATTTTACTGTTTTTAATAACAACTTTAACGTTTGGTATTAATTATCCACAGTTTAAATGTGCTTATTTATTTGAAAACATTTAAATATTTTTTCAGAACCCAAATGTTTCTCCGCACGCAGATTGTGAATCAAGCAGCGTTCATCGTTAGTTAGTACAACCATCGTGACGAAATTGCAATTTATTTGCATAAAAACATTGACAAACAAAGAACGTCCCTATTTAAAAATAATAATTAAACCAAAATTGCAAATATACCCCACATAACATGAGCGAAAATCCAAATACCAAAGGGGTGTCACATTTGGCCTATTCTGTAGGTCTGTGTTTGCCGTATTTATAATGAAGGCCAGTGCTTAGAGGCATCACAGTTCTCAGACAAGAAACGCTGAAAGAGGACGATGTACACGCGTGCAACAAAATAGCAAAAAAATTGAAATACCTTAGAATAATAGGAAACGGTTGCCATCGACTCCATTTGCTGTACAAACATGCATAAAACTTGTATTTTGTCGCAGCGGTTTGCGTACACACTGTGTCTCAAAAAACCGGACACTGTATGTTGAAATAACTCCAACGAATCTAATTCAATAATAATAATAATTTTTGGTATAGTATTATTGGTTAGGAAAACACAATATTCACTACACTTCTTTCAAACGTCCATCATGCTATCATTAGCCTACCGACAATCGATTCAGTAGACCATGGGCAACTTCACTTTTTGACTTAGACTTTTGCTGAGCCTAAACTTCGGTACCTACTTGAGTCAATAAGTGAAGTGATTTCGCTGAGCGAAAACATGGCGACTGACACGGATAGTTTAGTAAATTAAAACAGTCTGGTACCAAAAATAAACGCCGTAATGGCTACACAGTGACGTGCGCTGCGCAATGAGCAAGTCCAAGCGTAATTGGTTTATGTATTTCCTGTTAGGTTTACCGATTTTCCGCCATTTTTAATCGTTTAGTTGAACTTTGATCTAAGTACAGACTTTAGCGTTCAGCTTTAGCTTTGGCTCAGCGAAAAGGCTCAGCGAAAGTCCAAGTCAAAATGTGAAGTCGCCCAATATGTTGTCAACAAATTTTTGTATGCTTAGACTAGCTTAGTTTGTTTTAGTTATTAGATGAAAGTCTTGGCGGTAATTATTTCAGTTAAATATAGCGATAGCTAGTTCGTTAAGCTTATTGACTCTGATGACTCAAAAAACGGGGCCACTAAATTACAAGTAAAACAAAGTGGCCCCGTTTTTAAGCCACCCTGTATATGCGAGAGTTTAGTGTTTACAGTACGGTTAAGTCACTTCGTTATAGGATTATTTTGCTTTGTTTGCAATGAAATAAGAGTACTTTTGTGCCAATGTGTTGCCTGTTTGTAGTCCAAAACCATAACTTCTTCAAAATTGGGTCAAAGTTGTCGTAAAAGCTTACGACAAAATTATTCAGCATGGACTCTAGTTTATGTAATACTTTTTATGCGGACATATGCCTGGGTTAAAAAGGACACGTCAAGCTATTGTGGGTAGTATTCGTAAACTCACGTGTGTCCGTTGCAATAAATTTTTGCTAAAAAAATTCCTCACGTAACACAAAAATAAACAAATAACAAACCAAATGCCACAGAGTAGCATTATGATAAGACGAATGCACCAAACTAACGCCCTGTTCTATAAGCAGTAGCTGAACGTTTTGTTTTTTAAATATCGTCAAAACCCACTGTTAACTTTTTGAGATATTTTGCACAAAACATGTTATAAGTAAAGCTATCAAATTAATGCGTTAACTTAACGCGTTAACGAGTTAATAAGTTAACGCTCGTTAAAAAAATTAACGCGCATACGTAATTTACTAAATTCTGTGAAACAGGAGTTCTAATATTCCACTCGATTGCAGTTATTTGACGATTGAATATTATTCAAGTAACTAGAATTTAGAAATTGTTTTGTTGCCTTTCCATTGATACTGTCACGGTCTTGCGACACAGGCACGAGTTCGTCGGTCGTCATTCCAGTTACACTCTTAATGTTGTCCAGCTACAATATCAGCAGTATTGATGATGCGTTATTAACGTGTTAACTCACGCGTTAAAAAATTAACGCGTCGACAGCTCTAATTATAAGAACTTACATAAGCTTACAGGTTACTGTAAAAAACTCAATGGCGAAAGTAATAAAAAGTTTTTCAGCCAGTAGGCCTAATCAGTGCACCATATTAGATGTCAGAAAGCACTGCCTCAACATGTGTGTGATAGACGCACCGGCGACCAATACGTTCAAGAACAGACTGACCCAATCCTCAATTTAAAAACAATTATGAATAGCGCCAGTTGTCACAGTGTCATGTTGATTCATAAGCGCACAACCAGACAGTATCCGGCCAATTCCTCACGACCTATAATAGGCCTACCGTGCAAGACACTTAACTAATAGTATGCCGATCAACGTAACAAATGGCATAAACGCCGTACAGAGAATAACATACTTTTATTAAGCAATACCACATTAGTGTTTGTGATTAAGCAAATTAGTCACGGCACACTTTCAATCCAACCGGGAAAAAATAACAAATAACGTTTCGCCGCGTTTAAATATCCGTATATAGCATATCAAAAGACGAACACTACTCAACTACCGACAGTTCGTAAGCAGTTACAAAAGTATAACAAACAAACTTCAAAACACAGCGCCTCTCTGAACAACTGCGAAGGCACTGAGACCAATTAAGGGTTTCATTTCACTTATGTCGCTCAGTACGTATCATTAGTCTACCAATGGATGATGAAATAATTTTTGTATTTAGTTGTTCTACATTTCCTATGCAGCAATTTAAGCTATGCATAGGCCTATGCGTTCACTTAGGCCTACTATTCGTTTCAATAGGCCCAAGTTAATAAGGGCTTTGTGCAAGATTTGGAGGGAAGCTAATGCAAATGGAGGGAAGCTAATTTGACGAATACCTAATCGGTTGCTGTTATTGTAGGAAAAGTATTTTCAAAGGTCGTTTGGTGCTGGATGTTTGGTATAGCGAGGCGTCCTGGCTGTTGGGACGTCAGCTACTTATAAAAAATATAAACATTGGACTTTTCCTAGCTGTCTGAGCTTTGCTAAGGCGAAGATCATAACTAAACTTAGTTCCTGGGTGGTAGCCTGGGGAAGAAATTGAATATTAAGTAGCAGTAGGCCAAGGCTACGAACGGCATCGTCGTAGCTCCTTAAAAGGCTTCCTCTGAGTCTCGTGTTGGCCTGGAGCCAGGAAATCGCTAAGACCTAAGTTCAGTTAGGCCCGAGAAATCCACGCCTCTTGACGTCACTCTAGGCTACTGAGTTTTTTTCTGACAGCTAATGGACGCCTTTCGCTTTCTGAGTTTTGTTCGGATAATATCACCGTAATAAAATCGAGGAAAATTCTACAGCAACCGCCTTATAATTGTCTATAAAAGCCATCTCACAGATTATTAACTACTGGCCTCTATCCACTTCCTTCTCTTTTAATTTTATCCTTTTTTCATGATTTTCTCGAAGCAGCTATGTAGAATAGAAAGAGGAAAGGCTGGGTGTGCGTATATATTTAAACTCGACAGGATCAGGCGACTCTTGGCTTAGTTTTTTTGGTGTAGGCCTAAGATATGACACGTGCGATTAAGTTACTGTTTCTTCACTGTATGTGCGATCTTTTGAATAGGTCGCAATATGGGTTTTCGACGTCTGTCCGTCTGTCTGTCCCGTACGTGCTTCTAACTCCAAAATGCGTAGAAAAACCAAATTTGGTATAAACGTTTCCCGGGCCATGAGTAACTTGTGCATCAAATTTCAACTACCAAGGTCAAAGGTTAAGCTATATGACGCACACAATCTCCATAAAACGGCGCATATTTCTACTTACGGCATGCGGATCACGCGCTGGCCGAGCGGCTTTGTCCATTGCACACTAAGTTCAGTGTGATCGGCACGTATGACCCTTGGCAACTAATCGTACAGACGGCCGCTTACGTGTCGGCATAAGGCGTGCAGACATAGTTTCTTGTTTTAACAGTTTTTATTGCTCTGGATCCGCTAGACCGCCACCATGAATGGTTGAAAAACACAAACACACGCGTTCTAGCTTTGCTACACACGGCCAGCAGTAGTGATGTGTCGATATCGTTCGATACTGTGCCACTAAAGTATCACATTAATGATAGTTTTCGATAAATTAGTTATAAAGCAGTATGTTTTTTACTTTAAATACAACTAAATGTTTTAAAAATATTTTTATTATAAATTAATGAACAGTAAATGATAACGTGGTCAAATTAACGTGTAAAACAACTTGCAAAATGCTAATTTTCCCATCAAATGTCGAAAATAGCCAAAAATTCTGATATTGACCCATCACTAAGCATCGGCTATATAGTTTATGTCGTTTCTCGACTGCGCCAAGCCATTCCGGACAAAATACACGACAGCAGCAGCACTGCAAATCTAGCAACGCGCACAGCACTCATTGCGACAATAAATACAGCTAAATAAATAGGCTACAGCTCGCCTTGCCGTATTGAACAAAAAAACACCAACCAACTTGTGAAATAACTGGAAGTGAGTTTTACATTGTATATCGTAAAAAATGCACACCCACACACTCAAGTAAAAACGCACACAAGCGCACGCACACGCTCGATACACGCATACTTCGGATTCTTCCTTTATTCATATTTTTTACATCAATCGCCAGGAAAAATTGCGCTATTTATTCTAAGCTGCAAAACACAAAAAAAAACTGTCCGGTTTCAAGTGACACAATTGTTGATGGCCCTTCGACTGCACGTATCCAACAGACACTGAGAGATTAAGTTGTCGATTAGCGTTGGTTTTTTTCTCTCTCTCTGTCATATACAGGCCTGCCGTTAGTAACAAGTTTGCTGCCACACTGCCGAGTGTATTCTGCTAACTGATATTAGCAACGAAACGGATCAACAAATTGCTTTCAGTGCTACACAAACGGTATAAGTAATATATGCAAAAAGATACAAAATAGTGGAATCCGGAATCATACTATGGCTTGTATTACAACACGGAGCACCAGAAAACGGTATGTTATATCGGGTGGTCTGTAAAAAACTAGGCCACAAAGTTTCGTAACTTCAACAATTTCATCAATTATTGACCAATTTTCAAACTATTTTATTAGCGCACGTACGTTGAAATACATTAATCAGTGTTAAAGAAAAACCTACACACATCATGCCACTACATAATTTTCTGAATTTTGATATTCATAAGATGATGATAATAATATTCTACAAGCTGTTGCAGCGACGCGTGTGAAGTATAAAATTATTGCTGGGCTTGTCGGAAAAAAACATTTCAGTGAAAATCAGTCAATACTTGATATGGTTTAAAGAAAAGAAAACTTTGCGGCCTATTTTTTGACCACCCTACACTCTACACTTTGGTCCGAGCAGACTGCCATATAACAGGAAGTATAAGTAATCAGTGATCTTGGTCTTCTTACCGTTACTTTATCAGCGGCCAAAAACTGACGACCTTCGTGTTGGCCATAAAAGTGGATAGTAACTATGGCATTTGGGACCCGTGTTTAATCGTTTTAATAACAGAAAGTTATGATATTACACAAAAAATAAAGAAACCCCAGTTAATTTAATATAAACAAAAAATCGACAACATTTGACATTAGATTAAAGTGCTTTATCTGTAGCGTTTGAATTAACAAGTGTTTTAATAATTTTATATACGTATAGTTAATTTTTTTAACTAAATATTTTGATACTTAAACAAAAACAACTAGCCTCAAGTTTTATGACTTTATAGACACAGCAAATGTATTGATTCCTCCTAAAAACTTTACCTCTAAAGCAAATCCAAAATCCAGGGTCTAGGAGAACTTTTCAACATTTTTTGCTTTTCAAATATTTATTGTAGCAATTAGCAGTGCCAATTAGCAACGATAACTGCTCAAGTTTCGTTTCTGCAATTCGTCGTTATTGGTCCCGTTCCAAAATGTGACGGACAGAGCGATCCGAACAATCTGCTCTCGCTCCGTTCTTTCTATCGCCTGAACAAAATGTTCCCAAGCGCTTTTCTGAAAAAAGCAGAATCTAAACCGTCACAAAAATCTATTCCCTGCGGTGGTTAAAACGGACGGGACCATTGTTGAACGAACCGTGCATTAGCACTTCAAGTATAAGCCTTCACTCCGCAGACAGGCTATAAGCTCACATTACGTAGTCGTAAAATCCGCTATAGGCCTACATCGACTTACGTTTCGTGTTTCATAAATAATAACACCATCTTCTTCTCGGTGGTACAAGTTTCAATTTTAAAACAACCATGTCAGTCAGTGAATTAAATACCTTTATAGTATCACGACGTCGCAAAGAAACTAGACTGGCGTGTAATAGCTGTTGTTAAAATCGCGCCAGTTTTGGTAACGATTTCTGAATAAGATCAGTCATTAAGTCCAAAGTCCGATGAGTAACCTCTACCGCAACCTTCAAGATACTGACCTCATAGTTACCACTACTAGGTAGTGTTTGAATGCATGCGTCAAACGGTTGCTTGTCACGTGTGTATGGCTTTGTTCAGATGTCGTATCCGACGTATTTCAGCGGGTTTACTATATTGTATTTGCCATTCCACGAACCCGCATTTCACCGTCGAGAAATCTGCATTGGGTTTGATATTATACAACAGGACGAGAGGGGAAGAGGAAGGGGACTCCAGACGGCAAATGCTCACCAAAGGTTAAAAGCCCGTGTTGCGCCGAGTACACATCGTCACTAGTGCTGTTCCGTTTACGGAGACAGCGTCTCAAGACTTTTCTGCGTCGATGTTTATATCCGGACATAGTTATATACCTGACACTTCAGCGACGTGGTTCTAGAAATGATGACGTTAAATCCCTCTTCGTGATGATGTCGATGACGATAATGATGATAATGAAGATGATGCGGGTAAACAAGAAAGCCGTTTAGTGGACGAAGGGCTTGTTTTCGGCGGCGGCGTCGGCGGCAGTGCGTGATGTCATGCAGAGCAGCAGGTCACGTGGTACGTAGGAGGACTGCAAACGATTGGTCGAGGACGTCTCGAGGTACAGTTTATCGACGGTGGTCGTCGGCCACGGTAATTCGCTGGCGGTAGCACCACCAGCAGTAGGGTGGAAGCCGGCGGGACCTAGCGTCAGCGGGGAGTCCGGTACGCCGTCACTGCCGCAGCCGAGTGACGAGCTCGTCGACGGAGTGTCTGGAAGTGCCGCGGAGGTGGCCGCAGCGTCGTCGTCGTCGTCGTTGCTATCGTTCCACCAGTTCCACCAGTCCACACCAGTTAGATCGTCTGCTCACAGATTACAGCACAGATTCCATTACGCCGACTTTCACCGCAACTTCCCCGCGGCGAAGTTTCGGTGAAAGTCGCAGACACAAATCACGAAAGTCCGAGGACAAAAAGTCGGCGTAATAGAATTAGGGTTTTACAGCCCACACTCCATCGTTTCGTTTTGTGTCTTGTGCAGCTTGTTAAACAGGAAGTCGCTCTCGTACAAGCCGTGGCGGAAATGACTGACCAATGACCGTCGTCATAGCACCAACACCAACAAAATTCCGAAATGACACGAGGCCAGAGAAAACAAAAATTTTCCAAAAAAAAATTTTTAGTATGTAAAACATATCTGCAAGTGCCATTACTAAAACTAAAACAGAAACATTTTGCAAACTGTTTGCAAACTGTTTTCATTTTGATTTATACGTAACTACGGCTTTAACGAAGCGCACCTGCGGAGATGTCCATATCAGGCACGTTGAACGTAGGAGAAAACTCGTCATCGTAGTATCGCCAGTCTAAGTTGTTGCTATTGTTGTTGTCACCGCCAGCGCCGCTGCCACTATAGAATACTATGCCGTCCTTCTCGTTCGATACTTTCTTCTCTGTAAACAGGCATCATGCACATGCAACTGATACAGATACGGCTGCAAAGAAAACCGGAAAATAAGCACTTACACAATGCGGATCTCCACCAAGATGGACGTGGATGCTGGTTTTTCCACAATGGTACTTTTGCAGCAGTTTATTGCACGACTAAAACGTAGTCACTGCCTTGTACAAATAAGTACAGCTGCCGCGTTTTTTGACAATATCGGTCACATACAGATATAAGTTATAGCGAAACGAAATTAGCCGCCAAAGCTTAGCATGTCTAACGGTGATAAAGGAATTTCACAGTAGCCTTATGTGATATGCTCCGCAACTTTTAAACTCACAAATGTTTCAATAATTCCATTTCAATCTCCCTTTGGTTATCAAAAGTACAGCCTAACAGACGGGCGACAAAAATGGCATCCTGCAGTAGCAGTCCTTAAAAGATTTTTTTTATCTAGAACCAAGCGACGTAATGCTGGAAAACTAGACAGCTGCCTGGAGAGCTAGACCTAGATTACGTACAGTAATGGCAGTAGCAGCAGAAGTAATATAGTAATTTTATCAATGAAGATTTCGCAATAATAATAAATCTTAACGAAGACAAATAGCACACTTTAAAAGTTTCGGTTTCTCAGCGGTGTTTTGGTGTATTACTGAGCAACAAACAATCTGAGAGCCGATCGAATCGGACTGACCGGTGAAAGCTGGCAGAGAGTCGAGTATATCGTTGAGGTCAGCTATTGACGCTGTAGCAGCAGCCAGCTCGTCGTCGTCCGTGGGACTCGCTACCAGCGCCGCCGGCGTCTCGATCGGTGACACTGCCGTCGCATCGCCGCCGCTGTACACAGCATTGTAACAAGAACTGACGTTAAAAGCTGTATATAGCGTTTCGTGGCAACTCACCTCAGAGCTACAGAGCGTCACCTGCCACATGAGATCACAGTGTTACCTGTCACCCGACACAGGTAAACGCGCCCCGCCTCAACGCCAGCCGGACAAGTCAGTACTCGATTTACCTACCCCAGAGGGATGGAAGGCTGAGTTGGCATAAATGATGGTTATGTGCGTAGATGATTTACCTGTCCACCGACAGTCACCCATCCAATTAGTAACCACGTGATAACGACCTAACCGGGAGTCAAACCTATGACCTCGCGATCGTAAGTCCGACATCCTACCGTTACGCCACTAAGCCACCGATGCCGAGTGCCGACATGATAATACGGCCGTCCGTCCAGTTGCCAGTTTTTCGCGAGCGTTGACAGTAAAATAGTGTCACCACACAAGCCGTGACTACGCGAGATAGACGTCACTTTCTCGACACTTCTGACGTAAGATAATCTCGATTTTTACGCTTTAAAAATGAAAATTTTGCATATCGATTTATTACTAACCTGGAAACGTTTACATCGACTAGTTTTTGTTCCTGCCCTTTTCATTGTCGAGTTAAAAACCCACAGAAACGAACAGACGGACAGGCAAAGCGCGTAATACGACCTAGGCATATAAGACGATAGCACATCAATAATTCTGCTGCAGTTTATTAGCTAAACAATGCGCAATACAGACAACTTCTAATGAACGACCATGGTGATGACGATACGTCGGAATACCGTGATGAGACCAAGAGTAAACATTGCACATGCTGCCACAAATTAGCAAGAGAGTCTCGGTTTTGTATACGTCGTTTCCATGCACTTGTTACCCTATTTTATGCACAGTGCAGACTGCTTGCTGCTGGTGGTAAACGAACGCAACCAGCATTCCCGGTGTAACTCTGCTCGGGGGCACTGGCAGATTGTTGTCTTCAGCTACTTTACCAAACGTGCAACCAGATGGCTGAAAATGCAAACGTTTCGAAGTGTATACAAACGGTAGAGATCGCATTTTTTATGTCAGCTGATGCTTTTCGAATTACGGTGCCAAGAACTGCTAAGTCTAGATTTTAAATCTAGTTTTAAAACGCTTTATCAAAAGTCTTTTTCTGTTCACTCTCTGGCAATATGCTTATCTTATGTATGAGCCAAAGAGCGCACACATCGTCAACATTATGTTTACGTGCTTTCTCGCCTACAACGAGAAACAAAGCAAATAGCACAACATTCCTGCTATTAGACTTCGTATAATTTATAACGATTTATTTTGCGTGTCTTGTATCGCTTCAAAAATAGGTTTTAATGTATTTAATATTCTGGCAAAAAGGTTTCAGAATTTTATTAAAAATACTCTGAATTATCAAACAACTGTTTTATTTTTATGTAAAGAAAAAAAAATAACGATGATAAAAATAAAACCTGGCGAAAGTAAAAGAATTTCTTTTATCACGTTAATCCTCAGACACGGAGCACGAAATTGGCAGATAGACACAAGGCCATACATGCAATCAGATAAAATTTGAAAAATAAAAAAAAACTACTACTAACGTTTGCTGAGTTGGTTGCAAGCTGAAATGGAGTTGGTGTGGCTGAGCGGCATCAAGTCGATGGGTTCGAGATAGCAACGAGTCGTGAGCGACGCTGTACTGCTGCGTCGGCGGCGGCTGCTGCTGCTGCTGATGTTGCAGGTTCGCCGTGGTGGAACATGTCAGATGAGCCGCCGCCGCCGCGTCGTGAACGGAATACGATAAGCCGACACTGACTGGGCCCGGCGCCGCGGTAGGTATGACGTCAGTGTAATCCAATGATCTCGACTGCGAGGATGAAACCGCGAGCCGTGGTGGCGGCACGTCGATATCAGCGGGGGTCTGCACGATGGGTGACGCCGTCGACGTGTTGGAAGGTTGTCGATGAGGCAGCGGAGGTTGCTCTGCGGCGCACTGTGCCTCTATGAGCGCACGTCGAGACTGTTCCAACTGACGCCGCAGCTCGCAGATCAACAACTGCTGCTGACGACACAGCGTCACCTGGCTCTCCGTGTCCCTCGCTTGCACCCGCCACAGATCCTCGCCAACGCGACCTTGACCTTGACCTTGACCCGTCACGTTCTGACCTTGAACCACCAGCTGCTGCCGGTGTTGTCCGTGACCCAGTTCCTGACGGACCGGAGCGTCTCTGAAACGCCAGAGTTCTTCGTGACCTGGACTCGCCTGACCCGCCTGCTGATACTGAGTCAGCTGCTGCTGCTGCCGTCTATCAGCTGTAGTAGGCATCATTTGACCGCTGAGTGGCTGTACGCTGCCATTCATTAGATTCGCGGTGGGGCTCATTATGCTGCCATGCAAGACAGCTGCACGTTGTGTGGTGTTCGTAACTGAATTCAACTGGCGTGGCGCGGCTACCGCCGGACCGACGCCACTGCACATAGTTCTCGTTATTGCTGTTACGATTTCAGAGCTCGGCGGCGGCAGCGGCCTTGGCGGAGCTGTAGTCGTGGCCGACACGCTGCTGACCACGCCAGTGGATGTAGTGCTGCACCTAGCTGACGATGACGACAACGATGATGATGCTGATGACAATGATGTGGTGGTAGCTGTGACGGTGACTGTGGTAGTAGAACTGATTGCAGCGAGTTCGGCGTTGCGCTGTCGCTGCGCCGCACGGATGCTCAGGATGCGCGCGACTATCGCTTGACTCTGAATCAAACTCGCCCGCGCTTCGCTCGAGGTCGACGTTGTCACTGATGTCACTGGCGACGAGGACGAGGCCGAGGTGGACTTGGAGACGCTGGACGGGACGACGATTGACGCCGCGGACGATGCGCTGACGGGCGGCGGTCTCTGCTGTACTGCCGCCGTTGCCGCGGGTAAGGACTGGACTGCAGCAGACTGGACCGAGCTCGACGGTACGACGTACGACGCCGTGCTACCGCTGACGCAGTTAAACGATGCGTCGAAGTTGGTCTGCTGCAGACGGCGTATCAGGTTCGGTTTGGGTCCGCCGGTCGGCAGGCGGCGACGTCGACACTCGTCTCTGAGTGCAGCGACAGTCATTAGTCCGAGACGGTTCACCGGCTGTGTCCCTGCTGCTCGCGCCGCCTCGTCGGCAGTCCCTGAAGATTTCTGTCGGCCTGATCGGGCGCTGGTCAGCAGAGGTGCCGAGGTCGACGCGTTGGCGATGAGCGGGGGTCGACGACCAGCCGCCGCCGCCGCCGCCGCCGCAGCTAACACACCCGGCCAGATGACCGGT
>Ga0209367_1010091_pt1 | contig 12702 bp, 5 predicted proteins | sample WorMetLIZISLAND2_FD_187412 | JGI IMG/M metagenome (GOLD analysis project Ga0209367, IMG submission 187412) | Marine gutless worms symbiont microbial communities from Max Planck institute for Marine Microbiology, Germany - Olavius geniculatus... ... | reverse complement strand
GCTATATTTAAAATAGCCTGCACATTATCAACCAATACTATATCGAGAATATTTGAACCACGTGTGGGACGTTCCACAATCTGTGTAAAACCGTATTCAATAGCAAACTCGAAGAAAGGTTTATGCACCTGGTCATCAACACCGGACAAATTAAACCATTCAATTTTAGGCAAATTAAGATCGCCAACTATAATATTGCTAGAGAGAGTACTGCGATATACTTTAAAACACTCATCAATAGGCATATGTGACTACGTGCACGATTAGAAAAAGACGGAGCCCTGTAGACAAGAAAATAACGAATTGAAGAGTACGAGTTAGGAGCTACTAAATCAAAGCACAGCAGTTCTAAATTGGAGTATTTTTCACCCAGATTAACTGGTGTTACTTGCAACGAGTTATTAACAAAAGCGCAGACCCCTCCTGCACTAGTAACAGAACGATCGCAGCGTAAAACCGTGAACTTTCCTTCTGGGTCCTAAAGGCCGTTGGTAATACCCTCGTGCAACCAGGACTCAGTAATCAACAAAATGTCAAACTTGCTTGAATAAAGAAGGTAATGAAGCTCAACAAGTTTATTGCATAGGCTACGAGCGTTAAACGTGACACATGCAACATTGCCAGCAGTTTCAGGCTTGATATTGAGGAAAGGGCAAAGTACTACAATCAGAACAATTATTATCAACACTACTGTCACCACGAACACTAGTACAATTGACAGTACGGGCAGTACATCTATTATCGTCCACAACAAGGGATGTTATGTTCACAGTAGAACCATCGGATTGCTGATCAAGGTCAGATCCATTGGTTGAGCAACTGGTAGAGCAGTAAAGACTATCACGAGCTGGAATAACAACACGGGCAGAATTAGCAGCCGTGTTAGACTGACCATTTAAATCACTGCCCTTAACTACTGATCGAAGACGTGCCCTGTTTTCACGCCGCTTAACACGTAGCTGATATGCAAGCTTAGCCTGTGCTGGAGAGAGGTCAGGGTTGAAATAAACATTACTGGCAACATAATTGTCAGAAGACTGACGAAGCATCCGTGCAGAGCTAAGTAGGTCAGAGGCAGCCGTCTCAGAGCGAAGGCGCACAAGTAAACGTCTTGGAGTTGTTCTTGCTGGGTCGACTGTTCCTAAGCGCCAACAATCTGACTCACCGACCAGAGGCTTAGTGGTCAGGTTTAATTCGCACAGAGCTAGGAACTGGTCCCGATCATTAGTCAACTGGCTTTCGGGTAACCTGACACAATAATGTTCTTTTTGCGCCGCTGCTGATCTAGCATCGTTTTCTCAACAAGAAGTGGTACGTCATGTACAACATCAGGAATATGAACAGGTGCGTGCTGTTTGGCATGAATGTTATCATTTTTATAATTTGACACTGCAGTGAGAGACAATTCAATTTCAGCCAGCTTTTCTGCCATTTGAGCTTGGGCAGCATGAAGTTGTTTAATCTGGTCTCGGCAAGAACTTCGGCAATCCACGCAGACCCAACCACAAGACTGTACGATGGGTAACAATAAGTCAAAAACATCCGCGGGCAGTGTTGAACATTGCTGGTCATAAACATTCAGACAAATATCACACGTAAGTGAGCCGCCGGAACAGGAACTATTACAAACTGTGCAGCAGACTTTGGTTGGCACTTTGGTGGTAGACCGTGTGTCACTATTAGAACTGTTATTGGAACTGGTTTGTTTTTGCTTTGACTTAAATTTGGAAGCTTTGATAGACTTCTTATTCAGACTGGGAAAACGTGCCTCCTCGCAGGCCGGACAAAGAAAAATATCTCCCTGGCAGTTCCTCACAGTACTGTCACATACATTTCTGGGGCATACCGAGGTTCCCCTGTTAGTGGGGATACCTTCGCACCGCATTGCGTTTATACTGTAACCTAAGACGAATTTATCCGTGACTCCGTGACAGAACTTAACAGACCTTCTCGCCAAGGTAACGGCGTGGCGCCACCGAATTGAATTTTCTTTAGAGTCGCTGAGGTTGGCAATACATCAACGTCAACAGCTATATAATTATGCTGGTGATAACACGTGGTAAGTTGTATATAAAGTTCAGCAAATTTCTGCCAAGGTAAAAGACTGGCGAGCCGATTCGGAACCAGATAACCAGTGATAAATTGTATATGAAAGACAGCAAACTTCTGCCAAGGTAACGGCCTGGCGAGCCGAATCCAGAACCAGATGACCAATAAGTAATGCTTTATGTAGGTGCGGATGTACAGTGAGGCTGGCCAAGCCGTCGGTAAGCCGCCGGTGAGGAGTTGCAATCATCCAGTCCAAGATGGCGCCGTCGTTGTGCTGTTGGCGTCGTGACAAGTTTGCCGTAGAATCACACTTCGCCACTTCAACTCAAACTAACGCAACTTAAAATGCGTACTATAACTAAAAACGAATTTGGTCAGGACTAGTTACAAAACTTAGCGAACGTAAAACTAACATAAAACTAAATTAAAAGCAACGTGTAATAAAAACCAGTGTTACGCCATGACGTAGAATCATGTATTGTCTATCTATTGTTTTGTCTTGTATCTTGTATTTATCTCTTGTATCTATTTAGCTTCTGGCTGCAACACGTGGCCTAATAAAAATGTTTCATTCATTTATGCATTCATTCATTCATTCATAAATTATTCAGGGATTCTGATGCTATGGGCGTCACTGACACTGTAGACGCTATGATCAGCAGATGTCATCGTTGTGGGCTTGGCGGCGAAAATTCAATCTCACATCCGCATCGTATGCGGTATATTACATCCGCTTGTCTGTTGCTGTGCGCCGATCATTCGGCAATAGGCGACGATGTGACGAAATGGGAAACTTTAATATAAAAAGTGCTTATTAAATTGAAATAGCCTAAGCGTTGTCGGAAAGACATACCGGCCTAAAAAATCTGATTACAGTCAGTCATGAAAATCATTTACGATCACAAAAAAGCTAATGATAAGTTGCGTAATACATGACATCGTATAGTTAGTTTGATAGATTGTGTTATACATATTTCTAAAGATTTCCAAGACAATTGCAACCAAACCGCTAGACCACCCCGCTGTCGTTCGACTGTTTCTGCAATGAATACCCGCAAATATTTGCTTAGCCTAAGATCACACGTCAAAGATCTGGTACTTGCTAAAGTGCTTCTTACACGAGTCAGATTCGCGACCGGAAACGCTTTACAATCTCGGAAGTGGCAGCTAATTGGAATAAGCTAATTATGCAACAGCGCACTATGCGGCCATCCATTGGTTAGCGAACATTATTGGATCCGTGGTTTGCAGCTAGCAGACATACCGTTGCTCCAATTAGTTACATTAAGCATTCACCACGTAGCCCGTAAGCTATTACTCACTTCTCGTCCCGCTGAGGGTAGGAGACTAAGTTGACCTGGGTTTTACGTTACTCCACTACAGCAGAAAAAGAAAAGATAAGGAAGAATAAATAATTAAGAAAAGAAGTACAGTATAGGTAATTGAAATTCTGCACACTCCCTGCACTGAGGACCGCGGTACCGCGTCACAAAGGCGACTGGGGATGGTCTGGCGGCGGCGATGGGACAATGTTTTCGATTCTCCCTGGCGGCGACTGTCAGAGTCTGTCGTGTGCAACAACGCGTCGATATGTGATGAGCGATTGTGAAAGAATCAGTCATCATATTAAAATCAGTGCCTGTTCACCAGAATCAGTGATCATCATCCGCATGAAAAACTGAAACGGGCGCCATGACGGATTGAATACATGCACGATGCGACAACCGCGGACGCTTGATTGTTTCAACCGAAGAAGAACAATAACAAGGCAAGGAACAGAAAGAAAATCATATGCGCGTCGTATGTTTCAACTAACGTAGTGATTGTTTGCTTGCTGTTCATGAGAGCATGAGACGTATGAAAACACGACATATAATTAGGCTCTATCGTTATGTAAGAACAAAACTTGTGCTTGGTGCCGGCACATTATGCGGCCGTCCACGTAAAGCTGTACAATACTAGCGCTCACCATTGACTTTGTGGACCGTTTGTTTGCGAGGTAGGTGTCCATATGAAATAGACATAGACACACTGGCAGACGAACGGGGCAAAGACCGAAGATCAGTCACATTATTATCTCCGCTAGCTTTGTCTATGTCTGACTGTCTCTCTGTCCGTCTGCAAGGTAAGTCAAAAGGTTGTTAGTTGTCGAGTAATTTTCAGAATTTTTTTGCAGAGCGTAACCAAATTGTTTTTACAAAGTCGGTTAAGTTGTCTATTTTCACGTTTTCTGAATCTGCATGGATCTTGAACGAAAATCGTGATCCGGACGCAAAAAAATTAAAGATTATTTATTTATCTGATAGTATATGGAGTAACGATAATGACATCTTGTTCGCCTTGCTATGTTTCCGTCTTTACTTGGTGATAAGAACCGTTTACTTTTTCATACAAAGTGGCCAACAACCGACCCGAATCCGATACGCGTAATATTGTTGTCGATCATAATCGTCATTATTAAAATGATAACTTTTTACGTAATCTGTGGTGCAATCAAATTCAAAGCCACAGCACAGTTTTTAAAATTAAAAAAAAACACTAAATCAATAATCAAAATCAAAAACAAATTAACAAAATAGAAGCAAAAAATTGTATACGAACGCTACATGTGCTGTCTGTCCGTTACAGAATCGACAACAATATTTTAATTTTTTTCCGACAAAATTACGTCATTGGCGTGTCGTATGCGCGGTATCCTTGTAGTGTATTATGTGTGGTAATGTACCTTTGTATTTTCGGTAAAATAAAATTAAAATCTAGCATACTTTTTTACTAAAATATTTGGAGTTTATTTTCTTATAATTATTTATTTTTTGGACATTAAATAATAAATATTTTAAATTCATATCTTTCGTGAAAAAGGTCATCAAACGTCGCCTTTTAGTGTGGTATAAAGCCACATATAGGTGCTGTCAGAGCTCCCTGTAAATACGTTATGTAACAATTGCTATAAGATACGTTATGTTGTGACAATGGCAGTCACGTGATAGACAGCCTAGGCCCTTTCGGCCGGCTCCGGCAGTATAAAAGGCGAAGCGCAGTGATGATAACTGATCAGTTTGAACGAGCGCTTGGACAGAGTACATCGACTGACAAGGTGCTGAGTCTTCGCCTTCACAGACGGAGCAACGAAAACCAACGAAGCACAGTCCAAACGAAATCCACTGTTCAATAATGACTATATCATTCACATTCCATTTACGGTCATTTCACGAAGACCTTTTCGTCGGCAACCCTTTGTTTAACACGAACTCATTACCAGCATGGGTAACCGCCTATCTTTCGGGCCGAAAGTACCCATGAAGCTGAGATCTTGCAATCACGCAGTACTAAAGACGAAGCGAAAGCAGCGTGTGGTTACATCCTGTCAGCTATTTTGGTCCTCACATGACATAACGCAGTTTCCGTGGCATTTCTTACAAATTCATTTGCTATTTGTAGGAATAATCAAAGAACGTGCTGAGCAATGAAGTGAGTACTAAATGCACCGGTGAAGCCAAGCGACGTCAGATCAGTCAGCTGTGATGGTCAATGAGTGCTGGCTGGCCACATTAGGTAGTGTGACGTTGCGGTTGCTTCATTTCCCGTCATTACTGTGATCGTTGGGGAAAGAACGTTCTCCACATTCTACACTGGACAGCTTGTCTTTCTGCTCTGGCCCGCATGCTGCGAAAACTTATCTTCCGAGCTATCTTGTATGAACTAGCACTGCTGCCTTATCCGCTAACAAACCAGAATGATGTTGTTTTTCATTTTCGTATTCTTTTTATATTTGCATTTTGTTTGTTTATCTTATTACATTATATTGTTTTTTTTTCAATTTATGCTGGTAAATGAAAATTTTTTTCTTCAGCGACAGTTAATTTTAACGATGTTAGCAAGGCCACACGGCACGAGGCTCAGCGTTTTCTGTTATTTGCTCGAAATTTATGCTCATTGTGAATGCAAAATATTACCAACTATCTGCAGAAAAATAATTTATAAATAATGTACAAAAAATAAATTACTTCCCAAGCCATAAACCCCATAGAGTGGCGCTAATATTTGTTTTCTTAACTCTTAATCAGACACCAGTTTACACTGCGAGACCACGGATACGGAGGTAATGCATCGCGCGGTGTGCTTGTTTACGTTCCAGTTTTTACAGGTACTCATTGCGCTATCCACGAAAAAATAAACGGCCAGGCTAATTGGACGTGGGTTACAGATAAAAACAATAAAAGTCGAAAAAATCAAGCATCAGTGCTACGGCTGAAGCCGTTACACAACAGGTTTCTGTGTAGTTTTTGAGCATCATAGTCAAATAGGTCTCGATAACAATTCAAAGTAATAAAGTTTGCGTGCATTTCACATCCACGCGCACAAGAGGCTGGAGTTACGAAGTATAAGTGAAGTTTTGGGCTATAGGCCTAGGCTCTACTGGTTTTATACAGCGAACACTAGTGACGAGAGAGCATCATTGGCGTCGCCATGCTGCTGCTGAGCACTGGGTCACGTGCCGCCTTCAAATTCCAACTATACAGGATGATCCAAAAAACGTCCCAAATTGTTTTTGTCAGAACTTCGTCAAATCTCCACTAAATGTGAACATTTTTGGCACACAGATAGCCAAAAGGATAACATTATGTGAGGTATACTCTTTGACCACCTCACCTAATTTATGTCAACGCACTACCGTGTTGAAGACAAATGCTCCAAATTGTTGCATAATGCTTTGTTGTTGTCACCATAAAACTTCTGACGACTTAATTAAGCAAACAATAAACTAAAATGTGATTTATTTAGCAGAATTATAAGTTTGTGTAACAACTTGCTTTCAAGTTATCATAATTTATGCCCAAAGTGTACACAATGGCTTAGACGTGACACCGCGGCTGATAGCGGCATTAACGATCAACTGATCAAACTCCACAGCACTCATTCATGGATTAGACGTGTTTTAAGCTCACCAGTCAGCTATTTTGTTGTCTGCTATTTTTAGCGTAAAATATTCAATTCCACAAAACTGTTAAATTACGCGGCGCCCTTTGTTTAATTGATAATGAAAAGGTGAGCAATCTGGTAATCACCACGAAATGCAGCAATTTGCAGCATCTGTGTTTTATACGGTAGTGTGTTGACATAAATTATGTTAGATGAAAAATGAGCATAGGCCTACTTTACATAATTCTATCGTCTTGTCCATCTGTATGCCAAAAAGTAGCAACTTTGATGAAGATTTGTATTTAATTTTTAAAATTATTTTAAAGACACACAACCACTTTTGTGGTTGCCTATTCAGTGATAATCATTTTAGCATATTTTGCGCATGGTTCTGTTAATGTTTATTGCACTAATTTTATAATATTTGTGTCTGTTGCTCTTAAATTATTTTCTTTTAGTTTTGTGCCCTCTCGCACCAAATCCTGGCGACCCCACTGTGACTGCAGAGCAGCCTCTCCGACACGGTTGCCTCACCAATGTGACACAATGCAACACAGTCCAGACTACAGCCGCGTCTCCAGACCGTACCAAGCTGCAGTGAACTCGAGTTGATTCAAGTGGAAAGACGGCCTCACTAATTAACAAACTGGCCGGGCGTCGTCCGTCCGTCACACCACATCAGTACGATGCTTTAGCCGCCCATCACTAGCTAGGTGGCAGTGCTCAGTGCTCACATTGCACAGACCCATACAGTCGACCACAGCACGCTGCTGCATAGCCCTGATAGCATGCTCATTGCTCCGTCTTCACTGGCAGGCGACTGACCGGCGAGTGGCCCGCGAAAATTTCCCGAACGTTTAGTTGCGTTTTACCCTTAATCCACAAAAACAAATTCTCTAGACTAAGTAAACGAAGGAATCGAGACGAAGGCGAACTACTCACCAGACATGGACAATACTGCCGTTTATGCACTCGTGCTGTTTATAAAAGGTTAAAGCGTTAAAGCGCTGCGTAGGCCTACGTGCTCATTATGGGAAATTCATCGCAAAGCTACCTAGCGTCACCTGCCATACGGGATCTCACGGTGTTACCTGCCGCTCGACACAGATGAATACGTCCCTCTATAATTCCAGCTAAGCAGGCCAACACTCTACTTATTCACTCCGAAGGGATGGAAGGCTGAGTACTGTTGATCCTGGTGTTGGTGTATATCGAGATGGTTTACCTGTCCGCAACCACTTGATAGCGACACGGTCTGGGACCAGACCGAAAGTTGAACTAACCACCTATTGATCGCAAGTTCAGCGTTCTAACCATTATGTCCCACCAAGCCGCCCATCTTTATAGTCCTGTCTGGAGTGGTATAACAAATCGCTAACATCGTGAACAAGCACTACGTTACACTGTATTACATTCCCTAGCGTTATTAGTCGACCGTGCAATTAGTTCAGGCGTGTGTTAAACGACTGTCTAAACTAATATATGTCACTCTAGACACAAACCAATCGACGCACTCGCAGCGGCGGTATTTATAAGCAAATTTTTCGCGTCTTTTAAGTGGTTTCGCCGGCCAGTTTTGAACAAATACATAAAGCATACAATACATGAAGCAGACATAAGGCAAACTTAGAGCACACGTCGTGCACTCTTAGAGCTGACTTGATAGCGGTGTATATTGTATACGTGTGCTTCATGTGTGCTTTTTGTATGCTTTCTCGTGTAAACGAGGCATAATTTTCATAAAGCTCTTTGGATGGCGTAATCAACTAAAGAAAAACTTCGGTAAAATTGCCTATCTTTACGGTTTCGGAATCTGTATTCAAAATCTAAATCGTGATCCCGACGCAAATTGCTTTTACAAACGTTTATATATTTGACAGTATACAGAGTAAGTTAACGATAATGACACTTTGTTTGTCTTGCTACGTTTCCGTTTTATCCGGTTCTAAAAACGGTTTACTTTTTCTTACGAAATGACCAACAATCAACTTGAACCCAATCGGCTTAATGTTGTTGTTGATCATGATCGCCATCACCAATGATAACATTTTACGTGGCCTGCGGTGCAACCCAATTCAAGGCTACGGCACAGTTTAAAATATCTAAAATCACTTAACTAATGATTAAAACTAAAAATAAACTAACCAAAATTTTAAAAAAAGTTTGTCCAGTAAAGCTATAAATGTGAAGGCTGTCCGTCGCGGGATCGACATAACAATATTTTAGTTTTTTCGACGAAATGACGTCACTGACATGTCATATGCGCTACATCCGGTCTGCCATATTTTTTTCCGCATGACATAATGCAGTTACTAAGGCACCATTTCCTAAAAATTCAGTCGCTATTAGCAGGAATATTTTTTTAAAAAACGTGCTGAGGAATAAAGTCAGTAAATGCACCTGTGAAGCAAAGCGATGGCAGATCAGTTAGCTGTGATGGTCACAGCTCTGAGTTAACTTGTGAGTTGACGCTTTGTGCTCGCCTTAAGACCAAAATCACAATTTTTACGCGCGAAAGCAGCTACTGCTTTTAGCGCGTGTTAGCCATCGCAATTCTGTCCGTCTGTCTGTTCGTCCGTCTGTCTGTCACACGGGTGAATTAGGCAAAAACGGTCCAAGCTAGGATCTCCAAATTTTTACCATCGGCTGCCTGGAAGACTCTAGTTTCAGGAACCGTAAAGCATATCAATAAATTCGAAGTGGATCACCCCAAACGAGGGTCCTAAATGAGAGGGGGTGGTCAAAATTTGCGATTTTCGGCCAATAACTCGTTGTATCTCAGTAACGGTGCGAGATAAGGCCTGGGTTACTATTAATCACTAATAGCAAATCGCATACTGGCTTTCGATTAACGCCAAATTTAATGACCTTGGATGACCTCGAGCGCAAAAATAGGGGGTTTTATGGATTTTTTGGCCATTTTCGCCTGTGAGAATCTATATCATTCACAAGGTGGCGCCACGCCGCTGACGCCACACGCGCCTATGGCCGATGAGTATTATGGTCCCGATGGGCCGAGTCCAAATGATATGCGATTTTCGAAACTATAACTACCGAACTGGAAATGCTATAGGCTTTCGCGCGTTTCGTGAGCTTTGGTCAAATTTTTTGTTAGTCTTGCGACAAAAACGTTTACGTATTTTTCGTCCAAATGCTTGCATCCCTAAAGTTTAATACGAGGCTGCTGCGGTTTCCACGGTAGCATGCGCTGCAGCTGCATCACTTTCGGTCACCGTCGAGTCACCGTTTGGTTTCCTATACCTCATCAATTCTTTTGTCCATCTATCCAGTTTTCATTCTGTCTTTGTCTTCGATAGGCCCCTAAATTTTTCTAGTTAGAAATTATATATAAAAAAACTGCAAGCAATTCATTTAATGTTGTATCAGCGCTGATGTAAAACGGCAAAAATCAAAAAGTATAAACCCAAACTAATGTATTAGCTTAGACATTTAATCTGTTTTCAGTAGCCAGATATAAACGTCTAAGCTAATGCATAATGTTTGTGCTTATACTTTTTGATTTTTGAAATTTTACATCAGCGCTTATACAACATTAAATGAATTGCTTGCAGTTTTATATATATAATAACTGCGGTTTTATTAAAGTTTGAAAGGTCACTGAACAGTTACTTTGTACACAACAACAACAGCTACTACTACTACTACCGCCAGCATCTTGAAGTTTGTTGTTTGTTTATAATGGCAAGCCTGTATGTAAAAAAAGCAAATTTAGTCTACATACCAAATTTCGTGCAGATGGGTAAAAAAGCAGTTATAGGTGATAAACAACATTTAAAATGGTGACCACCGATATCTTGAGTTTACTACTTTTCTCGATTCTGGTCACATAACCTATTTTCAGTAGCAATAACCACACTACTGCAAAAATTTATAAACTTTTTGTAGTCCGCAGCTGATTTATTAAATTATCTTGCTTTGTGTAAGCTTTGTGTAAAAATACAAAATGGTGCCCGTCGCCTTTTAAATTTTATTTTTGTTCGATTTTATGGCATAGCTACATGTAGAACGTCAAACTTAACTCGCATATGAAATTTCGTGCAAATATGTGCAATAGTAAACGAGATATGAGGAATAAATAAAATTTAACATGGCGGCTGCCGCTATCTTAAATTTATTATTTTTTGTCCATTTTGGTCAAATGATCTACTTTTGGTGGCAGCCGTCTACTCTGATGCAAAATTTCATTCGCCTACGTCAATCGGCGGCCGAGTTATTGCTGTTTGTGTAAAAATCCAAGATGGCGGCCACCACCATCTTGGATTTTATTTTTGTTTAATATTTTGGTATGCCTGCATGTAGGACCTTCAACATAATACACATGCCAAATTTCGTGCAAATATGTGCAATAGTAAACGAGTTATGAACAATAAATGAGATTCAAAATGGCGGCCCCCGCCATTTTGAATTTATTATTTTTGTCCATTTTGGTCAAATAATCTATTTCCGGCGGCAGCCGTCTACTTCGATGCAAAATTTCATTCACCTACGTTATTCGGCGGCTGAGTTATTGTTGTTTGTGCAAAAATCCAAGATGGCGGCCACCGCCATCTTGGATTATAATTTTGTAATGCTGGACCACCCACGAAATCCATTTGTGGACCTAAAGTTCCCCTTCAAATTTCGTGTTGATCTAGTGCGTACTTTTCGAAATATCGCGATTCGAAAATTTCACAAATTTGGCTTAAAATGCCTATTCAGGCACCCAAAAATCATGTTTTTGGGGAGTTTTGACCCCCAGACATTATTTTTTTATTATCGCGACCCCAAAAAGGCCCTACTGTACGCGGAAACGCGCGTTTTGAGCCATAAACGGTCATGATCGTTTTCTGGTGTGACCTGTAGGCGTAAGCAAAAATAGGCTACAAAAAAGGATAGAACACAAAAAGTAACGGTAAATGTCCTCCCTACGCAGACCCTTTTCTTGTCGTCCCACATCAACCAAATTTTGCACATGGGGTCGTATCCCGGATATCTTTCTTGGTTTTGAGTTTCATTAAAATCGGTTAAAAAATGTGGGAGCTGCGGGGGTCGAATTTTTGGCTTTCTCATTGACTTGGCATATCGCTTATACAACAGTTTGTTGCCATCGCACAAGCCGTGATCACAAGCAGCTGTTGATAACTTTGTGCAGTGATTCTTGTGACGTGATTTACACGAATAAAAAACGTGATTCTTTTTACATTTTGTTTCTAAATATTTATTATCTCCGCCAAGGTGAACGTAATGAACACTGGCGGAGGTAATGTTTTCGTTTGATTTCCGTCTGTCTGTGCTCATAATGACTCAATGCAGCGGCGACTGCGTGACGTCATAATAGCAATGACGTCATTGCCTCAACAGCACAAGCAGCAACGCTGGCATTAATTATTACTTTTTCTTCTCTTTCCTTTCCCGCGAAGCGGACTTTCCTTCTCTTTTTCCTTTCTTTGTAATTTCCCTTGGCCGACCCATGTTGTCATTACAACAAATTTTGAGACAAGATGGGCTATAACTAGGCTTGTATACAAGATATATCCAAAATATTTGCGTCTAACCGGAGGTTTTGGGAGACAGACTATTGGGTGAGGCCAATCTAAGTTTAGATTGGCAGAACACGACATGATGATTTGCAACACGAAGTTCCAACAAAAGGATTGCAGGAAGTGGACATGGCGATCTAATGACGGAAAAACAAGAAACATGATTGACATGATACTGATCCGAAGAAAG
>Ga0209367_1010090_pt1 | contig 12702 bp, 3 predicted proteins | sample WorMetLIZISLAND2_FD_187412 | JGI IMG/M metagenome (GOLD analysis project Ga0209367, IMG submission 187412) | Marine gutless worms symbiont microbial communities from Max Planck institute for Marine Microbiology, Germany - Olavius geniculatus... ... | reverse complement strand
GTGGTTTATAACCATATCGACTAAATGTACATTGTCACGCATGAACCATAACGGTTTTGTATACATAGTGTAGTTCCACATTTTATGGGGCATTAGAAGTTACAACTACTGTTAGTATTATTAATACCATTTTAAATGGCTAAGTTGTCGATTTTAACGGCACGATGCTACCACAAAGTGCGTCCTATGGGCCAATGAGTAGTCGAAGTGTCTCAAAATGGTAAAGCATACATCAAATTTTTTTCATCCCTTGGCAGGCACACATTTCACTTTTTCACGCCGGACTTGTGGACGAAATTCCGATACGTGTCTGTGATGAGGCGCTAAATGCAGGTTTTGTGTGAAAATTTTGTGATTTTTAGCCGACCGTACTTAAGTAACGGTCGAGCTTATGGTATACGGTTGTTGTCGTCCGTCGTCGTCCGTCTGTCGTCTGCAACTGATATATTGTGGGATTTGTGGCTAAGCGTTAGGTCATGGGGAAAAACTTTTTACACGACTAATTAGTCATGTGTCATAAACATTGGCTTGCAAAATTTTAGCGATCTAGTGCAAGGGAACATTTTCAAATTTGGGGTTGAATAAAGGTGGTCGGGAAAATGTGTGTTTTTCAACAGAAAACTGGCCATCTCGGAAACGGTGAGAGAAAGGGCCTAGGTTGCTATTGATCACTAATAGGAAATTGCATACGCCTTTTCAGATGAGATGAAAATCATCGAGCTTGGATGACCTTGAAGGTCACTGACAACCAGTACGGTCGGCTATCCTAGCGACAGCTGCATGGACTTTTTGTTCAGCAATGTGTGACATTATTGTGTAGTACTGTGAACTTCATGTCAGAAGAGACTGCAGAAGTATTACACAGGTGCTATGTAGGAGGTTTGAACACCAGTATGTGCACCTGAAGGTCACTCAAGGTCATGATCAGACACAAAAGGAAACAGTTTTATAGACCTACGAAATATTAAAAATATTTATTGACTGCATGAACGTGTGGCGTGATATTTGGTGGCTTTTGTGTACGATTGTTTGTATTAAATAAAAAGAGGTCGACCGAAACCATTTTGTTTTTATTTTGGTCGTCCGACATGTCAGACCTGCAGCCGCTGCTGTGACGACAGAAAACGACGACGTTATTCTGCGCATCTTACTATAGGCCTACCCCGTTTACACGAGGAAGCAAACATGAAGCAAACTTAGAGCACACGTCGTGTACTTGTATATTGGATGCGTTTGCTTCAGGTTTGCTTCCTCGTATAAACGGGGCATACGTTTGCACCGTTCCACTACGAATGTCTTATAAACAAACCCACACAGTGGCATAATTAGTTGCTCGCGATTTAGCCTTTGGTTGTGACACTTTCACCAGTGCCGAAACCGGGACCCGTATAATTAGGTCGACATCTGTCTACTAAACTAGAAATACGTTCTGTAGAACGAGGTATCTGTCCCATTGCCACGCTATATAGCCTAGCAGCTGCGTTTCAGTGTTTAACGCTCTTGTGAGCCTGCAGCCAATTTTGTCTTTGAATAAAAACGGTTGGTTGCCATGACAACTGGGGTCTTCAGGGAAAAATTTACATGACACCATTGCATAGCCCGGGCCCGAAAATAGAGGGTAGGTGAAAACAGCGTGCAATTATCTTTCACGGGGGCCGAGTTATAGTCAATTTTGTCCAGAATTTGTTGCCATGGCAACAGGGGTCGACAGGGGAAAAATTTAAATGACACCGTCGGACAGCCCGGGCCCGATAATATGGGTATAGGTGCAAACAGCGCGCAATTATCTTTTACAGGGACCGAGTTATACCGCTCTGAAGTCTCCATAGACCGTAATGCCATTTTTTAAATTGGTGTAAAATAGGGGAAGGAGTTATCAGATTTTTATCCCAAACAAACTCGATCTTCCTTTTCGGGCCCCGAATCACTGTGCAGAATTTCATCAAAATCGAGTCAAAATTGCGGCCGATAGCAGTGTTTACAGACAGACTTTCAGACAGACGCAAGTGATTTTATAATCTGTCCCTTGCTGTGCTATAGCAATGGGACAGATAATGATGTAGAAAGAGCTTCGCATGTATTCTGCGATAGGCCTTGCACAGCTGAGTTTTTATTCGCTAAACAACAAGTTTCAGCAGCTGTTGGCTATGGCTACGTTGACCAAGCTGGCTGGCTATAATTACACCTGTGTTAGATGATGTTGAATGAACTGTTGCAATGTTGTTATACGATCCAGTCTTTGTCTTTGTGTACTTGTTGTTGTATTTCTGTTTGACGAAAAAATGCGACTCCGATGTTTACACAACGTCATTAGCTCTGTTTGCTTGCCAATATGATACAAATGTGAATAGAGTTAGGATGTTTTAGTCAAATTCTTGTAAAGGCGGGTTGCTCAGTTTAATACTTAGTTTTAGCCTGACAGTTGAAGTATAATTTCATTTTTTCACATTAGAAGTATCTGCTTATATTACTTTTCTGTGTCGACTTTCTTACATGTATGTCAATGCATGAACTCCAGCCTATCTCAGCCATCATATCATACCTCTGGAATACACATCACCTCCGCTTTTCAGCCATACCGCTACTCTACATAGGACTACAGATTGCCAAAACTCACTTTGCCGACCGCGCGTTCCGATGCTCTGCTCCTGCTGTCTGGAGCTCTCTTAACACTGACACTTTTGTATGTTCCAATTCTCTAGCTCTGTTTCAGCGTTTCTGTTTCTCTTTCGTCAAACATCTAGACCTGTATAACACCACTGTAACTGTCCTTCCAGCGCTTGTGAATTCAATCGACACACTAGCGCTATACAAATTCATTTATTATTATTATTATTATTATTATTATTGTATTATATCTTAACCGAAAGAGGGAGGTTTTACTTCGGTCTGTTTATCTGTTTGTCCGCTAGATCACAAAAACGGATTGGGTTGAAATTACTGGTAGTTTGGGCGCGGTCCACAGGAACAATTGATCATTAGTTCTCTTTGGCGATCCAGATACGTTTCTGCATCCCGATCAAGAAATGAAGGTTTTTACAGAGATCTGCGCTTTCGCGTTAAAACATATCATTTTCTGAATTTTATTTCGGCATTTGTTTTTATAAATTCTGGGTAGAATTCGGATTTTAGTCTGTTTGCTTAAGAAGTCGGAAGTCGTCATGATCGTCGGAAGCTGCAGTCAGCTGCTGTGACTGTCACGTTGTCCGTGTGCATGCGACGCTCTGCCGGTGGCAAATGCGATGAAAGCAAATATTAATGAAAAGTCTGGATATCGTCGTGTTTGATCGCCGCCTGACAGTCACGCGACGTCGGTCGCGAGGCCTGGGCTTCCAACTACAGTACTACACCTACAAACAACGTTGGGAAAACGTTTTTTTTTGGGGGGGGGAGAAGGGTGAGGAGGACAGGCCCGTCAAGAGCCACAGTGGAGCCCGGGGAAACATTCTCGCGGGGCCCCCAAACGTCACGAAGCCCGGTATAACTTCCCCCTACCCTGTCCCTCTCGATGACGGGCTTGGGAGAAAAATTTTGGTTCAGTTTTAGCGGACTCTTTTTCTATCGTTTGTACTGACTACCAACTTACTAAGCCATGCACAGTCTCATCATAAGCAGTGTGGACAACTCTGAGGCATGAACGCCTATATACTGCGACATGCAAGTAACATTATAGAATAATGTACGCCTGGGGTCTCCGCGAACTTGGTGAGAAAACGCTCGTCTGTGCGGTAGCTAATTGACTGCAGTTGAGCAGCTGATCGTTGCTTTGGCCCCAGGTGTACGCATGCAGAGATTGCCGCTGAAGCCCACGTGACGGCTCGCAGATAGAACATCGGACAACGCGGCGATATCGCCAACGACCAATGCAGTGCTTTTCAGTTCAGTATGTGACCATTCTAATCTAAATCTTATTTCATACAGCGCCTGCAGCCATCGTCACAGTTTTTACGCGCGAAAGCAGCTACTGCTTTCAGCGCGTCTTAGCCATCGCAATTCTGTCTGTCCGTTCGTCTGTCACACGGGTGGATCAGTCAAAAACGGTGCAAGCTAGGATCACCAAATCTTCACCCTCGGGTGCGTGGAAGACTCTAGTTTCAGGAACCGTAAAGCTTTTCCATAAATTCGAAGGGGGTCACCCCGAACGAGGGCGCGAAATGAGAGGGGTGGGCAAAATTTGCGATTTTTGGCCAATAAGTCGCTGTATCTCAGAAACGGTGCGAGATAGGGCCTAGGCTACTATTAATCACTAATAAGAAGTCGTACATTGGCTCTCGATGGGGCCGAATTCAATGATCTTGAATGACCTTGAACGCTGAAATTGGGGTTTATGGATTTTTTGGCGATTTCGAGCTGCGACACAAGTCTATATCATTCACAAGTTGGCGCCACGCTACTATCGTTATGCGATCCACATAAAGAATTTGGTATTTGTATATTAACTTAGCGTGAACCGGAACTGCTATAGGCTTTCGCGCGTCTCGTGAGCATTAGCTCAAATTTCTTGTTAGCTCAGCTACCTGAGCTACGCTCGTCTGGAGTCCGAATCTTGAGATAACAGCGAAATTCATATTGATGGTCAGGGATAATGGTGGCTGATGGTGGGCCTTGGCTGGTTACAGCTAGAGATTGCCGGACTGTCATATTCGAATAGGCTACAGTATTTTTTCAGATCACTGCCATGCCACTAATTGGGGCAATTGACAATAATTGACGCAGTTTACCCCCACGATTTATAACACGTTTCGAAGATCTTTTGTCGACGATTTGTTCAAATATAAAATTAGGCTTACCGTCTGCATTTTCTGTGTAAGATTACTAAGATAACATAGGCCTACACAACCGAGTTAGCCTAAATCGCAACGGATCGGCATAATCTGAAATTTAATTACATAAAGGAGGGCGCATATATCGAGAATCAAATGTAATTTACTCGGACTATGGCGCTATCCATACGATTGATTGGTGACGCATATTGTGGCGTCCGTCTGCTGACAAGACGTAAAATTATAGGCTCTACAGCCGGTGTCACGTCAAAATGTCTCCCCATGAAAAATCCGCCCGGGGAGAGATATTCACGGATTTGATATGTCTTCTCCTTATTAGAATATCGCCGGCCCCATAAAAATTCTACCAATTATAGGATCGTTCCCCCAAGACAAGTCTCCCCGGCCGACAATTTACCGGTATAAATCTGTCCCGCCCGGGCGGCCGCCGGACGGGGAGATTTTTACCGGCAAATTGTGGGCCGGGGGAGACGTTTCTGGGGGAAGGGGCGATCCTATAATGGGACATCGGCAGTAGCAGGTCGACGAATATTGACATAGGCCCTACCGGCAGCTGTCCACGGACGAGACACTCATTTGCGCCTCGTCTAATTCAGGTTATGAATTACGACAGCGACCGACGCTCTCGACCGATGCATTCAGTCTGTGGCAATCTTCTATATGCGCCAGCGCCCGCCGCTTGCTTCAGCAACAAGCTTGACCAACTAAGGCGATGATGATGATGATGATCATGATGCATATTGCAGTCGCTGCAACAGCCATATGCGCGCAGTGACGTAGACAAGGGAGGCAGCCGGGACCCATTTAGTTTCCCCAATGGCCTGCCACAGCTTTTTTGTTAAAAATCGATATTAGGGACGCGGAAAAATAATTAATATTGTTGCTACCAAATCTCATATTTTTACGGCTATAATGCACCAAATTCGATTTCGGCTGCGTCTCCGCCTCAGACCCTGCTGGCGGAGCTCATAGCGCTCCTCCAGACCCCCTAGCTGGAATTTAGGGGTCCTACTTTTATAGGAGGGAGGGAAAAAAGGAAAGGGGGAGAAAAGGGAAGGGATCCCTGTTCACATGTCTGGTTACGCCACTGCATGCTTGTAGCCAGGCTTAGCAGCTGCTGTATGTGATCGACCTGCTGAAGGCGTACACTGTACCTATGTGTGTGAAGCCGACAATAAGCTCGACTGAAGACACCGAGAAACCGCTCGCTGGCTAACGCCTCGCGCTGTGGCATGCTAACAGTTTCACATCTCGATCCACATGGTCTACTCTATATGCTTTGTATTCGACACTGATGTTTCTATTTTGATTTTCCCCGAGTAAATGGCGTTGGACAGAAGTCTGGGTCATTGCAACTGTGATATAACCGCTACAGCATAGGCCTAGAACATCGTATTAGGTCTAGTGATGTAGTGTGTAGCAGCTATACGGTCAGTGATGGACAAAGTTTATAAAGACGACGAATGAGTTGAGGGTTGGACAGAGATCAAGATGTAGATGTAGGCCCTATATGAAGGCAAAAGGTTGAGAGACAGAGTTTGTAGTTAAATTCTTTCATTTGTTATATCGTAGTCATTTGATATTCGTCATCACCACTTTGCATCTAAAGCATACATAACTCTTCATTTTAAGCGATCTCCTAGGCGAAGATTAGAGAATATGGGAGAGATCACGAGAGAATTATTTTTCTTGCATTTAGCAACTTGAGTACGAGCAAGATAAGCTGAGGATTTGGACGATTATTAAAATCCTGGTAATCATGAATCTAGATTTAAGAAAGCGGTAATATATTATTAGCTTATCCAGTGAGAAACTACCATTTGTATTTGTTGTGATAACGTTGGCAAACATGGGCCAATTTTAATAATTTTTTTTACTGTTATATCTATGTGCGAAGTGAGGGATAAAGCAGAAACAAAACTTATTCTCCTATCAAAGCTGTTGCGTTTAGCTGCTAAGTCGAAGAGCATGCAATGCATGAAGCCAGCAGTCGTGCTGAAGTGACTCGTGAGCGTACAAGCGTGCGTCGAATTATCAATCAAATGCTGCAGGATGGGAGAGGCTATAGTCAGTCGCTTAGCGACGCAACAAAAGACGTTAATCTGTCGTCCAGCAATGCGTGATGGTGCGCCCATGAGCTCCTGGAAGGAGGAGGGTGGCTGATGCCTGGATCAGCTGTTGCTTGCAGCTGAAACCACATGGACAAACATTCCAGCTACTGCTACTGTTACACTAATGTTAGTCTCATTCAGTTTCTGTCTCAGATATCTACCTTAGCAGATAGGCACTGCTACCTGACAATGAGTTTACAACCTGGATAGCTGCGTTGAGTCTCCACCTTTACACGGTAAAAAGAACGTTAGTGAAAACGCATGCGTAGAACCACTGCCTTCTATATACTGAGTATATAGGAGGCAGTGGTTGAATCGTTATGTGCTGCCGGAGTCGCGGTCTGCTTAGTATCACTAAAAGTGTTATGGAGCTAACGTCGTTAGCAACTTAGCAGCGAGTGATATTAACAAGACCAGAAGATAGCCCAGTAAGGCCATTAGCCCAACACACTGTTAGCAACATCACGTTTCTAGCGTTCATCACAAAGTCGCAGCATAATGCACTTTACTTTTTAATGCTTAATATTTGCCAAATCCTCTTTATTGTTAGGCCTATCTTTTTACGGCATTCTAATTTATCCTTTATAGGGAAATTTGAATACCGCGTGCTCCAGTTCATTTGACGGTATGACTAGCACGGTTAAGCTTAAAATATACTACACTGTGAGGCATAAAAAAACACAAAAATTCATCGATCATAACATAAAGGCGTATTATCGGATTTTAACAATTTTTGGTACAATTATTCTAGACACAATTTGTTATCAAACAGTTATTTAAGTTTTTACCTCATTTAACATATGCTTCTGCACTACATGGGGAAATTAAAACACATGAAATCAGCGTTGGAATAAACAAAAACGCCCAAAACCACCCATGACATTACTGATAGGAACTTGGAAAAGGATAACGAGATTTCTTGTATAGTTTTTGGTATAAGCATTTCTGACATAACTAACCGTTTAATGGCCATTCAAGTTCTCAGCTCACCTAACATATGTTGGTGCATTACCTGGGGAAACAGAACAAGTGCAACATAAGATAAAAAAGAGAAAAACATCAGTAAATTTAATCATTACAGATACGTAACAGCCCTGATCACAGTTCATTCGACAGTATTTGCAGTGTTGTGCAGCAGCGAGTTTATGGGACGCTGTTTAGAAATATCAATAAACTCAAAAAGCGACTGGTTGAAGTTCGAAGCAGAACATTATCAACACTGCTATGAACAAATGGAGAATGCATCTCCCTGCCTGTGTTTGCACAAATGGCCGATATTGCGAACATTTACTGTCAGCAGTTGCACAAATAAACAATTTGATAAACTTTCAACCAAAGTGCTAGAAATTTGGGGGAAATGTGCCAAATGTGCATTATTTTAATCCAATGATATTGCATTGAATAAAAATGTAATATTTTGCTTGTTTTGTTTTCCCCAGGTAGTGCAGAAGCAGATGTTGGGTGAGGTAGGAAACTGAATGGCCATTTGATGGCCAGTTGTGTCATGAATATGTGTACCAAAAATTATTAAAATTGGGTAACCCTTCTTCAAGTTATGGTGAAAAAATTAGGTGTTTTTATGCCTCACAGCGCATAGTTTTACTATTAGGCTTATGCAAACCATAATAAACCGCATTTATGTTGTTCTATGCTTAATTAATTGCCGATTTTCACCAAGACCATTACCGAGCTCTGAAGGCCTGCGTTGCGGACCCTCCTGTAGTTTGGAGATAAATGCCTGGTCGTGCCAGACAATTGTGGAGATTGACCTGCGTCCACTGAATCTTGGCTTTCTTGACAAAGACAACGTCGTCAACAAGCTGATGAAACGTTTAAGCGTTGAAAAATAAATGCAGCTAGCAGTACTCATCAAAATAGTCACTTCTATACTGGCTGGTAATTCTAAAAATTGATTTAGCAGTTTCTGTTATGATCTTGCAGAATTTGTGGACATTGAGAAACTTGTTCGCATCAAATGTTGCAAATGAAAAAACCTTTTATCATTTTATGTCATCAGCGAACAGTGTTAGGTGCGCGCACATCTAAGTCGTTAACGCTTACTTATTGTGTCTCATAGACGAATGTAATCAACGTGAATATGAATATGAAACTGGAGGAAGTTTGCACAGCGGCAGATTGTTTGTTACATTAACCGTTGCAAAACAGCCGAACAAAACATTAAATCGTTGCGTGCACCCTTCGATCACGCAAGTCCCACCTCCTGCGGCGTCTGCTAATTAGGCCGAGCTGTAGCGTCGCACGCAGCAGCAGTAGCAGCAGCAGCAGCAGCAGCAGCGCCGTTGCTTAGCAGCAGCTACATCAGAGCTCGAAAACGCCGCGGCAAGACAAGGTCCTGTAGGGCCTACTGTAGCATTTATATTGTTCTGCGTTACTTGCACGCCATTATGAACGTACTCGTAAAAAGCTGCCGGCGGTGCACTCGCTGAGTGGAGTGCGATTGCCACAAAGCATATCCTAGCTGCTTCTGAGATTATCGGTGTAGTCAATCAGAAATTGCCAGTCATAAAACCACCGCTCGTTCGGTCTAAACGACACATATACACGACATCCTTAGTTAGTGCACGGTTGATCTACTGTATGGGTTATCCATGCACTTTTGTTACTGCCAGTATGAGAATAGGCCTAACTGTAGTGCAATGTTAGATCGAACAATGCACGAAGGTGGTAAAATCAGAGTCCATTGGTCTACTTGTTTATTCTTTTATCTGTCTGTCCGCGACTTTTACTCAAGAGTTATAAACCGATTTTAACTTAATTTTTGGAAGGAGGGATGGCCAAAGTAGCCTAACATATTAGATTTTGGTGCTGATCCAGAGCCCAGAGTTTTGGTTTTGTTAACGTTTATTTAGACTAATGTTGCGCGATTCGCAATAAAACACACTTCGCAGACGTTTGCACTTTCCGAATACTTTCTAGTCTGCGTAGAATTAGCCAGTCAAGCACCGACAATTAGTCGAAATTAGACTAGCAGTCGGGATCAGAGTGCTGTTTAATGTGTGAATGACTAAATACCATCACATAATAGGTCCCGTCGTTTCACGAAAATTTGACAACTCTGCAGCAACTCGTGACTTTCTGGGACCTTTGTTTTTTCGTAAGTTTTTTTTCGTAAGTTTTATGGTGATATGCAAATCTGTTCTTTTACTGGCTTTTAAGCATGTTTTGTATTAAAGTTCAAGCGACCCCTGGTGACCTAAAGCAAAGTCCGGACGGCGGTAGGTTGTCAGCAAGCATGCGGAGTAGGCCCTATAGGCCTATAGCCTAAGAGTACAACGACAAAACAAAAAAACAGAATTAACCTAAATTAATGTTTTCTGCTTTTCATGCAGTTAGGTCTATGTGCATCACTCAATCAATGACAGTACGGTTTGTATCTGTACAATTCGGGTCAGAAAATGCAATATTTTAGCTGCTAACTACCGGTAGCAGCAGTGAAGTCTTTAGTGGCTTAAACTACATAGGTTTATTTAGGCCTAGTCTTGTTGTTCGTCGGACGGTAAAATTGGTTGTTTACGCTGTCTGTGTTAACGTGGACTTAAACATCCGCAGAAGTTGCATCGGACGGTAAAAGAATCATCAGCGACGTCATCATCATCATCAGCAGCAGCAGCAGCCGACAGGTATGCGTATGTAACGAAGTCGCTTGTCATCGACAATGGCTTCATATTGGTCTGCCAGATATATAGGTGTGCAACTTGCAAAATATGACTGCTGTTCGTCGCAAGTGATGTTTTCCTGCATGTCCGAGCCGCATGGTATCAGCCAGATTTTAGATGTTTATAGTCGCTCCCGTGCTGAGATCCTGTTAAATTCAGACCCACTCTGTGTCTGGGACCGGAAAGTTTGTTTAGCAGATGTTTTGCGACGTCGTATACTACATCGAGATTAAAAATATATAGGCCTATTACGTTATTGGGGATGGTAGTCTAAATTTTGCAGGAACACGAGCGGCAGTGGCCGACTATTTGGTTGAGCTGATGACATATATTATAAGACTCGCAAGACCCTTGACTTCGGAGCATTGCGGTTCATCTGACCATGCACACGAAGCAGTTAGCTCGCAACTGTCAAGTTAAGTTGATCCTAGAAAACATTCCACCGAGGCCTGACAAATCAATGAAATGAAAATCACTTGGCTATCTGACTAAGGCCCCTACACAAAAAACGACAGACAGACGGACGGACGGACGAACGGAGAGACAAGGGGAAACGACTGCAAGACGTCACTGCACGGCGGAGCTAATAACTAGGAATAAGTGCGAGACAGTAACAATTGGACATGACGTCTGCTTGTTGGCGCGTGTGAATCGAAAGCTCAACGCCTCAGAGCTCTGTAGCCACAGCTAGTGATTGATCGCCGTTCGTTCGTCACTATACCGTCTATTTCCGCCTTTCTACACGCACCGGCCGCCGTATATCGATAACATGCTAATACACGGGCTGCAGAGCTTCTGAGACATCAATATTGCTTTTCCTCTCGTCGGCTGCGTCGACTGTGGCGAGTGTGACGCCAGCGGCTGCAAATGACACTGTAGTTTTGTTTGCAGATAGCTCGCTAGATCGACTCGCGCTTCCTCGCTTCCAGTCATTAGACAGGCCTACAACGTATCCAGTTTCTCTGCAATCCATTAAAACTGCAATGAACTCGGACTTTGAATGACTATATAAACGCTGTGATTGATATCACATATCAAAACTTCGGTTAGCCTCAACCGTCAACACTTTTTATATTACGAAGACAAAATATAATCTCGAACGATTCTAACGATATGACTGAATGCAAACAATTAAGTAAAACTGTTTTATCAAAATTACTCAAACGTTTGAATACAATGCCATGGTAAGCAAAATGACGTCAATGTACTGTCCAAACAGGACATGCAACGTGTCACTGGTATAGACGCAAAACCAGATTGTGTCTTATACTGGCCCGCTTTGAACACTGAGCCACGAAACGTCTATGGGCCGGATTTTAGACATGACCTCACTACTGCTGGCAGTTTTCAGTTGGTGCCATCAACTGACCACATACAAAGCCTACTAAATTTCGACAGGTGTCGTTGGAATTCGGCTCATTGCTTGCGTAGCGCTTATACACTGTGTTCGAAAAAAAGCTCCTAGACATCGTACAATATAAATGACAAATATGAACGAATTTCAAAAAAAACATTTCTTACGCTTAACTTTTAATAAATTGATATTTAATTTTTTTATTGTACGGTGTCTAGGGGGTACTTTTTCCGGACAGTGTAGAACTAGGCATATGAACCAGTAACATTTTTGTGCTCCATTTTCTAGTCTCGCATTTTCAGTCGCCCCCCTTCATCATCATTCATTAACAAGTCATGTCGTCAAACACTTTATAAAATACGTCGACAGGCAAATCACTCAAATACTGTTAAGTATAAAAACATTGTGACACGGCATCCAAAATTTGATTAAATAGCACGTGTCGTATTTATGCATAAAGCTGTACTAAAGACGGCAAAACGCGTAAAAATAACAGCGATGAATTATTGTCATTTTAAATGATTCAATGCGCTTTATGACCGGAAACGTGTGTGCGTTTCTGCATTATGCATAAGCACATGAGCAAAAGCAAGATCTAAATGAAACTAGAAATTTGGGGCAAAGCCCAACGTGAGTCCGCCCGGCGCCCTAAGTCCGATTGGGGGAAATTAGGGGGGGAATTTCCCCGGCATCAAAGTCACGTGGCCCGAACTCAAATGCATTGGTATACGCCGAACGCGCATTGTCGACTTAGGGTAGGTCAACATGAGCGCTTA
>Ga0209367_1010089_pt1 | contig 12702 bp, 5 predicted proteins | sample WorMetLIZISLAND2_FD_187412 | JGI IMG/M metagenome (GOLD analysis project Ga0209367, IMG submission 187412) | Marine gutless worms symbiont microbial communities from Max Planck institute for Marine Microbiology, Germany - Olavius geniculatus... ... | reverse complement strand
CCTGCCAGCTAGGTCGACTCAGCCTTCTACCCTCCGTGGGACGGTAAAATGAGTAGTAACTCATTTACATGGGTTACGGAAGGTGGGAACCTTGGTACACCTGACTTGTGTTGCCTAGCCGGCTGCTGTGCCAGCCTGTGTCTGCAGGCTGCACATGGTGGTCGTGCGGCAGGTGGCTCTGGTTAGTGACGTAAGCGCATTAGAGGCATGTTTGCGACGATGTGCTATCAGATTGACGACCTTTACTTTTTTTCACTATTCTGAGCACCTAGTTGGATTGATATAAGACTGTGGGAAGAGGAGTCGGGAATTAGTCTGGGTTTTGGCCTTTCAGACATGTGTCGGTCGTCGATGTTAGATCTCATGGATAATGCAGCATCATGCTTAAACTGTTTGAAGGATTTGGATGTCATTTGGTGTCTATGGTGTCTTTTGGTGTTAAAGGTCACATTTTGTTAGAGCAGGTTCCATTTTCCGATCCACCAGTGGTAGCGGACATTTTGGGGTTGACCCCCTCCCATCCCCCTTTCAGATAATAACTTGCGGTTGCATTTATGATTCACCAGCTGGCAGCACCGCTCGTTGGTGATTTTGCTTTTTGCCAAATTATTTCATTAGAGTTTGTACCTCTGCATCTGTTCAGTGACTTGACATAGTCATTGCTGTATGTGTTGTCAGCGTGCCAAAGACATGTTATTAGACCTGCTCGCGGAGAAAGACCTCCAGGTATGATTTGGCTCGAGACACGCGAGCCTCTGTGTATTTAGTTTGTTGACGGTGTTCTGCCTTACCTTGTTTTGGTGGTTTGCAGGCTGTTACACCTGCCCATGTACAACTCTAACGCTCTGTGGCTTTGAGGTGGGTCTCCCATGAAAAGCTGGGTCCTATAAACTGACGGCAGTTAACTGTTTTCGCTTGTTGCTTTCTTTTGGTACTACATTTTCATTGCTGATATTGCCACGGGAAGCTAGACCTTTAGCGATCGGCCTGAGTTTATTTGTCGACTTTTCGCAGAGGTGCATGAGGCCTAAAAAACTGTACCATGCTACTTTTTCTTGGTGAAACACTGGCTGACTGTAATAAATTTTTGCATGCACCGTCGTGAAGAAACGTGATGTAAATGACTGCGGTTTCGCCAACTTCACTTTGTTGCTTTTTGCAATGCCGAAGTCATACTTTGGCCAAATTTGTAACAGCGAACAGGGAAGATTATTAGAACGACCATTATGTTAATTACATATGCACGCGTATAATGGGGTTCTTAATTTTAGGTTTAGCTTGTTTTTTTTGTCTTTTGTGTTTCTGTAAAGGTTAAACTTACTGTTCCGTTATAATGTGTTTGTGTGCATTCCGCCTGGAAAGGCCGTCCCCGAAATGACCTATACTGTGTCAGGTGGGACGTTAAACCCTACTCACTCTGCGCTCTTCGATTACATCAGCGCTGGTCATTCCATGCACGGTGCATTCTACCATTGGCGACCGCACCTTTCCAGCGACTGCTGCATCGGTCTGGAACAGTCTGCCGGAGTCGGTCCGGTCGTCTCCGTCGTTGCAAGTTTTCCGCAGCAGACTGAAAACCGAACTTTTTGTCCGGTCTTACAGTCATGACTAAGAACGTCTCATTGCGCTGACTACTATTACGTGACTTCACTGTTTAGGCTTATCGTTACGTGTCCTTGTAGTCTTAGGACTTAACGCCACGCTAAAGTTAATTCGTCCTTCATCATCATCATCACTCACTCATTTGTAACGGTGGATTTGTACTGGTGCAACAGGGTCACGTTGACTTCTATGCAGGTGGACAACGTGACACGATGGAGGTACGTGACTCTGCTTGTTGCAAGCTTTCTCCTCTCGTTTTTTTTCTCAGCTGTTCGTTTATTGCATGTTTTAAGCCTCTTTACGGCTTTAAATCTGTGAATTTGCAGGCTCCAATATATTTGCTTCAAGTGGACAGCATCCAGCAGTGCTCATTCTCATATGCCTTTGATACTCTCGGGGAGCTTTTTGATGATGTCGAAAAATCTTTGTTTTTATCGAAGCTGTAGACTTTTATTATTGTTTTTATACTGTCTTACCACAGAGTTACCGGCCTTGATTTTATTGTTTTTTAATGCATAACTTCACTGCTTTTAACCACTTACAGCATTGAATGGCCTGTTTGTGCTGATGTGCTGTTAAGGCTATGCACTCATTCACTAATAACCTAAGATATATATAAAAAAAGCTAAAGCCATCGATTAGGGCTTTCCTGAAGGTCCCAAAATGCCAATAAAACCTATCGATTTGGGCTTTTCAGAAAACAAACTTTCAAGTTTTTTTTAGCCGCACTTTGTGCTGAAACAGGTTCCGGTGCCACGGAGTCTGATTGGCGTGATCATCGGGAAGGGCGGCGACATGATAAAGAAGATCCAGGAGACGTCGGGATCTCGGATTCAGTTCAAGCCGGAGGACGAGGAGGTTGGCGGTCCTACGAGGGTCTGTAGCATCACCGGCTCGGCCCAGGGCAACCAGACGGCGCGCACGATGATCATGGAGCTCATCGAGAACGGCATGGTACATTCTGCGCAGTTCTTTTCATATGTCTGCATTTGTGGGATCTGCCGGTTTTGCGATAAGAGTTTGCAGAGTACTTAGTCTTCAGTTTTAGTTGGATTTCGGTTGGATCGCCAGGTGCATCGCCGGGATCACGAGAAATCGTCTATTTCTGCGGAATTTCGTGAAAGAGTTTTATGCGTTTGACTAATCCGAAAGATTCTGCATTTACGTTATAAATGCATAGTGTCATGTGTGTTTGTGTCTGTCGTGACCTCGCAACGGCCGCAAGCTATAAGTGACCTTTTTCTCTGACATCATATCCGTGTGCGCCTGCGCTTTGTTGTCCGACTGCAGGACAGTTATTGCTAGATGTTGCCTGCCTTCTTATGTGTTCATCTGTTTGTGGTCTTGCGGTGTCGTTGCAGTGGTAGTGACGTGATAGCTAGTGCTGCTGCGGGTGGGCATGGGCTGTGTCTCTCTATATGTTTCTGCCACTCTGGGTGCGGCTTCTATCCCAATACCTTGCACCTGGTGAAAAATAGGCAGGGAGGAGTTATGATAAGGTTGTAGATCAAAACTCCCCCCCCCTATTTTTCACTATTTTTCAATCTACACCATTAACAAAACTTTTTCCGTAGAGGGGGAAGAAGCCCAAAATGGAAGGGAAAACTTGAGTCAGAAATTGGGTGGGGGACCTAAGCCTAAAACTGGGGGAAGTTGCGCCCAATTTCGATTCAAGATTGGGGGGATAGAAGCCACTGCTTACTGAAGAGTGACACGGGTCTTCATCCTCATTTCGTCCTCATGAAATTGTCCCCATCCCCACACATTTTTAAGTCCCCATTCTCACCCCATTCCCATCGTTATTTTGGTGAAAATTGTTGCTGCTAATAACGTGTACATTTTGCTACTTTTGCTTATTAATGTGCTGCAAATTAATAACGTAACTTGTAAATTTCAAAGTTGACAATTCTGGCTCAGAGTAACTGTTAATCATCATAGTAAATGACTAGCATTCAGTTCAATTCACTAAGTATAATATAGTGTAGACTGCAAAAATTATTATCCTATGTATGTAAGTAACACTAGTATATATCTTTAAGACGGGTCAAAGTGGCGACAGCTATGCTACAGAGCAGCAGAATCCTTTGAGGCGCAAAGGATTGATGAGTTAGTTGAAAAGCGGTGCCTGTGGAAAGATCCAGACGCTTGTCCACCAGCAGCAAGTCTGCGACCGATGTCGACAAGTCTGCTGATCCACGATTGGTCACTTTGCACACCGACGACATTGCTGCTGATGTTGCTTCCATCATAAATACGATGATGAGATCCGTCGATCGACGGCTCAGTCCAGATATATCTTTAATCGGAATCTATCTACGGATGAAGTTGTAGTTGTCCCCATTACCGCGGGGTATACCGCAAATTCTGTCCTCATCCCTGCGGTATTACCGTGGCTCTTGTCCCCATTCCTGCAGGAATACCGCCGTTATTGTCCCTGTTACCGCGGTATTACCGCCATCCTCATCCCCATATCAGTCTTTAGTGCTTACATGTTTGTCTGTTCGTGGCTCTGAGTATGTGTCTTTGGGTGTCAGTCTGTCTGTGTATGTTATTAAGTTATTTAGGCTTGTCGATAATGCAACCTTTTTTAAAAACAATTGTTGACATTTCGGCTCGTTACTGCCTTCTTGGGTCAGTTGGCAGTTGCCGAAATGTCAAGAACAATTTTTGAAAGGCTGCATTATCGATAAATTTGCACGACTTAGGGTGCGTTGCACCATCGTCGTTCAACTTTGGACCCGGGTCAAATCTGAATTTGGACCTAGTTCAGACGTAGATTGCGTTGCACCAAAGCGGTTCAAGCATTGATCTCCGTTCAGTTTGGAACTGCCATCTGACCACCGGTCAAATTTTGATCTCGGTTCAACTCGCGGTTACGCATGCGCACTAGGCAATGAATCAGTTACTATTTCAGCCTATGAGTCTGTTCAAAGACATGTCTGTTTGTCGGTCTGACTGTGTGTGTAGCAACGTCAAGGAGGCGGCGGCGGAGACATGATGGGAGGGGGAGGTCCTGGTATGGGTCGTGGTCGAGGTCGTGGCATGGACAACAGGTTCGGAGGTGACTGGGGCCCAGGTGGTGCGGGCGGCGGCAGCGGTAGATTTGATGGAACTACCTATGTCATTCCGGCTGATAAGTGTGGTCTCGTTATTGGAAAAGGTAAGTGGACAGATATCTTCCTTGATCTATTTTTCAGTGAAGCTGTCAATATAACACGTTAATAGAGCTGTCAAATTGTTAATTTTTTAATGCATTAATTAACGCACCCAGGTCCGTCAAGAGGAAGAGTAGAGGGGTAAGTTACTCCGGGTCCCGTTATGTTTGGGGGCCCCATCTGTAAGAATATAGAAAGTAGGAAACACGTTTTAAAACATATAATTAACAATAACTGACATCATAGCTAGCATTAAAATCTATTAGCCTGTCGTCGAAATAATTGTTCATTTACAGTAGTGATGGAACGGCAACTACAGTTTAGTTACTTAATTTCATTCGATTGTCAAATAACCACAGATTAATGGAATATTGGAACTTTTGTTTCACAGAATTTACTAAATTAATAAAAATTTATGTACATGCGTTAATTTTTTTAACACGTGTTAATCTTTTTAACTCGCGTTAATTTACGAGCATTAATTTATTAACTCGTTAGTTGATGCGTTAATATGACAGATCTGCACGTTACTAATTTAATGCGCGTTAAAAAATATCAACACCCATGCGTAAATGTGCTAAATTTTGTGAAGCGGGACTTCCAGTATTCCACCAAATCGCAGTTATTTGTCAATCGTATAATATTGAAGTAATTAAAAATTGCTTAGTTGCCATTCCATCACTACTGTCTCACTCCTGCGACATAGGCACGAGTTCATCAGTCATCATTCCAGTTACCGTCTCGATGTAGTCCACATAGAATATCAGCAATATTAATGATGATGCGTTATTAACACGTTAACGCATGCATTAAAAAATTAACGCAATGCGTTAACACGTTAAAAAGTTAACGTTTTGACAGCATTAGCATACTTAGCATTGTTTTTGGGTCTACGTCTTTCTTGCAACACTACTCCACTGTTGCTGTGGTTATTGGTTACTCGACTAGAACACATCCAGCTATTTCAATGCTGGTCCTGTGTGTAGAAGTGGTGCTTGAGTAATGTTATGTTATCGGCATCATTTTGCCGCATGTGATATCAAAACAAATATGCAGTGGTTTCACGTGCTTTCCAGTAGTGCTACAGTTGCATCGATATAAAGAATGCTTTTTTAATTGCTTACAATCCTATGCTGATAACACATGCTAATGCTCTGACAGCAATTATTGCTGCCACTGAATTTTGTATACCACTGGTGTTGAGTGCTGTCGTAATATTTTGATTTGACACTAATATTTTGCTTGTCTGTATCTCAAATAAGCTAAACACAACCAGGATGGGCTTTTTAAAGTTCGATGTTTTTTAAACCTTGCAGCTCCGGAGTGGCATGTTCTCCTGGGGCCAAATTTTCGAAACTTCTTAGGAAGATCTTTGGAAGACTTCTTTTCCAAAGAAAGTATGCGGATTTTCGAAACTTCTTTGGAAACTTCTTAGGAAGAATTTAGGCAAAAAGAGAAAGCACTAAACTTGTTCTATATGGAGAAAGCTGTGTAATAAAACGAAATTTGCAAAAAAGTACACGATGTTGACACTTAGCTTAGACGTCATATGTGACTTCATAGGTTATTTGCGTAATGCTGCGGTAAAATCAACAATGAGTAAGTAAAGGAAATTGACGTTTGGTCAACTTAAAAAATGAAGCGGTGTGTAATACGTTTCCCATGGACGTGCTAAGATAAGAAGTTTTCCAAAGCAGTTTTTCTAAGAAGTTTTGATTACGTGACATGGTCGGTATAAGCGCATCTGATTGGTTGAACTAGTTTAGGAAGATAAGAAAAGAAGAAATTCTTTGGAAACGCAAAGAAAGTCGTTGAAAATTTGGATAAGAAAACTTCTTGGAATTCCTAAATCATCTGACATAGGAAGGTCTTTGAAAAATGTCTTAGGAAAGTTTTGAAAATTTGGCCCCAGGTTCTTATTAGGTGGAATCAGATCTTGCAGCGCAAGCATTTCCGCCTATTGCGACGCCTTTCTCGATAGCGTGGTCTGTCGTCTTCTCTCACGTTTGTGCCCGTGTTTAAACCATTCTGTAGATTTGGATGCCATTTAGCAGGTGCATTTGTGCAGTTCGTAACACTTGTGTGTCAGATGGGGTCCCTGATCTCCCGAGGAAGGGTAGATTTGTAGGCTGAACCTCGAGCCACGGTATACAATTACAAATTGCTGCCAAACCATCAGTTCTATGCTGCCACTTAAGCTGAATATAACTGAGGAGTTGGGTGGACTTGTCACAGCGATTCCTTTTTTGCCTAATCATTATGGTTCTACTGCATCGGTCCTAACTACTTACTGCTACTTTCTCCTCTTGTTCTTTCTTTTCCTTCTCCATCGCTGCTTCTGCTCTCTGGAGGAAACTGTTTCGTCCCCTGTCCTCCAATAGACAGTATTATCACATTGATGACTGTCTGGAGAATAACAGGGAAGATTATTAGAACTATGATTGTGTTAATTACGTATGCACGCATATAATGGAGTTCTTACAGTTTTAGGTTTAGCTTGTTTTGTGTTTCTGTAAAGGTTAAACTTACTGTTTATTGTAAAGTTTAAACTTACCATTCCATTATTGTGTTTGTGTGCATTCTGCCTGAAAAGGCCGTCCCCAAAATGACCTATACTGTGTCGGGTCGGACATTAAACCCTACTCACTCACTTGAACACTACAGATCAGCCAGCAGTTTTGAAAGTTTGAAGTCTAGGCTGATAACTGAACTGTTTATTTCTGCCTGCTGCACTTAGGGCGTTTCTGATTCACAGTTACATTGTGACAGCGACTGGCGCCGTATCAAATTGTTTTTAGATTTAGTTGGTCACATTGAGTATAATGTAAGCTCGTGTTTATGACTGGACCAGGTGGTGAGACAATACGTGAGATCAACCGTCAGTCTGGCGCCCACTGCGAGCTGAGTCGTGACCCGCCTCCGAACCAGCATGAACGAGTCTTCCGCATCCAGGGCAATCCCGACCAAGTCCAGGCCGCTATCCGGCTCATCAATGAAAAGACTGGCCAGGTAATCCGGTGCCGAATTTTTTGCTGTGCGATGTCGATTTTGGTTGCGTGTTAGTTTTTTTGTGAGCATTTATCTGGTGTGTGGTTGGCCAAGTTAGTGGCACATTGTAAGCTTTGGCATTTTGTTCTCATTGGCCTTGATTATGGCTAGTTTTCATTGCATAATTTTACCAGTCTTATCTTTAATTGATCCTTTCTGTTATGAAATAGTATCACTTACGGTTATGCAGTCACATGATGCAGGATTGCAGGTTTTAACATTGAGTTGCTAGATATCTATTTGCTATTTGGTTTTCATTGGTTAAGCAAACCTAAAAATGCCACCTTGAACTTAATTCGATTTCAGACTTTTGTTCCACTGATAGTATTTTGCACGTAGGGAAATGTTTCATTGCTGTTAAGTTTTTGGAACTGAGTTTGGGTTTTTTTAGGAAGTTTATTTTCAACCGCGGGGTATTCGCTGGCTGACTGATAGTGTTGATTGTTGTAGCCTCAGATGCCGGAAGGTCCAGGTGGTTTCCGTGGTCCGCCTGGAGGTGGGCCGATGGGTGGAGGTCCTCCTCCCATGGGTGCTAACCCGTACGGCATGCCAAAGTGAGTTCGGTGTTTTATTAACTACTATTTGTGATAACAATATTGTTAAATCTGTTTTTCCGTTTATCTGTTTTCCGCTGTGACTAATTGTCATCACACTCTGTAGTACGGCTGTTCTTCTGGTCTGCGTGCTTGACAGACCTGCCAATTTAAGACATATGGGATGACTTGGACACGGAAGAAAAGAGCTGTTGGCTTGCCATAACATTTACTTGATCACTGCAGATTTGAAAGGTAAAGGTAAAGGTCGTCAATTTGTATAGTGCATCATCGCGAGCATGCGCACGCCTCTAATGCACTTTCGTCACTAACCAGAGCCGCCTGCCGCACGACCACCATGTGCAGCCTGCAGACACAGGCTGGCGCAGCGGCCGGCTAGGCAACCCCAGTCAGCTGTACCAAGGTCCCCACCTTCCGTAACCCATGTAAATGAGTTACTACTCATTTTACTGTCCCACGGACGGTAGAAGGCTGAGTCGATCTAGGTCGACCTAGTCAAACTCTAGTGTTTTGGGCTTATGCATTGTCTAGTGGTGAATAGTAGACATTGTTGATCGCATCGATGAAGGTGATCAACGTTGAGTCGGGTTAGTACTGAGATGGGTGACTGTTAGCATTCATGCAATGTAACAAAAAGTCACCCCGGTGAATTCAGCCTGGCCAGCTGTTAACAATGGTGGGTGTAATGAGCGCCAGCAATCATTAGTGAAGAAATGGCAAGTTCTACATGAGTAACAAATGGTCCGTTACTTGGACTGCCGTCATAACCCATTCTGTCAAATGCACTGGCTGTTAATGTAGCCGGCTGGCTGGCTAATTATGTGATGTAGTGGCTTACCGTAGTGCCTCATAGTATTGATAAAGGCAGTCAGCATGGAAGGCCTATGCAATGATGATGATGATGATGATGAAGGATGAATAAACTTTAGCGTGGCGTTAAGTCCTAAGACTACAAGGACACGTAACAATAAGCTTAAACAGTGAAGTCACGTAATAGTAGTCAGTGCAATGAGACGTTCTTAGTCATGTCTGTAAGACCGGGCAAAAAGTTCGGTTTTCAGTCTGCTGCAGAAAACTTGCAACGACGGCGATGACCAGACTGACTTTGGCTAACTGTTCCAGACCGATGCAGCAGTTGCTGGAAAGGTGCGGTCGCGAACGGTAGAACGCACAGTGCGTGGAGCGACCGGCGCTGATGTAGTCAAAGAGCGCAGTCGTCGACGTGCGTTGAGGTGTGACAATGCTAGTGTTTCAGCAGGACCCAGCGATGCTGTTGACTTTTGTTGTGTGTCTGATGCTTACATGTGACATGTGCTCCCGGATTATAATAGAAGAGACATTGTGAGGGCCTAAACATCAACTGGGTTGACTCAGCCTTCTACCCTCTGTTGGATGGTAAAATAAGTACTGGCAGCAGTTATGGTCATCGCTAGGGAAGAAACAGCAAGTTTTGCGCAACAGTGGGCCCTGATACCAGGACTCCTGGTGTACTTACTCAGCTATTAAAAATAGAGCTGGTTGTCTGGCCGACTTGCTAGCTTAATTGGGTTCCGCCTTTACTGGCTCAAAGTGCTGCAAAGGCAGTCAGCTCCATGCATTGTGCTTAGTTGCATATTCAAAATCTTCTTCTTCTAGGCATTTTGGCCAGCCTATCCCACTGCCGAAGGCGTGGATATACAATGCAACATCGGTCAATCCAGCATGGTCCTATCCCGAGCACCGATTGTATGTGTATCGGACTATCGGTGATGTTTTCGTTTCAGTGCTCCGGGAGGTATGATGCCTCCTCAGCAGCAGCCCGGTGGACCGATGCACATGCCAGTGCCACAGCCTCAGCCTATGATGCAGCCCCAGCAACCACAACAACCTGCGGGCTACGGAGGCGGTGCGGCCCAGCCGTGGCAGGGCGCTGGTCCGTACCAGCAGAACCCGTACGGCAGTGCTCAGATGCCTGCTGCTATGGCTGCTGGAGGTGCTGCTGATCCTGGTATGTCATCTGTGCATTAATACGTTGCCAGTATTTCGATGTGATTTCAACTTGATTGCGTGCAATTTTACAGTTAGCGACATGTCAAGCAACGTGTATTGATAATGAACACGTTTATTCGTCATAAAGACAGAAACAGACAGCAAAAAAAGACAGATATGTACAAATAAAAAAACACCACCTATCTAATAAAATCATCCATCATAAAAACAGCCTACAAATTAACATAACACTTATAACACTCAACACTAACGTCGACATTTACTCTTTGGACATTAATTATGGCAGTCTTTCATGAGTCCTTGAATTTTTAGCGAACTGTACTTTAGTAATGGTCAAGCTTATGGTACAGTTGTCGTCTGTAATGAATGTATGCTGGCTAAGGAGTAGGCATTAGAGGAAAACTTTTTACACAGGTCATTAGCCATTTGTCGAGGCTTTCTGTGTACAAAATTTGGGGGATTTAATGCAAGGGGAGCGGTCAGATTTGGGTTGAATGGAGGAAGTAGGAATAACGTGAGTTTTTCAACGGAAAACTAGCCATATTTTGAAATGGTGAGAGATAGGGTCAAGGTTGCTATTGATCACTAATAGGAAGTTGCATACGTTTACGCTCTTTCAGATGAGATGAAAATCGTCAACCTTGGATGACCTTTAAGGTTACTGACCAGTGACCACCAGTATGATGGTCGGCTATTCCAGCGACAGCTGGGCTTCTTGTATTTCGTTACTACAGCGGGAATGCCGATGAAAAGTTGAAAACGCAAAAATACATTGTCCAATTTTCTAGTAAATATCCAGAAATCTCGACTTATAAGCATCTTTAATTTGGTTTGCGCAACAGAGTCCTAAGGTTAAAGCTACATGATCCAAAAGTTCATGATATGCAACTTAGAAAAAAATAACATAGCAAAAACAATCTGTTTTGCTAGCAGACCATAAGGACGTTCGTAACGTCATTATCATCTGCCGAGATCATAAGTGGCGTTTTTGGTGGCCTATCTAACACTAACGCGTTAGGCATACCTGCTGAGTGCTGATGGCGCAGCAGACGAAAAATTCGAAATCGTTTTTTGTTGTTGTCAATATACTAGAAAATTCGTTTTTCGTGTTCCGGCTTGGGCACGAAATTAGCGTATTTAGAATTTAGAATGGACTAACACTAACGCGTTAGGCATCACAAACGCAACTATAGGTGGTGGATCATACCACTTGATATATGCATGATGAATATTTAATGAAACTATCTTAAACTGGCTTCAACTCGTTGCATTAGGCCAATGGTAAGTAAACTACTTATTTATTTGGTCTGTGGTGGGTAAGAACCTTCGGGTTTTTTGCCTATGCACCCTGGTGTCTCAATCTCGGTGTTTGTATGCGGTGTTTAAATGGCACACAACTAGAACACATCCAGCTATTTCAATGCTGGTCGTGTGTGTAGATGTTGTGCTAAAGTAACGCAAGGTTATCAGCATCATTTTGCCGCATGTCATATCCAACTCAACAGTGGTTTCACATGCTTTCCTACGATGCTACATTTGCAGCGATTTTCAGCATTTTGTGATACATTGTTGATTCGTCCCGTGTCAAATGATACGCTTCCGCAGTGTTATTTGGCATGACGAATTGAGGATAGCTTGCTATGTGGTGCTCTGTGTTAGCTATGTTTTAATTGATCGTAGTTGTCATTAGTTATTGTCTTCAGGGAGGCATTTGTGGTCTCGGTCTCGAATGCAGCAGCACGAGCGACATGTTGGTACTACTCGTGTCACTCATAAACACTAATACGTCCTTTTAATACCAGAAAAACTGCCAGACCTATATCGAACACGCTAATCTGACTGCGTCCATATTACTCAGCTCTCTAACTCTAGTCACGTGACCTCATTCTGGCCAATCAGCGCCAGGTTACACGTGGCAGGTCTCTATAGCAACGTTAAGGCCCAATTCCACTATAGAAGACTTGCCAACAGACATATTATGCTCATGTGTATGCACAGGGATGTGCACCATCTACACTTTGTCCCAAAAAAACATCCCTGACATTTTCGACTGTAACGTGAAGGAGGATTATCGGATTTTAATAATTTTTGGTACGAATATTCCTGAGACAACTTGTCGTCAAGTGACAATTTAATTTTCCATCTCACTCAACATCTGTTTCTACGCTACCCGGGGAAAATAGAACAAACAAAATATCACTTTTTTATTCAATGCGACATGGTTGCTTAATTAACATAACGCGTAAAAACACATTTTGTTTACATTTCTGACACTGTGGCTGACATTTCATTCAGTTGTCCATTTTTCAACTGCCTACAGTAAAACTGCTTGAAGTGTTGGCCCACTATGACAC
>Ga0209367_1010088_pt1 | contig 12702 bp, 9 predicted proteins | sample WorMetLIZISLAND2_FD_187412 | JGI IMG/M metagenome (GOLD analysis project Ga0209367, IMG submission 187412) | Marine gutless worms symbiont microbial communities from Max Planck institute for Marine Microbiology, Germany - Olavius geniculatus... ... | reverse complement strand
CACTCGTGGCGGACGTCCGACGTGAGACCTGCGGGGAAGGGACCTTGATGTTGGCAGCGCTGTCGACCTTGGCAGCTATCGACTGACCAACATTCTCTGCCTTGTCCTTCACCTTCGCTATGAAATCTACCAGCAACACAGCAACAACATAGCAATCAACTTCTTTCTGCATATGTTCAACTTTTGGACACATATAGACTGTTCTACATGTCCCCTTCATTTTACACTTACGTTTTATTCACTATAAAATCTATCACATATCTATGCATACTTATCCTTGCACAATTCTACTGAAATTTATTCATCGATAAATTCCACTCAGGGATCGGCTTGCCTGCTAACTCTTTTCAGCTGAAAATACCAAAATGCAGTGTATTTCATGAACATAAATGCCATATTTCCAACAACGCCATCTACAATAAAATCATTCATCACTGCCAAGTTAATGCCGAGCTAAGGCCAAAATTGACGTTAAGACAAAAACGAGAAATTTCAATGTCAAGTTCGAAGACTAATGCCAAAAAGTGCCAAATCGCCAAATGAAAAATTTTCAAACACACATGCCTTTAAAATTCCAAATTCGACTTATTTTGACATTCGAAAATGCCAGTTGGTAATGCTTCCGGTGCACTTCGCTGTCTACTCTTAACAACAGGCTTTACCAGTCGTCACTGGATGCGTCTGGAACATTGTCGCTGGCTGTAACACGGTCATCCCCCATCTTTTCTCCACTTCCTATTTAACTGCCAATTCTGTACAGTGCCCATGCAGTGATGCTTTGTTGCTTTGGACTCGAATCCAACCGAACCGAAAACAATGCAATTTTGATGAAAAAAAACATCTACGCCAAACAGTTACCGAAAACTTTCTTCTGAGTGTCCGAGAGACCGGGGTCCTTTGCAACGGACGTGAGAAATCCCAGACTCTCCAAAGTGTCCGGTGTTAATGCTGCGTATTCCTCATTCAACAGCTGGACTGTAGCAAAAAAAAAACAAAAACAACACAACTGACGTAATCCAACACGATCTAAGTGCCAATTTTATGTAAAATAGCAAAAAACATCCTACCTGCTGTCGATTACATTTTTTTAAAAACTGAAAACAACTTTCTACGCAATGCATTCTTTCAGACTTTTTCACCAGTGCCATTAATTTTTTGATTCACTCGTTTATCCACTCATTCATTTAAAATCTAATAAAAACAGACAATAACATTTAACATACAGATTTCTTTGCTAAACTTAATTTTGTAATGAAAAGATATTTAAGTAGCATTTTTAAAAAAGAAAAAAAATTTGTAGTAAGGACGTTTGCCATACACAAATGTTGACATAATGTTTCGCCACTCTGCCCTCAACATTTAAGAGTTACCAAGGTACGGAAATAATGAATAAAATAAAGCACCACAAATAATAAAACCATAAATATAAACATACCGATGAGCGCCTCGGTGTCGAAGTAAACAACGTGTGAGTCAGGGTCGTAGGTGTTAGTGCGTAGTCCCTGGACCATGAACGGCGTCGCTGACTGCACGCGCTGAAGCAGACTTGGATGCATGACACGCGTCATCTTGGGTTCCAACACATCCTGTCGGCACAAATAAGGTTCCAAGTTTTCCGGAAAACAAGACTTCAGATTGTTCCAGAAATTTCTGAAAAAGTTAATAATTACTCCGATGGCAAAGCCATATGGCATGCACATGAATATCATGCATATCAGATTCTTTAGACAATCACCTGTTTCTGGATTTTTTTACACAACAGCATTTTTTTGGGCCAACCACTAAGCTGCAAGCTTAAAGGTCGGTCCTTTGTCGTGGTCGTCATCTGTCCTTCCGTCCGTCCGTCTGTCACAGCTGTACTGTGGCTAAATGGTGCAAGATAAGGCCTACGTAGCTATTGATCACTAATAGGAAGTTGCATACTGGCTTTTAAACGACATGTAAATCGATGACCTTGAAGGGTCATAACACACTATGGAATGTAATGTTTCAAGCTGTAAGTGGCCATATCTTGGAAATGGTGCGAAAACCGGAAAACCAGCCTAGTTTACTATTAATCACTAATAAAAAGTGGCATACACCCTTTCAGATTAGATTGGACTGATGGACCTTGGATGACCTTGAAGGCCGTTATGCGCTATTGCAGCTAAACGGTGCAAGAGAGAGCCTAGGTTGCTATTGATCATTGACAGAAAATCGCATATTAGCTTTCAAATGACATGAAAATCATCAACCACGGATGACCTTGAAGGTCACTGACAACCAGTACGGTCAGCTATCCTAGCAACAGCTGGGCTTCTTGTTATGTTTGGCTCACTATGGTTTGAATAAGGTTAAGCTGACTTTCAAAGCACCCTAAGGAACTGTCATACTCACTTTACTTACTTACTCAGCGGCCTTGGCCTTGAAAATATCTGTCTCCAATAAACCCGCGGCTGACCTGTGCACGTTTGATCTGCTGGTTGGCCAGGTTGCGGAACGTGGCAAAGTTGTGTCTGCGCACGGCCTGGGCTATGCTGATGGTAGGGTTGCTGAGACGATCGCCCACGGCAACGTCCGTCCTCTCATCACATGCATCCAGGATCTCCTCGGCTGTTATTCCGTGCACCACTCGGTCCAGATGTCCTGTTGGCACCACGCAATTACACAGTGCTTTCATGAATATATCTTTTAACAAACTCAAAATAAAACAGTTCATAATCAGCACCTGGATTCATCACATGTGCCAAGACATGGAAATTCCAGTGACTTCGGTATGAATTCCAGTTTGAATTCACTGTTGCATTTCACAAAGTATTGTAACAACAGTATTAAGGTGAGGTGGGCATAACTACAGTTGTTTACGACAATTTTCTTAATGCCATAAATCAGCCAATGTTTCAAGGTGTTATTCAAAAAATTAAGTGAAACGTTTTTTGAGACATAGTGTAGTTATGGAACAGATATCTTTGTTTGAAATGCACTTATCCTGTTGAAGACGGCGGTCTATTACATTAACATTAACACTAACACACAAAAACATACAATTAACAAGAACTCGCTTTGCTGATCGTGCTTTCCATTGCACAGCACCCACCGTTTGGAACTCTCTAGCCATTGACGTTACAAGTAGCTGTTCACTAACTGTGTTTAAATCCAGGTTGAAGACACACATTTTCCGTCAGACATTTAACCTCAGCGACTAGTTCTGTCCGCCAGCGCCACTGAAGTCTTTCTTTTAGCACATAGTGGCGCTTTACAAGTCAGATTATTATTATTATTATTAGTATGTCGTATCTGTGTTCAGGTGACGGCACGGTTTGCAGCGAGTGATGACGCTGAGGGTTTTGCAATCGCCGATCGCAGTCGTCGCGGTGTATTCAGTGACAGAATACATGTCGACGCACGACGTGCAGCACTCACGTTCACCGACTTCTACGACCTACCAGCCAACGAATACTACTGGCTACTGCCGGACAAATTCCTCGGAAACAAGGTATACCATTATTTTATATATAGGCCTACGGTTACTGAAATACGTTACAAATTGCCTTATTCTCTCAAAATCATCGATAGCCGCGTTTGAAAGAACTGCTAGGTACAAGATTTTTGGTCAAGTCGACTTCTGAAGTCGACTTAAAATGATTTTTTAATGAAACCGACTACGCCAGAAAATTTCGACGGCGACGCTGCTTCAGACCGACTTGGAAGGCCCAAGTCGACTTGAGTCGATATCGACCCGACTCGCAGGTCTACCTGAAACATAGCTGAACGTGTTTTACACGTCCTATACACTAATTGTAGCTTGACCTCATAAACTTCGGACCTTCCGTTGATCCGTGTTTAAGTTTTAGGGGTTTTTTGTTAAATGTTCACTTGTAAAACGAAAAGTTTTTTTTAGCATATACCGAGTTAAGTTTTATTATTTTCTTTGTTTACTCTTTGTTTATTTCTTGTTTACCGAATACGGTGAATAAAGATGTGTGTGTGTGTTACGTGGTGCATTCCAGTAGCGGCTGTTTAACGTTCAGGTTACGAGTTACGGTGGATCGCTGCGGTACACCGTCCAGTATTTGCCAGGCTTTGATGCGTCGCCAACCGACTTTCCTGACGTCGAAATCAGTGTAAGGCTGTGAGCTGTCGTAAAACTGGGGGCGCTGAAAATGACGGACATGAAAATGGCGGACCATCAAAATGTCCAGGCGTGAATTTGACGGATGTGAAATTGACGGACCACGTGTCCAGACATGAAATCAACGGACATGAAAATGAAGGACAAATTTAGACAAATTGGCAGGACATGAAGTAGCCTGACGTGAAATTGACGGACATAAAGTTAACGGACATGAAAATATAAGACATGTTTCAAGTGGCTGAATATATAGGCCTATATTTAGTAAACTTCAGTTTATCATTGCTCACCTGTAGCTAATTTTAGGTTGATGTTTTCGTAATATTTTATGCATTTCAACATGTCATACATATGCATATTATACAACTTACTTTGCTGTTGTGGCTTGTGTTCTGCTGTTGTTTTAAAAATTGCACACTACATGGTGATGTAATTCATTTTCAAACGAAATATATATTGTCCTCCAATTTCATGTCCGTCAGTTTCATGTCCGTCAATTTCATATATGTCAATTTCATGCCTGACACTTGGTCCATTAATTTCACGTCCGTCAAATTTATGTCCGGCTTTTTCAGTCAACCCGAAAAACTGCTGCAGTTTAAATTGATTTTATATTAATGCATATTGTACACGGTCTATAATATCCACACAAACGATGTGCATTAACTTACAACCGCATCTTATTTGCATTTTATCTGACATTTTATGTGACATTTTATGTAATATTTACGATTGTATTGCACTGTGCGTATTGATGCAATCTAGTTTTTCGGCTATACAACACAAATAAACATTTATTTATTATTTTAAAATTAACTATGATTTTGTTCACTTTTTGCAAGAACTGTTTTCTAAATTTTGTGCAACTTTCTCGTACATACTACATTTTACGTGCAAGTGTTCAGTATCACAACTATTATAACATACATCCTGTGAAATCTGAGCTTTTTTGTTAGAATTTAAAGTTGTAACTTTTAGTACTCTCTATATTAAGTTTAAAACTTCCAGTATAGTTACTTTATAGCTAGTCGATGCAGAATGAAGACTCAAATCTGTCACTATTATAAGTGGAGTGAAATTTTCTTAGTTTATATAAAATGGCTTCTTGAGTGGTTGAAAAAAACTTATTAATTAATGCGTTTACCTTGCAGGGGCAAGGCGTTACTATTATTCATAGTCTCAGTCAAGAAGAGCAAGTTTCTCCTAATACACCAACTTCAGTGGACGTTCCATTTTACGAGGTACGCCAGCATTATAATAATTGTTTGCACATTTTTCCGACGAGTACTATTTCGTTTTGATGCTTTTAGTTATTTTACTGACTTAATTAGTTTCATTTTTGACTAATATTAATAGAAATCATGAAATACTTTGTTGCAGTTTTGGCTGCACAGTTGTTTATAGTCAAGAACTACAGTACTGCTAGTAAATCGGTTATGGTGAAAAAAAACTGCTATACAACGTGTCATACAATAAAATTGTATTACAGGACCACTGGGCACGTGCAGACGGCGCACAAGCGACCCGGGAAGATCTAATGATGGCGCTTTCACAGCTGGATTATATACTGATCAAAGCCGAGTACGCCGAGGAAACCAGAGAAAGCAGGTTGCATGTCTTCGAAATATGTGATAAGATTTTTTCATATTGTACTTACATGATGAACAGTACAGAATATTTTAACTCTATTCAAAGATAGATTTTAATGCCAATAATTCTCTTATTTGATATTAGGCCACATTGATGCACTTGCAAATGGACAATATATGATAAAAACTAGAACAAAAGATATTATTAGATTGTGACCAATCTAATATACTCCTCGCGTGCATCATTTTTTGGTATTATTTTAAAAGCTTTTTCGTTTCTTTCGGCTTGTATTAGAGACCCGGCCTCTAATTGAGACCCGTTTAATATTATACTAATAGTGACTGGCGTCGAGGTCGTTATTGGAAATTGTCTCCCCGAAGTTCATAAAATATTGCTTAATTTTAGGAACTGATAAAAAAAATTCCAATAATGGTTGATGACGCTAGTCGACATTTGTCTTGTTATACCTCAACGCATGCGTCTATCTGGCAGCGTTACGGAGATATGGCGCTTCAAATATAATGAGGTCGCGAGTTTGATCTTTTGGGGTCACGTGACGTCATCGGTCACGTAACCACTCGACTACCGGGGGTCTACTTCTTATGGGTGGTCTATAGTGACCATGCGTCTATCTAGCACCGTTATGGAGATATGGCCGTTTGAAGTTCTTTCAAGAAGGCTCTTCCAGGAACAGAGGCCGGTCGTCGGTCGGTCCTCAATATTACACTGATCTCATATACCGTACTTTTCTTCGCTACATTAGGAACATAGCGCGCGAGGAGTAAAAAATATGTCGGCCTAGTGCTGACGTATTATGCCGCCGTCTTCTTACTTGCAGTGTACACTGCAGTGCGCAAGTATAACCTTAACATTAAATTCTTTTAATCAGTTACTTAGTCATTCATTTAGACACAAACGTTTACTTTTTCAGCTGAAAATCAATACGCATGTTACTCCTGACGTGGAGAACGTTCACACCAATTTTGGTTTTCCACGGATCTTTGTTTTCGATTTACAAGCCTGTACAGAGCAGACAGACATACGGACGGACGGGCACGGCCTGCAGTGCGGCCTAAGAACGTATTGTCCGTGCAATGTGTAGTGTGCGTGATATATCAATGGACACGGCAGAGAGTTCAGCATCAGGCGGATCAGGTGGGCGGGAACGAGCGTTCTCAGTGGAGCAGTGCGTTTGCCCTCCAGGATACCGCGGCTTGTCCTGTGAGGTATGATTTATATCATGGTGATTAATCATTAATCGACAGCACAGAGTTACTGCAGCTGTTAACCTGATCTTATTTATTGCATAAGTTTCATTGAGTTAATTACGCTGGTAAACTTTGGACAGTGTTGTAATTCACATATTCATAACAGTCCGCATTACGGGTTTTGCCCGTCCGTCCGTTTGTCTGTTCATCAGTCATGTATGGGTTTCTAACTCGAAAGCAAAAAGGCGTTGAAAAAACCGAAATTGGTAAAGACGTTCAAGTTTCTCAGCGTAACTGTAACTAGTGTGCGAAATTTTAGCTCAGAGGTCAAAGGTTCAAATGTAAAGGTCATCGAACTTCACAAACCTCCAAAAAAATGTATATTTGGCGTAAATGCTTACTTATGGTGAATCGGCTTACAGGCATCGCGCGAATTGGTTTACTGCACACTGTAAGCTACAAAGTGTAATGGAGGCACAGGCTTTCAGCGATTTGAAGGACAGTCTCATACATGTTAAATCTTTGCTTATTGCGTTAGTTTCAGTAACATATTGCATTGATAGACTTTTGGCGTTGTTTAAGTTGAATATTCATCATATTATATGGGTAATAAGAACACTGGTCATGTGTAAATGCTAGAGCTGTGACGTGGGGTACCGGCGGTCAGCTGGAGAAGGACAGTACTTGGGCGCTTGTAAGCCGTGTTCATGCCATGGACATTCCACTGAATGTGACAGCACCACTGGCCATTGCTTGGTTTGTTTACGTGCGTTTGTTTTTAAGTAGTGTTTAAATCCCGTTCGGCATGGTAGTTTATTACAAACATTGTGCTGCATGCTACATATCTTGTTTTCTAAAGACTTCGTATTATTGATTATGGGGTTACTGTGGGGTTATCTATGTTTGTAATGCGCTAGCGTTAGTCTCTCGTTACTACTGTTCGTGTAATTAAACCAAACTTGTTCTTATTCTCGTTCTAACTTTGGGATGAACTGAGCCCTATCAGATTTCCACAAGTTCATCGCAGAATATAGCTAGGCCTCTAATGCAAACAAAACGAAAGTAGTTCAAACGTTCAGTTATATTTTCCTTTCGCCACATTACACTTTCATTATGAATATATTTAAGCATGCGTGTTCAATCTTTATCTTATCACTGAAGAGCTGCTGCGACAATACTTGTAAACTCAACTAACAAAAGACCGCGTCGCACGACTTTCTCTGGTAGCTCTCTCCGACTGAAGGCGCAGCATTTCTTTTTATACTGACGGTGCTCAGTAGCTAAGTCTATTCTCATTTATTTACGGGTGCGGGCTTCCAGACATCTCGGAATTCTCGAGATACCTGGCTCTTACAGTATCATTTCTATAGCATTGTGATGATTTGATTTCGTATAAATGTGCGCTATTTGTAGGCTTAATCAGTTAGTCCAAACACATTAGCACCTTGTGTCACAAACAAATCAGAGGTGTAATTTGTTATCCGCACTTTCGTATAAATACGTGCGTCGTGACAGGGGCAGGGAAGCACTCATTATCTCCTCTGTCGGAAACTGGCGGTTGTCTGTCGGAATTCTGTTGGAAATTCCCAGTGTTTGTTGCACAATTGCAACTTTTTGCTACGCCTACTTTTTTTAACACACGACATGACTATATCGTACTTCTAAATGACATCTGTCTGTGACGCTGTGCTGAGTGCAGAACTGTCAGCACAACACGGAGGGCGAGAACTGTGACAGGTGCTCGCGTGGTTTCTATGGTGACGCCAGTCGTGGTACAGTCAGCGACTGTTGGCCGTGTCCGTGCCCTCTCACTACTTCGCCTAACCAGTAAGTTAACCAGTCGCTCAATCAAAACGCATTTATATAATAGCGCTGCATGTCGCGAACGAATCAGCGGCGCAAACGTTGCTTGACCGTCTAATTTCCAACATTTGAACTTTTTGGAATAACCATAGTTTGAATAATTATAATTAGCTCGCAGATGTACTTATGTTTGCTTTAATTTCAGTATGGACTTTTTATTTTCACCGTCATATTACAATTTTGCAGTTTCATTATTCAGTCAGTTATGAATTCTTTGCTTTGCATTTAAAAATTTTTTTAACGATTTTTGCTGATATGTTTCTGTTTGTTTTGTTTTGTGTGTGTGTGTCTGTTGACTCTGTTCGTGTTTTTTCTCTTTTTCTTCATAGTGTGAGCGATGTTTACTTGTCAGTTGTGTCGTGTAACTCGTGTTGGCGTATGAAGGTTCAGTCCGACGTGCATTCTGGATAATGACGGTGAAGTCACGTGTACTGCGTGTCCAGTTGGCCACACGGGCCGACAGTGCGAAAGGTCTGTTTACATGCTTTGCGCTGAAATCAGTGTTGTCGTAATGATTTGTTTGCAAGTTTTAAATTTGGAGTGAAAGCATGGTGAAAAAGAAATTCGTGTTTTTCTTGCATTTTGAAGCTGGTTCTTTTTCATGGTACTTATTTTTCGAACTGAGTATTTATTTATAAAAGCTCCTTTCTAATATTATTCCCGGTTGTGTTTATCTTACCGGTATTATTGTTTGTCGTGAGATGCCTCATGCACATGTAGTTGATTTTCCCCTACAGCTGTGTGCAATTGCATTTTTGCTTTAGTGCTTTGTTGCCAATGTGTGGTTTTTGTGTTTGTCAAGTCTGATTTTTGCTGATTTATATCTCAGAAAAATTAAATAAGTCTCACAGTTGAAATCGTTTTCACTCGGGTTTTGTTTGTTTTTTTGTGTTCATTTTATTATTATTCTGTACTTGCGTGCAAATTTAAATTATATTATTTTTTACGTGCTAAAAGTTTTAATTTGCAATATATTAATTTAATTTGTGTTGTTTTGCAGTTGTCACTTTTGTTGTTATATATGTTTGCGGTGTATATTCGGTTACTGGCAGCTGCCAAGCTGGTTATGAAGGCAACCCGCTGGTTGCTGGAAGTTACTGTAGAATGGATGGCAGTCGTCCTTCTACTAAAGGTTGTTTAAACGGAGTTTGAGTTTGCTAGTTTTGTTTGTTTCAAAGAATGATCCAGCTTTTTGTTTGCTTTTTTGTTAGTATCTAGCTTTGCTTTGTTCTATTTTTGTGTTGTTGTAGGCCTACTTGAACATGTCATGGTCAAACGGTTGATTACTTGATTAGTTGTATAGTTTTAATATTATCAGTTTAGAGAGTCATTCACTGACTACGTTAAAAATTTGAGCAAAGTTCTGTTTAGTTTACATCCAAGATAAACTTCTTGTAGCAGTTTTAAAGATCTGCATAAAACTGATTGTAATTGCTTTGATGCTTTTGTTTGGACAACAATTTTCTGTTGCTCGCACAGTTTTTCATAATTTATTTTTGCAGTTTTGCTAATCAGCCTAACCTGGAGTAACTTTGGAGTCCTCAAAATCTGGTGTTTTTTTATATATTTATGGTTATATGGACGTAGGTTTATTTGCATATTGAACCGCTGGTTGTACAGAGTGTAACTGTGATGAGCGAGGTACAGTTCCAAACACTCAGTGTGACCCTGATTCACACCAATGCCAGTGCAAGGTGCGTTAGTTACTATTTTAAAATCACAGTATTGGAGCATTTGCTGAAATTAGTATGCAGTGTTTTTGTTATAGGTTTTATGGCAACCAGTCTGTCGGTTTGTCTTTTTGTTTATTTGTTGATGCCAGGCTGTTGGTATGTCACAAATCTCGTTTTTTTCACCGCGAATATCCAGACCGTATTATATTGCTAAGAGTTGTTGCAAACTTAGTTGTTTGTATATGTATAACTGTAGATGATTTGCACGCAGGCATATGTGGAGGGTGATCTATGCAGCACGTGCCAGCAAGGGTATTTCCACCTGTCAGAGTCAAACCCACAGGGCTGCCTGAGCTGCTTCTGTATGGGTGTCACCAACCAGTGTACCAGTTCGAATTACTACCGTGATAAAGTAAGCCCACTTTAGAAATGTCGGCTTTATCTGAAAGTTTGCTGACTTGTATCTTGAAACAAGGCGGACCGGCGATAAGCCATGTTATCAAACAGCAACACTTACTTAACAATTAAACTACTGGCATTTAAATCTACTTTTCTCTTTCAACTTAACCTAGAGTAACGTTTGAATACTTCACCGCTTTAACAACAGCTTAAAGGCATATTAGCCTATTTATAGCTTGGTTATTATTTTATTTTTGGGATTACATACCGGTACTATAAGTTTTTAGAATTTACAAGAACTTTGGAGTTGGAGAGGTTTTGGAACTTCTAGTTACATCGGATGGTTGCTTCATGGCAGTTGTTTCTCTTCCTAAATTTTAGCTTATCAAAAAATTTTTTTTTTTAAATTAGGGCCGAAAATACAGATTTTGAAAAAAATTTTGAGTTAAAATTAAATTTCTAAGCACTTGTAATTTTTATCGAAAATTTGCCGCTGTCTGTCGAAAAATTATAACTTGTTGCTCTTAAACTTTGTAACTGACGTCGCTGCTGATCGGGAGAGCAGACTAGGACATGTGGAAACCAAATCTGATTTAGTGCATTTTATAGTAATTAATAGTCGGGTTATTTTGTGCAGCTGGAGCCAGACTACTCTGAGGCTCACGAGTTTCAGCTGACAACGCGTCGTCTGACGGAGCAAATCTCAACCGGAGTGACAGCAGACGCGGCTTCCAAACAGATCAGATTCGATCGCTTCTCCGACGTACAGCGACCGCGCGAAAGTCTGTTCTGGCAACTGCCTGGCAAGTTCACCGGCAATCAGGTACAACACAGTCTCGTTCCATCACATTTTGGCTTATTCACTGTGTGCAACAAAGTAAAGACGAAATTAAACGCGTTGAAGTGCAAAGATCTGTCAAAATTAGTACTACACTCGTATAATATTATACTATACATTGTTGCCAGCAGTGATGTGGTCTTCAAAACAAAGCTGCTGGAGGAGCCTCGGGGACAAACAATATAAATCTTGGTTTTGAAAAAAAATATCATTTCCAGCACTAATGTTAGAAATTAAAACCGTGCGTATTCAAAAAGTTTTAGGTCTCTTTTGCTGTTCGTTTTTATGAATACCAAATCAGATAAATGCAAATATCATTTTCATGAGGTAGTAAGTAAGTAAGTAAGTAAGTAAGATCATTTTTATAGCGTGCTTATAATTCAAATGTCACAATACGCTGTCACTGGTGGAAGAACTGTGTCTTCAGCTGGCGTCTGAGGTTTTTTTTTAGCTCAGCAGCTAAGATGGCTGCTAACCGTTTGACACACGTGCAGGTCAATCTTGCCCAGGCAGAAAAACTTCTGTCGACGTGACTTGCGCGTCCATGGAACGATGGTGGCGGACGAGCGAAGCTGGCGACAATCAGAAAGCCGTGTGTACATACTGTATACCGCGTAACGTAAGGTGTTGTACATATTGAACATTGATTTAGCACAAACGCACAGTCACATTATAGCTGATGATGCGTTGTCTTGTGGCCGGTGGCAGCTGGCGTCATACGGTGGAATGTTGAGTTTTCAGCTGCAATACACGCTGCTGTCTGATGACGCCCAGTCGTACTTCGACGCAGACCTCGAACTCATTGTAAGTAGTACCTTTACTGCGTTTCATGCAAGTAAGTAACTTTTTGCCTGGTTTTACAGTCATGACTAACAACGTCTCATTGCACTGACTACTACACTGTGTCTCAAAAAAAAGCATGTGACTACATTTTTTGCAATAACTTGAACAATGAATGTCCGATTATAATAATTTTTGGCACACTTATTAATGAGACTATATGTCATTGAATGGTGGTTT
>Ga0209367_1010087_pt1 | contig 12703 bp, 5 predicted proteins | sample WorMetLIZISLAND2_FD_187412 | JGI IMG/M metagenome (GOLD analysis project Ga0209367, IMG submission 187412) | Marine gutless worms symbiont microbial communities from Max Planck institute for Marine Microbiology, Germany - Olavius geniculatus... ... | reverse complement strand
CTTTTGTCGTAAAATTGTCGTAAGATGTTTTGTGAATTAGCACATTGGCGTGTGTGTGCAAAATGTCATAAAATTGTCGCAAAATTGTCCTAAGATGTTTTGTGAATTTAGCCCTTGGTATTTGCATTTTAACTTAGCGTGAACACCCCAATTTTCAGCTAAACTACTAAACCGGAACTGCTATAAGCTTTCGCGCGTCTCGTGAGCATTAGCTCAATTTTCTTGTTTTTGTAGGCCTACTGCACGACTTCCAGATTTTGTACACCGAAGTCCAAAATTTTAGCTTGGAAGTCATGACGTCCTGAAAATTCAGGTCTATTGAAAACCCTGATGGTGACGATTTGGTGATCCTAGCTTGCACCGTTTTTGACTGATCCACCCGTGTGACAGACAGACTGACAGACAGACGGACAGAATTGCGATGGCTAAGATGCACTAAAATGTTTTTTTTGTAGAGAGTAGTTGATCACTGGCATAGTTAGTCTTATCGTGCTTGCAAGCACATCAGTCTTACAGTTGAAATAAAGGTTGAATGTTTGCACATAAGATGAAAGACGATTCCCATATATTCGGGGTTTGCTATACTTGTACTTTTTGTGCGATGGTCTCTCTGTGACTTACTTAATGTACGTTGCATTGCATTGTATATAGGTTTGTGGAGGAGTTGATATATGATGCTCCGTCACTACTGGAGTTGGCCGGTCGATGTGTGAAACTCAACCACATTGAGTACTCTTCGGAGAATATTCCCGCCAGCCTCGTGCGATACCTGGATTCCGCACAGAGCTGTGTCAATCCACGATGCAACGGTAACTACTCGCGTGCCACGTCTTATACCCCGTTTACACGGGGTATAATATTGTATGATATCTGCTTGATGTTTGCCTCGTCGTGTAAACGGGATATTACCCATCCATTTGTTTGTCTGTCCATTCACATCCCACACAGGCTTCTGCCTGGAAAATGAATATCGGTGTCAGAGAAAGCAAAATCATTGTGAACGTTTTCTGGGGCACGACTAATCAGTGTTTTGATTTTCACCTTACGTGGCTGAAGGTCAGGCGTAGGCCTATAAGTCTGTTCTTTCTCTGTCTGTCACAATCATACAGCAGAATAATTGTTTCTAATTTAATTTTACCATAATTCCTGCAGCTAAAAAAATTACTTACAGATTTGCAGTAATTCTCTGTGACTGCTTTATAACAATGTTACTAAATTTTTGATGAATTTACCGTTTTAAAACGCCACTCAAAACATGCACAAATGTGAGCGGACTTACACCATTGAGTTGACCTTGGATGACCTTGAACGCCCACTTCACAGTTCAGGGACTAGCATTATGCAATGATGGGGTCTTCAAGGACTGGCCATCTACTTGGTGGCTTTGGCTGTGAAGTTCACTGGCCTTGGCATAGCTTTGAAAATGCTACAATAAAAATGAAAATGGTCCTGTAGCCATCTCTGGCAATATACCCTGGGCCCTGTTGGAGTTTTGTGTAACATTAGGCTCTGTGGCCAGGACTGCTGGCATGCTGACCCAGTTGGTTAGAAGCACTGGCTCGCTCTCAATAGAGGCTGCTATTGGGCTGTATGCTAGCTTAAAGGGAAACTATCGTGAAAATTTCACTTTTTGGAATAAATGACATACGCGAACATATAAACAAGATAAAATTTATGGCAAACCAATCTTGAACAAATTTTGACTGATTGTCGCAAAAAAGTGAACTTTAATCATTATTACAATTCGACACAAAACATACTAAATGACACACTTGCACAGTCGCTTGGTACCGATGACGTCATTGGTACAAAGAGCAGCCGAAAATAACATGGGGCGAATAGGATTTTGATCAATTTCAACGAGATTTTGATCGAATACTATGTCGGGGTGCTTTGGAACAGGATTTCCCAATCACCAGGGCACTTTGGGAATCACCCTGCACCATCTGCCAAAACATTAAAAGCTGCAGGCCGTCTGCAGAATTGGATAATGCGCACCGAACAAGTGCCGATAAATCGGCTGATTCCAACATTGTACGTCTGTTTTATGCCAAGATAGTCAGCCGTCTTGTAGATGAATCAATTCTTAATTGTCTACGTTTGAATTGTTATGGCTTGTCAAACATACCGTCACAATTTTGTCACTGAAATCTTGCGCATAAACAGTCGATTACGCTCACCGGCCTCGCACTATAGCTCAGCAGCAAAGATGTGCAGATTTTCAACTTTTGAGTCTGCGCCCGTCAGCAGATTCTGATTTGAGACCCGCATTTGCAGCAGTATGCAAACTTTTATGCACAGTCCGTTTGCATCCACAGTATTTAGTACCATGTGAGTTGACAGTTCATCTCAGACCAATAGTCTGTATAGGCCCAGTTACTTAAAGCTGCACAAAATGTTGAAATAAAACTTGATAAAATGATTCATACGTCAAAAAGTCACGTATTTAATGGCTAAAACAAAATGAAAATTGCCCATAGCTTTCAGAATGCTGAGTAATAAATAGTTACTTACAAAAACCAGCAATTTTTCGTCTAAGAGAGATTCCGCATTTCATTCATGGATCAGAAATATTCTGTGGATTCCGGTCCACACGCGGACTCGCATGCAACACGCGCATCATTGATGCCAAACTGTGTCGACTCTTTTGTTCACTTCAGATCCGGTAATTTCGCTCACAAATAAAAGCAATTTACACCATTTTTATGCACATTATGTGTGCGAATTTTGCTACACATGAAAAAAGACATGCTATTGTTTTAGTTTCTGGGTTTACCTAAATTATGATTTTTCATGACAGTTTCCCTTTAATTGGGTCTAACCCTCACTGGCCCAAAGTGCCAAAAAAGGTGATGAGCTTCTGCGCAGTGGCCGTAGCTGTCTCTGCGAAATCTTTTTTCTTCTGGTGGTGTGTTGATGAATGATGTTCAATGGTACAGGCGTTTACTTCACGTCGCGAGTGGAGCACGTAAAGTTCGTTGATTTCTGTGGGAAATACCGACTGCCGCTGATGCAGTATCTCTGTTCACCACGCTGCCATACGACCCGCGTCCACACGTGCATCAGTAGTGCGGACCAATCAGCTTCGTCGAGCGACTACGAATCACAACCCGTCTCCAACAGACTCAAGAGAGTGTTGCTTGGATAAACGATGCAACCCTTCGCTTGATTATGCAGCAAAAATAATGGCTGAATAAACCCAAACTAGTGGATTTTGGGTTTTTTAGGGCTGCAAAAATTAACGATCAACTAATCGATTTATTATTTAAAAATTAATCTGTTCAAAAATTTTTCATCCATTAAAATTTGACTAAAATGTTGGATTTTTAACAGCTTAAAATGACTAATGTATGTAATCTAATTTTATGGTACATACGACAAGATTTTTACTTGTATAGTATTAGTTTAACAGTCTGCACTTTGTACTTTTTATTTGATTCAGTTTTAGTTTGCAAAAAATAACAACAACCAGTAGTTGAATTCTGCAGTTTTTTTGTGATCTTTCTTCACTAGAGAATTTAATTGAAATTACTGGTAATCGATTATTAGCAATTAATTTGTAAAAATTAATTCATGAAAAATTTTTCTATCGGTTGCAGCCCTAGTTCTTTTAGAAGGTGCAAGTTAAACTTTAGGTAAAACGTCTGTTGGTTGATACATCTGAGTTTTTATTTGCTTCTGAGGTAACAGAATGTACAAAAATTTACAAATTCGTAGTTCTAAATGTTTCAAAAACTTAATCATGATGAAATATTTCATTAATGGAACAAGAAACTAGAATTGGATTGTTTGCATGGGTTTTAGTGGGTTTTTAGGTTGATTTATGCAATAAAATCCACCGGAATGTCTTGGCACTGAAGAATAAGGTATCTGAGAGCAGTTTTGTGGCCCAGTACAAAGTTGACCAGATGTTGTGGAATATTGCGGTCTGTTAAGTGATGACATCAAGTGCATTCCTGATTGCCGGAGTGCTGACGATCAAACATTGGGTGAGGTCAAGTTTTGCTAAGAATTTAGTTAAGGCTATAGTCTTGACCTGACTTTGGTCTAAGTCAAGATTGAATTTGACCTTGACTTTGGTCTAAGCCGAAAGTCAAGTCCAAAGTCAAGACCAAAGTCAAGACCAAAATCAAAATTAAATCAGCTGGCAATTTTTAATGTCATAATGTCAAAACAATACAATTAGGCTTCGCTTGACCAATTAACGGACGTCCCAGTTCATTATTTGAGCGAAATATTTACTTTTTGACCAGTAAAATAACATACGGCGTGTGGTAACTAATAGGCATTATGTTACTTACTATCTACTGGCGTTAACTACGCAGACAACACTAGCGTAAGTAATGACGTCATCGCTGGCACAAATATTGCACAAAATTCCTTTTATATCCATAAAATGGCCATATAGGCAAACAAAGTAATATTGCACACATCACGCGATTAATATAGGTCTGGAATACACTTGCATAATGTTGATTTAACTAATCGTATTATTGCAGTAATTCGACGGTTGAGTAAAAAAAGATAGACGACCGCAAACATAAGTCAAGTCAAAAGTCAAGCCCAGCTAGTAGATAAGCCCAAAGTCAAGACTTTAGTCTAAGACTTTAGGCATAGACTAGTCTTAGCGAAACTTGACCTCATCCATTGTCCTCTGTACCCAAAGTCGTTCTATTAATAGTAATGAATATCTAATGTCTTTGTCTGCACCTGACTGGAAGCTGAGCACTGCCTCCGTCAATGTCTAAAACATTCCTGTGTTTCACCTTGCCCGTTTCTTAAAGTTTTTTTGAACCCTCGGAAATATTTCTGCAGTTTTTAGTTTGTTCCCAAAATTTTGCTAAAAACTGTGTTGTGTCTAGCCTGTTATGCTGCAGAGTATCTCTACTATAGTTCAGTGCGGGTACCATTCAGTTGTGTAACATTATGTCATGATGATACATAAATAAAATTTTTTTAAATTCTACCCCATCCTAATTTTTGCATGGACACAACTGGAAGCATAGAAATTGTTTTAGCCAATCCAATTGTTTTGTTTAATGGACACCATCTTCTTCGGGCCCCTTGACCCTCAAGAACCCATAAACATTTGCCTACGTTGTCTATCAGATAATCTGTCTTTCTGTCGCATCATACTTATTAAGACACGGCTTATAGCTTTTTCTGTAATCATTGCTTTCTTGTTTTTTTTGTGTTGTAATGATTTTTAACAAATGATTACAGCATCTGGGGTAGTTTACCAGTCTCTGATCTACAGTACACATATTTCGCTTGATCTGCGTTCCCTAGGTGGTGCAGAAGCATACATTAGGTGAGGTGGGAAACTGAATGGTCATTTGATGGCACGTTGTGTCAGGAATATTCTTACCAAAAATTATCAAAATTTGATAATAGGTTTACAGTTACACTTGAAAATGTTGGGGATGCTTTTTTTTGCACACAGTGTAGTCCATGTATATGGTAAAAGCCATATACATTTAAATCATGTACTTGTGTAGTTAAAAAAAGATGTAATGCATCTTCATTATCTGTAGTGACATATTCAGAACTGAAGGAAAGGGAGGACAGTGGCTTCTATCCCCCCAAATCGGGAATCAAAATCTGGCGCAACTTCCCCCAGTTTTGGGCTCAGGTCCCTCCCCCAATTTCTGACTCAAGTTTTCCTCTCCATTTTGGGCTTCTTCCCTTTTTAAGGAAGTTTTCTTAAGGGTGTACATTGACAAATAGAGGAAAGGTGAAAAATAAGAGGGGGAAGTTTTGATCTACAACCTTAACAAAACCCCCCTTCCCATTTTTCACTGGGCGCAAGCAAGTAGAGGGATAAAAGCCACAGGGGGGAGGGCCAGGGGGATTGGGTTGCTCAGTAGTTGCAGCCTTTTTGTTAGCTGATGCACAAATTTTGATGCTTCGAAACTGTGCAAATTTTAGCACAGAATGGCACATTGTTGTTCCTCCCCAAAATACGCCACTGACCGTTTGTCTTCTGTGTTAAAAATTATCAACAAATCCATATCCATCAGGTTTATATTGCATTCATTCTTTTCTGCCATGACCATAGTACAATAACAGCAACACATAACCCTGAACAATTACACTCAACTTCCGATCTGTATCAACAGAGAACAAGTAACGACACCGTCTCCTAAATGGTGCAGAAATACCTGCCACTGTGTTAGCGTGTCACACTGTGGTGGGTCTGTTGTTTGAGAATGTATAAAGTACAGGACGGCATCACATGATCTTGCTTCAGTAAAGGCATCTGATCAACAGTCTACTCATTTTCTGTAGAACGAAAGATCAACTACGTAAGACAGCTGGTGCCCATGGTGCACATGAAAAAGCAGGTCTGTACAGCGTCGGATCAAATAGCACTAGCCAATCAGGTGGCAGTAATACTATAGCAGGGCTATATATATAGCACGGCTATCGGGCTATATGGGGCTAACATAAATAGTGCTATTGAAGCCGGTTTGCTGAGAGCTCTGCGCAGTCCACTGGTAGCGTACACATCTGCTGCGCGAAAGGTCTCTGGTTCGAATCCTCGTGCAGGCATAATTTTTGCAACTTTTTCTCTTCGCTGTCGTAACTAACTTTTTTCTTAACAGTGTATTCGTATTATGCAGCTTATTCAGTTTTAGAGCAATTCAGGTGAATGGGGTTTGTTAATTGATGTGTAATTGTAGGATATTAGTGTCCACAGTTAATGCATATTCACGAAATATGATTGTACCACGTCATTGGCCGGTGCCATTTGCTGCGCCGCTGTACTGAATTGCTTGTGCACATGACGCCGTGTTGAACTTTGGTACATAACAGACAGAGAATAAATCTGTCTAACAACACAGCATAGCTCTAGGCAACATTGTCTTACATAGTATACACAGCACAGAACATTAATACATTGGACGACTTGCCAGTGTCACCATGCACACTCAGCATATGCATATGCACATGCCGTGCAAAACTAATGCTAACAAATGAATCAGAAAACTTAAACCTAATCATTCAAATAAGCGTGCTTAGCATTTACAAATACGCATATCATAAACTTATTTATGTTAACCTGGGATGAGGTAACTTTCGATGGGTGTAAATAAATGTGTTTTTCTACTCAGGACGTCCAAACGAAGCCACAGGACACTAGTGGGGGGTATCCAATGGACCCTTTTAGAGCAAGTTCCTCTCTCATCCCATCCTTTTTCTTTTCTCTCCCTTTCTATTCTTCCCCTAGGTCAAAGTTGCAGATACCATAGATCCTGGGAGATTTTGCAGTCTGCATGTGCATGAACAAAACATATTTTGAAGTGATGTAAGACACTGGTAGCTAAATTGTGCACAAACATGAATGCACGGGCCTAAAAGGACAAAAAAGGAGGTCTAGCGAAATTTCAGGGGGAGGGTTAGTCTTCCCTTATAAATGGCTGAAAAAACTCCCTACTTCTATGACAGAATATTAGCTTAAAGGTTTACATGGCTTAAAAGCCCCTGCATGCCAGGAATGTTGACCAGCAATGCTAAATCATAGCATGAACAAATCATGTAATTATTACCCTAAATCTGGTGCCATAAACAGCTATATGACCTGTATGTTTATCCCACAAACAGGCCATATAACACATGCAAGGCTAAAGTGGCTATAATCACATAAACATAAATGAATGTAAGCTAAGTTGACAATGAATGAGTAGGGTTTAATATCCCACCCGACACAGTATAGGTCATTTCGGGGACGGCCTTTGCAGGCAAAATTGCACATACACATAATAACGGAACAAAAAGTTTAACCTTTACAGAAAGTTTAACCTTTATGAAGCACCAAACACCAAAAAATGACTTAAACCTAAAGTTGTACGAACTGCCTATTATAATTGTATAAAAAACCGTCCCCCTACATGTTAGCTAATTATGTCTTCCAAGTGTAATGTACATTTAAAGTGAATAACGCACGTGGAAATATAATCAATTCTGAGTAACGCGCAAATTTTGCGAAAATATTTTCAATACTTTTGTAATGGGGTATAATAAATGAAAGCAACCCAACTCCACAGGAAACACAATGGGGAAAACAGTGTAACGTCATTTAACGTACGACGATAAAGCGTTGATCAAACTCGTTCGGCAACAAAAGGGATGGGGCGCGGTGGTGTGGCGTAGTTGGTAGCGCGTTTTGGCTGAAACAAAGTTACTCTACGCCGGGCCCGGTTAGTACTGCTATGGGTGACTGCCTGCGGGCAGGTAAACCATCTCGGTGCGAAGCCTGCCAGCTAGGTCGACTCAGCCTTCTACCCTCCGTGGGACGGTAAAATGAGTAGTAACTCATTCACATGAGTTACAGAAGGTGGGGGCCTTAGTACAGCTGACTAGGGTTGCCTAGCCGGCCGCTGCGCCAGCTTGTGTCTGCAGGCTGCACACGGAGGCCGTGCGGCAGGCAGCTCTGGTTAGTGACGAAAGTGCATTAGAGGCGTGCGCATGCTCGCGATGATGCACTATAGAAATTGACAACCTTTACGCATTTTTAAAGAGTTTCCTAACAAGAATTGGGCAGTCAGTTCTGTTAAAAATCTTCTGTGCAAAATTGACAAGACGAACTCGATTTCTCGAAAGGTCGGCAGTGGACGGAAGCAGACTGTCTGAATAACACAGAATATCTAGCGTGTAGCGGAGCTGATATGCAGCCAGGAAGGCCACCCTGGGTTCAGCAAAATTCCGAGAGAGATTCAGAAAGGCATGTTGAACAGTTGTTTACTTGACTGTCTTGTTGTTGTATGAAGTTTTTGCTGTTTCACTTAGACATACACGCAAGCACGTATTTCCATTTGTGTTTCACCATTGTGATATAATACAGCTGGAGTGCTTTGATTCTATCGTATTATTTTTAATAAAATTTTGACGTACTCATTAGGTTTTGATATCAGTATGTGCAGAACAGACTAGCAACTTATATGGTGTGTCATTTTGTTCATATAAACAAATGCACTAGCATTTTAAGCAGAATAATATAGGGGACGGATTTTTATGGCCCACTCTGTATAATCTTCCCTGTTATCCTCCAGCCAGTCATTAATCCCAGAATGCTGTTGGAGGGCAGGGGGCACAGTATGGTAGAGACAGATTTACAAGCAAATACATGGACAGCTGACTGTAATATTCAGTGGGCAATTCAACCTCAATTGGCTGGTCAGACTGGTTATCAATATGGAGAACTCGAGATAAAAAGGACGGCCAGATTAAAGCTGAATTACGTCAAATTTAGTAGAAAAAATGTGGAGCCTGAACACACAATTTTTCTGACACTAATGTACAAAGACTTGGCATGAATTCAGCCATAGAGGCTACAAGGCAGGAGAAAAAAAGATAAATTTTCAACGCTTTTTCAAAGCCATAAACTAAACTTAGTTCTTCATAGTTCTGAATTCATGCCAACAAAAACTAAAAGGTTAAAAAGGTGATAATATAGCTCTTAATGGAACCCCATCTCAGAGATATGGAGCATCACCTGCCGTATGGGATCACACAATGTTACCTGTCACCCGACAGGTGAACGTGCCCCGCCTTAACCCCAGCCAGATAGGCTGGTACTTGATTTACTTACCCCGGAAGGATGGAAGGCTGAGTTGACGTAGGCGGCTGGTTACATACCAAAATGGCCTTCAGGCAGTCACCCGTCACAGTACCCGGTGTACGGTAATTTCGTTGATCGAATGAAACGCGTTATCACTACGCCAAACCACCTACCCACTAATCAATATACAAAACTAATCACACCTCAGACGGTAGTGCGAGTGTTGTAAGGACGACCTTCAAAGTCTGTGGGAAAGGGCAAACTTTGACCTCCAGCAGAGTCCAAACCCCTGAACTGATCGTCACCAAATTTGTCTGGCTTGTGTAGACCATTGTTTGGCCGCCTCTGAAACAGACTAGAATGCATTCAATACTGGGCATCGTTGCCCTGAAGTGACATTCCCGATACTCTGCAGCAGCACTCTTAAGCACGTTGTATGCATAACATCAATAATGGTTTAACAACGCAGCGCAGTGCGCCATCAAAAATATTATGCTCAATAAAACATGATGTTGAACACTGGTGTTAGGGACCGTTGCCACAAACTACGAAGTTAACAATCGGTCAAATCGGAAGCAAATCTGGAAAAAGAGTCAGTTTAACAAAGTCTAACTGTGCATCAGCATTTCAGTGTTCTTACTGCACACAATGGAAGAAACTTTACAAACAAGAAAAATATACCACACAAAAAATGAGCAGATAAGAAATGTGACATGTGAAGAAACAAGTGGTAAGGTCCATGCAAGTGATGCACAGAAAGTGCCAACAGAATCAGCAAGTTAATCAATGTAAGTTGAGAGTCACTCATATACGGTATATACAGGGTGGGCCAATAATAAATGTGGCACTTTACTTTTGCCCATATCTTCACCAATTATTGACAGATTTTCAAAATTCTTTCACTGGCACACTCTGCAGACAATGCACAATGATGTGATTATTATGTATCCCACCACACTGCAAATGCATTTCTACACTACCTTGTGAAATATAGATATAAGCAAAAACTAATATTATCAAACATTTAGGTAGGCCTAAATAGAAAAAATACGTTGGACCAACACTGCGATGAATGATCCGTATGACGCTAAGCTGTGTTAGACCCACACAGTTTAGTGTCATACAGACCATTCACCGCAATGTTGGTCTGAGGTGGTTTTTGTTCATTTACCAAAATGCTTGTTTGTTATTATCGTTATATACTTATATTTCATTCGTATTTCACAAGGTAGTGTTCACATTTGCACTGTGGTGGGATATGTAATGATAACAGTATTGCAAATTGTCTGCAGAATGTGGCAATGAAAAATTTTTTTCAAAATCGGTCAATAATATGGACAAAAGTAAAGTGCCACGTTTTTATGGACCACCCTATACATTGGTCCAAAAATATCGTAGATTACTACTGAGAACACCATCAAGTCACAAAACGATAATTATACTTTTTGGCATTTTCCAATAGACAGACTCTCCAGACACCCAACTTAACGCAAATATATACACTGTGTTCAGAAAAAAAACACCCACTGACGTTTTCTGTTATATCTCTGTGGAAAATGCTTATATTTGCACAAAATTTTCAGGAAATGTTTGCTAGGAAACAAGTATTCCAAAAGCGGAAAAGTTAAATACTCTTTGCTACCGGTGACGTCATGTTGACGTCATATTTCCATGTTTGTAAATTATGGGTTTCACCGCTGAAGACAAATTTGATGAAATGTTAAAACACATCAATTGGTCATTGTGTTAACTGGCCCCAAAAATATACTAATTCATCACGCAATTTTTTTTATTGTGAACTGTTTCCATGGTTCATCTTTTTGGCTGAGTGCGAGATCCTCAACTTTGTTGATTCTAGCAGATGTACGCACACTACGTCACTGCGTGGATGACCACTTGCTTGCTACCAGTTAAATGGGTTCAAACTGTCGGTCATGTCAATTATTTTTATTTAAAAGTTTTATTCCATCAATATTCCATTGTCTATCTATTGTCCAGAAACATGTTGCACAAACTTGTGGCTACATAACCCTCGCTGTCTCGCAAGCATTTTATCAGACGTCTGTCTTCAATGGAAAAACACATAATTTACAAACGTGCAAATATAACGTCAGCATGACGTCACCAGTAAAAAGAATATGTAACTTTTTCACTGGTGGAATACTAGTTTCCTCCTAGACATCTGCTATAAATTTTAAGGAAATCTAAACATTTTCCATAGAGATATAAAAGGAAACGTGAATGGGTGTTTTTTTTAACACAGTGTATAGTGTACTATATGCATGAAACTTAACTCCATAAAAACTTATCTTTTCAAGAATTGTGTAAAGTGTCCTGCAACATGGTGTCATTTCTAATCTGAACTACTGAAATAATTGTAATATTACAATAATAATAGTATTGAAGTAATAATCATATACCGTGTCCTGAAAAAAAACTGTGCTAGTGTTATTTGTAAATAACTATGCAAAACACTTGCCAATTCCAAGAATTTCTGGCAATGTTTTGCGAAGTTATTAAAAAAATAACATGGGTACAATTTATTTTGGTATACGGTGTAGTAACAGCCCTAGAAATATAGAAATGCAGATATCTGCAAATCAGTGCAAAAGCTTATATCTGTTGACATATGAATTGATGGGAGTGTCATCAATAGGGGACCGTTGGCTGCAGTAGCACAGTTAGTAGCTCTGCTGCGTAGTGGGCCACATCTCAACAGAGCTGGGTCGGTAGTGATGAGAAAACAGTGCTGGGTCGATGTCTATCATTCTATAGAAACGGATTAGTAATGGTGCTGCTACGAACAGTCTACACACAACAAATGCCGGCATCAGCTTATTACGAATTTATGCTTAAAATGGTACAAGAAATTTGAGCTAATGCTCATGAGACGAGCGAAAGCCTATAACAATTCCTATTCAGTAGTTTAGCTATAAATTGGGGTGTTCATGCTAAGTTAATATCATCATCATCATCGACAACCGTGGGCTCAATGCCCGTTGGTGTCTGACGCCATTCTTACTATCGCTGCCCACCGCTGCCTATCTAGGGCAGCGTGGCTTAACTCCTGCAGCGTTGTCCCACACCACTGCTCAATGTCATCTGACCATTCTCGGTGAGGCGGTCCTCTTTTGTTTGAAC
>Ga0209367_1010086_pt1 | contig 12703 bp, 9 predicted proteins | sample WorMetLIZISLAND2_FD_187412 | JGI IMG/M metagenome (GOLD analysis project Ga0209367, IMG submission 187412) | Marine gutless worms symbiont microbial communities from Max Planck institute for Marine Microbiology, Germany - Olavius geniculatus... ... | reverse complement strand
ACATTAGTTTATACACTTGTTAATGGCAACATTTAAGAAATTGCACATCGAAAACAGCAAAAATTACAAAAGGTGATATTATTCAGCAGCACATTGACACACAGTCAGTGTGATGCGGGCAATACCGCCTTTTGTAATTTTTGCTGTTTTCGATGTGCAATTCCTTAAATGTTGCCGTTAACAAGTGTATAAACTAATGTTTTGTACATTTATAATAGGAATAGTCCATGGTACGAAAAGTCCATTTACCTCTGCAAACATAGCACCTGCCACACAAACAGCGTGCCAACACTCAACATGCAAAGTACGAGTACGTTGATTGCATCGAATAACGCTGCACAGTTTAAAACACGTCCTACTTCACGACAAAAAAAACGCAAATGTCAGAATAATAAAAACAGCTCCAAGTACAATACCGCAAGGGAGGTTTTCTGTACACAGCCTCCTAACGAAGCAGATTCGTGTGGGGCAGTTCAAATGAGACAGTTCTCTGTAGAAAACGCTGTACCTACCAAAGGAACACACTGAGTTGGTCGAAGCACAAAACAACAGAATCGTATATGTTCTGCAGTCTGCTGCTAAGGCACCGAGATCAACAAGCTTAAACGTCGCATGCAGGCGGCATGAAAACGACATGTATGCGGCCGTCCTCGCACACGCCCACCTAGTGTACCACGCCACCGGCCCGCCGTAAGTAGCCTCAATACTAAAGACGCGTACAGAGCGACATAACGGAACTGAACCGAAACGAACTGACAAACAATAAACCGTGTCAGTTCAGTTCAGTTCAGTGACGTCGCTCTCTACGCACCTTAAGTACAAAAAACGTACACCGTTACTGTCTTCCCCCAAGGAAAACGGTTACACCAATTTCGCTTGCTCTGTACCTGTTTCTTTTTGATTTATGCGTAGAAGCCCGAACGGAACAGACGGACGAGCAAGGCGAATAACACGACCTATTAGGACGGCTGCATAATAAACGAACAGAGACAACAAGTCAGCGGCGTCGCGGGCAAGGAAAGCAAAAGTTGCGGCAGGACTTGAAGTTGCAATTTTCGGACAGAGGGGTGCAAATTTGCGACAAACGAGAGATACTGCACTCAAAGTTTCAATTTTGCTGTCTCCCGATTTCCCCAAAATGGAGGATTTTCAGCCCCAAGTTTGTACTTTTGGTGGAAAATTTTCCCACAAGAAGAACTTTTTCCGACAGGCTAAAATTTTTGAGTGGGGGGCACAAATACCACTCCCTGTTTTCTTTTGCAACGACGCCGCTGGGTGACCCGCATATAGACGAATATCAGGGAGACAGCGAGGCCTAAAAAAATTCCCGTGCTTCCGGTTGCAGCCAACGAAAAACTATGGAATGGGGGGCGGAAATTGTTTTCTTTAATTTTTGTTTTTACATCACAACAAGTCGCATAATATTTCACGACAACTCGTAAAAACAAATCAACACCTACCAGATGCAGACGACTTTTTCAGTCCGATTTTGAAAACAAACCAAAAGCCGCAGAAAAATATTTTTGGGAAGATCAAACAATAAAAATTTCAAGGATGCAAAGGAGGGGTACTAGAAACGGACGGCAACCGGAAACGCAGCGGGAATCTTTCTCCGGCCCGAGTAAAAGGTGATCAGACGACGACCTCGCGTATAACTCGTCGTGGTGGCTGCGGCGAGTCGGGTGTTGAAACGCCACTGTCTGAAGCATTGCTACCATTAGCATTACCGCCACTGCCGACTGTGCTACTGGTGGCACGCGGATAAGGCGGAGGACGCACCATGCCGTCTGTTAACACCACAGATGTCACACGTGAGTGGTGTCCCAATAAAAAACATCCCCGACATTATCGATTTTAACTTGCAGACAAATTAAGCAGTGTTAATAATTTATGGTGCAAATATTCCTGACACAACTTGCCATCATATGACATTTCAAGTTCTTATCTCACCCAACGTCTGCTTCTGCACTACTTGGAAAGAACCGAACAAACAAAATATGGGTTGAAATAAACAAAAAGTCAATATATTTCATCTCTCCGAAGTGCAGAAGCAGACGTTGGGTGAGGTGTGAATCGCACCTCACACAACGTCTGCTTCTGCACTCCGGTCGTGCGAAAATGAATAGTCATTTAATGGCCACTAATGTCAGGAATATTCATTATTGTTATTATATTATTTATATCTGGTAATCTTCTTCAAGTTAAATAGAAAATGCCAGGCTAATGGCGGTTTTCGAATCTCATAAGATAAACATCCACTGCAGACTTGGCATTTTCTTTTTAGCATGAGAACATGTAGTATTGTAGGCCTACAATACGGTAATGTTTCAGATAGTAAGTACGGCAATGCTTATAAATACTACTACAATTATACTACTACATTTAATTACTGTTACTGCACTGTGTCCCAATAAAAAAAATCCTTGGAAATGCATGCTCACTGTTAGTTGGTGAACTAGCTGTCGCTACATGGTGTATAGGCCTATATCGTACGGTCATAGGCTTATAGCTGTTTTTCTTGCACGTTTTTGCTGGATGTACTTATGGTACAAGGCTGTGTCAGTCTGTCTACTGTGGCTAAACGGTACGTGTTAACGGAAAACTGTCAGATCAAGCAAATAGGGCTGCCCGACCGCTACCATAAAAACTGCAGAATTCAACTACTGGTTGTTCTTATGTTTTGCAAAATAAAGCAAAATCGAAAAAGTGATGATGATGCAGTAGCCTGTACAAACGGTAGAGTCAAAGCTTACAGAGTGCAGACTGTTCAATTGGAACATTATGCAAGTAAAAATCTTGACGGCATGTCCTATGCAAAATAAAATTAGATTAGGACGTAGGAACGTTGATCATCGGTCATATTTTAGGCTGTTCAACAGTCAAAATTCCAATTGAATTTTAATCCATTAACTAAATGGTGGGTATGACTCCATCGACTATTATGCCTCCGCCAACATGTGACAACTACAAAGCCAAAAAGTGCATTTTGGGGCATATCTGACCCCACCATGACCTTGACCTCTTGACCCCAAAATCTGATGTGTTCATCCTTGCCCCAAAGATCGTTAGTGGTGAAAGTTTGGTCAAATTCCGTCAACAAATACCCAAACTATCTTACCTTGCTTCCAATGTTTATTCGGGACTCACGCACGCACGCACAGACGAACACTCTGGAAACATAATGTCTCCGGCCTCTACGTTGGCAGAGGCATAATAGGCCTAATCGATTAACTTCTTAACGGCTAATCGATCAATTAAACTTTAATTTCTGCAGCCTTATAACTAATGATACTAACTATTATGTGGCGTGGAGAAGGTGTTGTAGGTTCCATTGCCAAGTGGAGCATGTTGCCTCAGGTCAAAGTCATCTAGGACTGGATTATCATATCCACCCATCCATAGGCCATCTGACGCCGGTGGTAGACCCAGTGGTTGTTTGTCAATCAGATGACCACTGCCATCGTTATGAGCACGTTCGATCACACTCATTGGACTCAGTGTGCTATAACCACACACACTATAGTCATAAGTTAGTAATAATAATTAGGCCTAGCTAGTAATAATAATAGTTAGCAGCGGCAAGGAAAGTCTCAAAATACGCTATCCTTCCATCCTCTTGTATATTTCAGCCTGTAGCTCTGGAAACTCTGGGTCTAATTAACGAGTCAGCAATTTAGTTTATAGAGGACTTTATAGAGGATTTTAGTATATAGGGATAAAATAAAATAAAAGTAATAATAATTATTATTATAATTAACACAAATGCCAATATCTATGGCACCATAAAGGCCCGTAATCACGGCACTGCCATTGTAAAGGAGCGTACAATTGTCGAGTTGAGTCACATCATAGGTGTGAATTGACTAATAGCATTTACCAATCTTTGTACAAAGCCGATCAGCTTGAGCCAAGAGATTAAGTAAATAAGTAAGTAAGTAAATAATTCATAAAGCGCCAAAGTCTCAGAAAGAATCAGGTATTAATTATATACTTTGTACAACATTCACCATCGCCATTTATTATTAGGCAGAACTGATCTAGATTTCGCTTATAGCTACTCATTTCTCCGTCGCGTGGTCTGTCTGTCGTCTGTCGCATTCGTGCATGACACTGCTTAAACCGTTTCATGGTTTCAGATGCCATTTGGCAGGTACACTTGCAGAGTCCAGTGATACGTTCGATCAAATGGGGATCCGTGCCCAGGAAAAGTGTGATTTTGGAGCTGAACTCCTGGCCAAAACTTGCACTTGTTTACTTAGGATTCGATAGGGGACAGCATCGATCAGCGATTTCGCATTTCACTGAATTCCTTCAGTCACTTGTTATTTTTACTCTGCTAGAAAGCTCATGTTAACTTAATGATCCCACAGAAGGTAGGAAACTGAGTTATTCTGGATAAACAACATTGTCATTAAGATAATGATTATGATGATAAAATTATGACTTGGTGTTGTTTTATAATAACCGAGATTATTTCTGTTTTCTAACTATCATACATAATATTGGAGCAAACTCACATTTCCGGTGTATTTCTCCGTAGTCCTACAAATACAAATACAGATACAACAAACAAACTGACCTAACAGACAGTACGGACTAATAATGTTTCAACCAGAGCTGTTAAGCGATTGTTTTAGTCACATTAAACGCATTGTGAATAATTATTTCATTTGGTGCAATAAAGGCCAATACTTTGCTTGTGCTGAACGCAATCATGGGAGAAAGGCAAACTCGCATATCGCTGATAAATGCTGGCCGAAAACATATATTAGCAACAGAACGTGGAAAGAAGTCGAAAACTAAAATCGACAACAGAAACAGGTGAGATAAAACACTTCGTGCGATTTTGGTCGTTTTGACTGTAAGTGCCGCTAGTTTTGATCGAACTAAGTATAAAAGTATCAACAAACGGCATTAGTGCCACTGCTGAAATTGCGGGTGCAGGAAGCCTCTTTAGGTTCCAAGGCTCCGCTGGGTAAGCTTATATATGCATCTTTATTCACCATGAAAGGTAGCAAACAAATACAAAATAAAAGAAAAGCTTAACTAATTACAGTTCATACAGTTCATATAGTTCGTATTTTCACACAGAACATAATAGGCCCACCGACAGCGACACGCATCGACAGCAACAACTATGACAAACCCTTTTTTACTATTATTGCTCCCCCAACTCGTAGCTGGTGGAAAGAGGCTCGTTGACATCAGCGTTCCACTGACAATTTCTACATCTGCCACTGCTGAGGTGGAAATTTATAATAGCATTAATTTTATTCAATAAGTCAAAAGTTATATAAAAACTGACTGCCTCAACCAAACTATCAATCGATTGTTCAATTAATCACTAAAACTGCACACAACATTATAAGACAGGGACACAGTATAAAACATACAAACATAAACATTAATAATAACTTTTGATGTACTGATATCAGTAGAGGATTTTTTTAGAACTTAAAATTGTATTTAATACTTATTTATGATTTTGTTTGTTCGTTATTTGGCTTGAAATGATTTGAAATTAAAAGATGCTATTCCAGTTGTGAATATATATTTGGGCTAAAAATTTAGATCTTTTTGCAGTACGTTGATTAGAAATTTAAAATTGAGATTTGATTTGTGATTTGCCCATCACTGACTAACATATGAACTGACGAAAAGTAATAAGTGAAATTTTGATGCTAAATGGACGTCGAAAAATAGTAATCCCAGAAGCACTGACTGTCGGATCGTTGTTTGGAGCGGCGTCGTCGCCAGCAGCAAAGAACAATGAGAATAATGAGCAGTATGATAACAACCCCTCCACAGACACAGACCACGATGATGATTGTCTGTAGTGGGAGACCGGCGCTTGATGACACTACTACAACAACAACGACAACAACTAGTATTAGTAAACTTAATAGTCTACAACTACAATGTCAAAAAAACCGGACTCTAATATATATTTTCAAATAATGCCAACAATCCTAGTTCAATATCAACAAATTTTGGTACAAAGAATCGTCATAATTTATAATCTATAACTTATAATTTATAATTTATAATCTATAATTTATAACCCACTTAACAGCACTTGTTATATTATGTAAAAAGTTAAGAACAGAGTACCAGCTGCGGTTTTTCTGTGGGACCTGCTGTGAGGGTAACTGCATGAAACAATAAAGCCAGTCACTGAATTTCAGGTCATTTAACATTACAATGTTAACAAATTGTCGACAGCGACATTGCGACTATCAAACTAGCCAGTACATCATACTTATATCAGTCAAACTGCTGTTCCTTTACTCGGACACAGGTCCGGAGACGTCTTCTCCATTCGTGACAAAAGTCTACGATCGCAAAGCATATAGCCAAGAAAAAGAACAGCAGGTTGAATATTTATTGTCAATGCTGACTACGACTATACGTCTTTGATTCTACGGCACTATACAGTTGTGTTTTGATTTATTGATTACTTGACTTGAGTTTGGCAAAACTACGATAAGTAACGCAAGGGATTTTTTTTATTATGGAACACGGTGTATATACTAACTGAAGGTAGCATTGCGAGAGGGTCCGCAGACGTCAGATCTTCCTTCCACACAAAACGAGACTTGTACAACGTCGACGCTATCGATGTCTGCCGGCGTCAACTGAACCAAACTGATACCATCAGGCTGCACGCTCACGTCTGGGGTGGTATGATTACAGCGCAGCTCATTGGTCGTCCACACGTCACGTGACAGCAGCCGCATGCGCACACACAGAGCGGTGTTGAAGGGTGTATGAAACGTCACAGAACCAGTGTCTGCGTCGTACTGCACGTTCACTGGGCGTTCCAGAGTTAGACCTAGAAACACAGTTGATATAAAGCTACATTACAAATACAACCACTTTTTAGCATCAACGAAGTTACTTCACGTTAAGCCGGAGATGGATGACTGCACGCGGGGCACCGTCTTCGTATCCAACCAAGCCACTCGAGCAACTCAGCCTGGCCATCCCTCCATGAGTACCGGTAGGCAAAACGAGTACTCGCTATGGTTACAGCAACCGCTGGAAAAAAACGGCGAGTTATGCGTAACAGTAGAATCTTTTACCAGAACTGCTAGCATACAGAACCAGTCGGTTAAAGGCGCTGACCGTTAGCAGAGCCGGCCATCCGGTCAACTTGGGCTGTATGCTAGCTTAATTTAATTAAAACCTCGTCGGCTCAATTAAAGCGCCGAGAAGGCTACGCGAAATTTTTTTCTTTTTTCTTCTTCTTCTGCAGTTTTGGACGCCAGCGCTTCACAGTAAAAATTATGCATAAATAACGTGGGGTAAAAATGAAAAATAAATCCTCACATGCTGACCTTAGCTTTGATTTTTGACCTTTCATCTGTTTTAGAACTCGCTACGTATGTTCAATCTCAAGTGTATTTTTTATTAACTTACCCCATCGTTATGTAATTCTTTAGCATACATGTGGACTTCACATGTTGGCATATGGACAAAAAATCAACTGAAATTCTGAATCCGTTATTATTCAACTAATAAAACTAGTGATGCTACTAACCCTGAGTTACAGCAGATACACTTCTAGAGGGTTGCCCATCACCAAGACTGTTTCTTGCGTAAACGGACAGAACATAGTGCGTTGACGGATTCAAGCCTAAACATGCCGGAAAACCCAGCAATAGTAAGAAATTAACCACAGAATGCACCATTCTGTGGGACAAATCATACACATCAACAGACATTTCTGCTTCTGTAATGAGCTAAATGCAATTAGCAAATGCTGCACAGTTGAGATTTTTTGTGACACAACATCGTGATTTTGTATTTTTAGAAATTTAGCACTGTAATATCTAATGCGTATTGAAAAACATGGACAAGAACTTTATGAACAATGTCTCTAAACTCTAGAGCATTTAGTTCTTATTTTGTGATTGTAGGCTATATATGTTGACTATGACTTATCTGATTGTGCACAGACAGACACACGGACACAATGACATCCAGAAAAACCAGTCGGCCTATCTCTGCCATTCCCTTCGTTCACTTGGCGGAAATGCCAAAGTATCATCATGAACAAAGCACTTGTTAACCTGCAGGGCCTTGTTGTGTAAAAATGCAGGGCCACCACATAAATTTTACGAAACTAATATAATACAAGAAACAAAAAATGTTACTAGGGTGGGACTGACCGTGCTGGTTGTCACTGACCTTGAAGGTCATTCAAGGTCGATGATTTTTATTTTATCTGAAAGGGTGTATGCCACATTCTATAGGCGTACTATAGCTGGACGTAGAAAAAACACACTTATGTAGACAGAACCGCATAATTACCCCCTGCTACGCGGTAACTGGTAGGTAATGAGAGCTGTAGACGATCGTGTAAAACGTGCTGGGTGTATGTGTGAACGTCAGCAAAGAGAATGTTATGGTAAATTAGAGAAATAATTAAATTAGCTATTTTAGTAGGTTAATTAGCATAATTAATTAATTATTTAAAGCTAGGGTTGAGAAAGCAGCCAATAGGAGGCCTAATTCGGCCCCTAAGGCCCTACTATAGTGCAATTTAGGGTTAGGGTTACCAAGGCGTACTATAGCCGGACACATGTAAAGGTACCAGGGTGTGCCAAAAGTGGGCGGGGCCTCCCACTGTGAAGGTAATTGAAAATGATTGACACCTGCTGTGATCCAGAAATGATATTTCATATCTACTGCCCTATCTCTCACCGTTTCCGAGATGGTCAGTTTTCCATTCAAAATGCACATTTTTCCTACACCCCGCATTGATTCAACCACCAAGTTAAAAATGTTTCCCTTAAAGTAGATCGCTGAAATTTTGCATACCCGATTTTAACTCCTACGCCTAATTATTCATGTAAAAAGTTTTTTCTATGCACTACCCGTTAGCCACAATACATCCATTACAGACAGACAGACAGACGACTACCGTAGCAAAGGGCCGGACTTTTTAGATTACAGCTTAATGGTCGGCCCAATAAAACTCACCACAAATTCAGCATTACAACTGTACGTAATTTTGCTGCTATTACCTGATTTGATACATGGCTTTTTGAAATCAGAAAAGAATGGAACACGCTGCACTGAGTGACCTGACCTTTTCCTCAATGTTGCAAAATGCCATAAAGATGCCCCAGCAGTGCCACATCAGGTCAAAAAAATGTTGTGCTGCTGTCTGACATTTTGGGGCCTACAAAGATCCCATTTTTGTGGGAGTCCTGTTCAGCGGAATACGCTGGGCAAGCCTAAATCCGCCTTTGCATACTTGTGACATTAAAGTTGTGTGTAGCGCCGGCGGATCTGTGACTAGGACTGTGCATTGACGAGGAAGCAACAACAACTTTGAACTTTTGTTGATATCCGCCGTCGAAACCAGGCGTCCAACTTAACTCAATCGACTGCCACGTCACCGACTTGACCGCTAGATTCTCAGGTGCATCCGGATACGCTGCAAACACACCAAATTAGTAACAGTAATCAATGGCGTCATGGCAAAATTGGGGAAGAGGCGGGAAAGGTAAGAGAAGATAGGGGACAAAGGGCAATTGTCAGTAAAACTGTAAAACTGCTGTAACGGTAACTGTGCCTACCTTAACTACAGAATCCTAAGCTGTATAAGAAAGCAACTGATGTAACGCGACGTAAAACGTCCCAAGCAAACGTTAAGCACACCCGCATATCACCACCAGCACAATCTCCTCTGCCGGAAAATTATAAGTTACTGCTCCCCAATGCAGTGCTATGTAATCCTCGAGATCAAGGTTTTGGTCTTGAAGTGTCTGAGAACAAAAATAAAGACCTAGTCTTGGTCTTCGTCTTGAAAAACGTCTTGTTTACTTCACTGTGCTACTCTGAACGAACGACGCCGCTGGTTAAAGCGCGTACAGAGCCACTTAACTGAACTGCACTAAACTGAACTTAACTGAAGTGAACTGGCATGGTTCAGTTTTTTTTACGCCAGTAATGCATTACAGTAAGCACCGTCCAACAGCCTCGATGACTATGTGACTACGCACACGTACGCGTCAACCAAGGACCCAAAGACCAATGGGTGAGCATCTATATTCTATACTATCCAGTCGACTGTCCCACCAGGATTGCCACGTCTCGTCGGCCATGATTCATTCCCATAACGCATGTGACGTCAGTTTGTCAAAAAGTAAACCATCAGTTCAGTTCAGTCTGTAGGCTACACGCCTTTAGCGACTGACTTACTTTTAACCGAGAGGTTGAAGTCGGTGACGTTGGCGGCGAAATCATTGCGTGCAGTGCAAGAGTAAACACCCAGGTCGTCTTGTTGGACGTTATTGATCGTCAGCTGCGACACGTGCGTAGACGCCCGTCCCGACACGCGCGTTGACGCACGGCTTGGCTCCGAGACGCTGTACTTGTTACGGTCGCTGACAGCCAATGAGGTGTAGTTTCTGAACCACGTGATTGTGGGGCGTGGCCAGGCGCGCGCCCTGCACTCCAACAGCGCTGATTGGTCGACGTCGACAGCCAATTTCACGTATGACTCGCGCATTATTGGCCCATCTGTACAGAAAGGCAGACACACTGACGTTGGACTTGCAATCATGAGGTTGCTGGTTTAACTCCCGATGGGGTTGCTATCAAGTGATTAGTACTTAGATGGATAACTGTCTGCAAACAGGTAAACCACATCGATATATGTATAACCAACAGCAACGTCAACTCAGCCTTCCATCCTTCTGGGGTAAGTAAATCGAGTACCAGCCTGTCCAGCTGGGATTAAGATGAGACAGGTTCACCTATGTTCGGTGGTGACAGGCAGCTGTAGTGGGTCATTTTTTGGCACACCCTGTATATTTCAATACACAATAAATATTAGTTACAGTTTTTCTTCTTTTCATTTTGTGCTCTTTTTGTATTGTTTTTTTTCTGTCTACCTAAGGATAAAAACATTAACGACAAGCAACTGTAAAAATGGCAGAAACAGTCACCGACACTTTGATGACATATTGGAATGGACGAAATAGTGAGCTGAATGTTGCTATAGGTCTACGTACAGTGTACAATGAGCTGCATGAACTGCGCAGCTGGTGACTGGAGACCATCTGACACTGCAGCAGAGACGTTCATGCTGAGATGACATTCATACTGACCCTCGTCATCAGGCCTCAACGACTGCACGTACGGACTCCGCAGCGAACCTGCAGAGTACACATATTTCAGCCTCATTCCATCACGAACTAAAAACAAAAATGTTTATCAGGGTGGGCATATCTTTATTAGCATGCTTGTGACTACTTGTAACTGCAAAAGTGCGTACAGAGCGACGTAGGCTAACTGAACTAAACTAAACCGACCCACTTTAAAATTTGCACTGCCGCTGACGGGTGTTCGCCCACTTTTAAAACGTGTAAGAAAACTTACAGAGCAGGCAAACACCAATCTGTGGCGGCACCAGCCACGAACTCTAAACTGGGTATGCTGAATCCAAGCCATAACGACTATATGGGGTCTAAAGCGCTCCCCCAGCGGGTCTGGGCGGAGCCCGGCCGTCAAACAGTTTCTAGGGTTATTAGAGTGAAAATGTTGTATTTGGTGAACAATCGTGAAATTATGCCACAACCAACAATAGAAGTTAGGTTGCCACGTTGCCAGTGCTAAAAAAACTCAAAAGCACTAGAAACGAAGTTGACACTATGACGCTACCTTGCCACGAAAGAGTGGAGACGACAATGTTGCTGTAAGTGTCCATAGATCTCACAGAACTTGCGACAGTGTACCAGCTCGCACCTGACCCATCGATCGTCTGGCCGTCCTTGGTCCATGCTATCAGTGGCGCCGGGTTACCTCTAGCACTGCAGTACATGTTCAACTGACTGGTCGCGTTCACTTGCACGTTATGTACCGCTGGCAGACTAGATTGGGTCCAGCGTGCAGGCTCTGAAACAACAGCAACAACCATGTGCTTTATTTGTAAAACAAGAAGCCCAGCTGCTGATGAGTAGCCGACCGTATTGCTTAAATCCATAGGCCAGCAAATGCGAACGTAATTTTTTACTCACTTGCATAACCTACGAACATAAACTTTCAGACGCTTCTCAAAATATTACCAGTAAGCAATTCGTAAATAAGTGCTTGGGTAACAGATAAAGCCTGTGGCATAAGCTCGACCTAATGGCAGCCCAAAAGAAGTATCAGTATTGCCAATCCAAACGCCAAAACCGTTGAAAGAGAAATGCATGGGGATAAGATTTCACATGCACGGCTATGTCTGTGACACAAAAGCTAACAATATCCCTCTCAACAGACGACTATATTGTAATCTCCCCCAACGGGGTATAGGGGGGAGTTCCTGACTAAAACGCCCTTGCATATTTGCACTAAACAGAACGAATGTTAATGCAATTTGCATTTGTTTACACAAAACGGGAACAAAGCGTGCACATATTCTTGAGTGATTTAACGCTACTGGTTGGGGTTCGGCAACAGGTTGTGAATTCTTCCTCAACCGTGTAATACCTGCTAGGCTTATATGTAAAGGTAAAGTCGTACGGTCCATCCCGAGCCTTAATGGCCAATCCACACCTACGACATGCACCCACGTGGGTATGCACCCACGTCAGACGGTACAGACGAACAGGTGGAACAATTCTACGCAGACCTGGAAACAACGCTGGACGACATACCGAAGAAGGATATCGTAATCATTGCAGGTGACTGGAATGCAAAGGTT
>Ga0209367_1010084_pt1 | contig 12706 bp, 7 predicted proteins | sample WorMetLIZISLAND2_FD_187412 | JGI IMG/M metagenome (GOLD analysis project Ga0209367, IMG submission 187412) | Marine gutless worms symbiont microbial communities from Max Planck institute for Marine Microbiology, Germany - Olavius geniculatus... ... | reverse complement strand
GATGGCCAGGCTGAGTTGACCTGGGTGGCTGGTTACATACCGGGATGGTCACCCATCCAAGTACTAACCGGGCCTGGTGTTGATTAACTTCGTTGATGCAATCAACGACGCTACCAACTGAGCCAGACCACCACCACACTTAGCACATAGAGCCTTAAATCTTAAGATAAAAAACAGAAGAAAACTAAATCCACAATAAGTGGCATGACAAGTCTACTTGAAAAATTCGAATGTGCACAACAAATCCGCAACAGCTTGACAAATAGCACATCAAGATGTCACAAAACTGTTTTGGGGGTTGGGGTTACGCCCTCGCCCCAATTCCCCTTCTTTACTTTGTGGAAATTCAGCGGCTACATGTACATAGAACAGCGTCATTCGACTTGTCGTCTAACAAATTGATGTCGAATCGAAGTAGTGGAGTTTGGACTTGAACAAGCGACTGTTACACAGCCGCTGTGTGTCAGCTTACGCGCTGTCCGCTGTCCGACAGTCTAGATAAATCACCGCTTAAAGAATGCACTATTGCCAGTGTTGTATGGGCTTATGCAGACGGGGATTTCAGAGTGCAACTAGCCTCCATTGGGATAAATACAATTATAGCAAAATATTATAAGCATGCCAATTCTGTCTTTTTGATTTACCGCTTTACCCCCCGCAATCTGTAACGGTTTGGTCGCAATTTGCAACGGTTTCAGCGGGATGCATGACAGAGAGACACAACGGACAGACGAACAGTCTACATCACAGTACGACAATGGCGACAGGCTTCTCAAATCGTGAGCGCGCTTCCGCGTAAAAATAAAATAATGACGGCATCTGTTTTTTTGTTCGTTCGAACAGTGCAACAACTTTGTTACCATCACAACACAGTGCGGTGCATAAAAGTGGAACATACATGATAGGCCTTCATGCTTTGCGTAGATCGAGCAATCGAACTGTTTTGGAAACGATTAGCCTTAATGATCATCGCAGTGAGGAGTGTGATCATATTGAACTTGAACACTTAAACGTGCACATGCAGTGTTCAATAGCCTACACTCCACTTAGACGCACTTTCGACAAGAAGCCCAGCTGTCGCTAGGATAGCCGATCGTACTGGTTGTTAATGACCTTCAAGGTCATCCAAGGTTGATGCAAGGTCAATAATTTCCATGTAATCTGAAAAAAGCGTATGCCACTTTTATTACTGAATAATAGTAGCCTTGGCTCTATCTCTCACAGTTTCCAAGATATAGCCAGTTTTCAATTGAATTTCTACCCCCTTCATACAACTCCAAATTTAACAAGTAATTTGAGCTAAGCTCACGTGACGCGCGATAGCAGCGGTCCTGCCACTTTGGCAATCAGTGTACAGCATGCAATAAAATAATAATAATTTTATACGAAATTCACTCTAAAAATGTGTGTCGCAACCAGAAATCGCAAAAAAATTACTAAAAACCCATATTTTGGGGGTTCAAGGTCATTCAAGGTCATCGATGTTGACACTCCTTAAAAGCTCATTACTAGTGCTTGTTATCATAAGCAGGAAGTCTGTGCCTATCTGCAACTGTTTCCATGCTAGACAAAGCAATATCAGTAAAACAACCACTTTTTAGAAGAGTGCCCCTCTTTTACGCTCGCTTGGCCAGGCCTCTTTGAATTTAAGGAATCGGGACTTGGACAGCTAAAATCTACGTTCAACGCTAAAAATTGCAATGCAGGTTGTCTTGGTCTATCTCCAGCCATTTCGTCGCAATTCAGTGTTAAAATGTGCGCTGGATCCAAAAATTGCGAAAAATTCACTAAAAACCCTTTTTGGGGACAGGTTCAGAGTAGTGCAAGGTCATCGATGTTGATAAATCTAAAAAGCCTGTCACCAGTGCTTGTTGTGATAAGCAGCATGTCTGTAACTATCTGCAACCGTTTTCACACTATAAGAGCCAATAGTGGCAAAATAACGTCTTTTTAAGGAAGTACCCCTCTTTGACGCCCTTGTTCGAGGGGAACCCCCTCACCTGGGGGCACGAAATTTTGTCACTAAAAACTCAGAGTCCTTGGGGCAGCCCACAGTAAAGATTTCGTAATCCTATATTGACCGTTTTGATACAGATCACGAGTGTGACCGACGAACAGACGGGCGCCTAGACGATAGCTAAGACGCGCGATGCATTCTGCTATCGCGCGTAAAAATGTTACCCTTGCACTCTATCGCTGAAATTTTGCATGCCTAGGTTTAAAGCACGGAGCTAATTATACGTGTAAAAAGTTTTCCCCTATGACCTAATGTTTAGCCACAATACATCCGTTACAGACGACGACGACGACAGACGGACAGACAGACAAACGAACGACAACCATGCTAGAAGCTCGACCGTTACTCAAGTACAGTCGGCCAAAAAGCGATAACAAGGTAACAATATTATTATCTGACCACATCTGCCAAAGTTATCGAAAAAAAACAGAAGCGGCTGTTTATCTTGGACACCATATGCTGTAAGGTAATAAGCAAAAAAGTACTAGCTAAAGTAAGGAGACAAGAAATGGCAAACAAATCGGAAAACACTCGTCGTTTTATTCGCTGCAAGGATTCAGAAATGGCGTGATCGCAGAAAATTTTTTTCTGGCTGCACAGACAAGGACGCAAGGGGAGGCAGCGATCCGGCGATGACGTGTCACGTGGTAGGCTATGGGATCGGTTGTGGCGATGCAGTACGCGGCAATACGTCACTCACAGTGACGCTCGCTGATTGGACGAGCGATGAACGATGAGTGACGTCATCGTCAACGTCGCCATGACGACCACGGTCCGACGCTACATCAATTTCGTCGTTAGCTCAAGTAGCGAGGCGTGTCGACTGCACAAGACTGACTGCAGAGATTTGATGACGGCACGGGACGGTGCCAGACTGCCACTGGTCGTGCGATAACGCTTTAGGCCTATAGCCACGAATGAAACAACACAGCCTACACATCCTAAATCTATTCAACAAAAAGTGAAGTAGCACGGTACGTGAAACTGACAAAAAAACTGAAATATTTACACATGCACATTTACAGAGTGGTCCAGCTAAAGTGAAGCCACTGCGCCGTGAAACAATAATCGATTTTAACAGTTTTCGGCATGCAACATCGTAAAGAAACTTGGCGTAAATGATTCTAGTTTTGTCCACCTCACCTTAATACTGTTGCTACACTACCTTGTGAAATGCAGAGGTTGTAGTTTGGCCGTAGACAGCAATGAATTCATTTAATGGTAACGCATGCGTCGGCTCAGAAAATCATCGAAACCACAAATCATTAAAAGTCTATTACTCATTTAACATTACATGGTGGGCTAAAAAAGTAAGCTATTGTACTTTTTCCATATCTTCGCTAAATATTGACCAATTTTCACAATTTTTTCACCAGCAGACTTTGAAAAAAAATTTTCTACTCACTGGCATGCACACCACGCCTATTATGTTGCTACACTACCTTGTAAAATATAAATATCCAAAAACGTACAATATCTACATATGGTAATAAGGTCGAGTGGTAAATTTTCAAAGTATTTGAACAAATTGTTAAATGTAAGTCATAATAAGTGTCAAAAAAGTTTAGGTGTAGCTACGGAGTAAGTTTTCATCTTTCAAAAAATAGTGCACAGCGTGTAGGGCCGCACAATTGAAAAAAAATGCTTCGTATGCTCATGCAGTTAACTTAGCAAGATTGCAGCCATCAACTGGCATTAGTGTACATTGAAAATTAATGCAGAGTAAAATAGTTCAAATTATTAGAAAAAATGTTTAATATGTTATACAATGTTTTTGACACTTACTATAACTCATATTTTAACATTTACGTTAAATACCTCAAAAATTTGCCATTAGACCTTCTGTCCATTTGTAGATATTGTATGTTTTTGGTAATTTATATTTTACAAGGTAATGTAGCGACATAATAAGTGTGGCGTGCATACCACTGAGTAGCAAATTTCTACATAGTCCACTGGTGAAAACATTGTGAAATTGATCAATATTTAGCGAAGACATGTACAAAGTGCAATTGCTTACTTTCTTGGGGCACCCTGTTGTATGCATTTCGAGTCGTACGTCGATGAACTGAAACGACGCATCAACAGCGAGTGGACCGCTCTGGGTCACGCGGTTAGCGAGTTGCGTCAACGTTCACCGCTCGCGTTCGTATTGGAGGACATTTTGAATTTTTGAGCAGATGATGTAATATAGATAATGTGATGTGACACGTGTGACTTCTGTGAGAGACAGTAACTGTTACTCCTGTTTGTTGCTATTCAGTTAATCATTTATAAGTTGACGCATGCACTACGCAGCATGAATTCATTGTTGTAAACGGCCAAACTCCGGCTTCTGCATTTCACAAGGTAGTGTAGGACAGTATTGCGGTAAGGTGGGCTAAACTACAGCTATTTATGTCAAGTTCTCTGATGTTAAATGCCAAAAATTGTTAACATCGACCAACCTTTCACGGAGCTATTCAAAAAGGCGGACACAAACCATTTTGCCACATGACCAAACATACCTAATAAACATCCAGGACGCAACACATTTCTGCATTTCAGTTCAGTATTTACTTATAATTATTCACTTATTTAAAATTTGCTCAAAAATATTAAAACAGCATCCACGTAACAGGCACACCAAAACAACGGGACCAACAAAAGACACTGTCGCCATCGTGTACGGTCACAAGAAATTATGCAGCGGTAAAACAAAAAAGTCTAGCTAACGCAAAGGAAACGCCCGACAGCGGTGCATGTATTAAGACAAACTGCGAATCAATCTAAGCTCACCGATCCTAGCAATTGACATTCGACACGATGATGATAATGAACGCCAGCATCTACAGCATTGCATCGACAGCTGCTAGAAGGGCAACTGGTCTCGCGCATTAGCTATCTTTTGAGCGGCCAAAACCACGCATTTTGAATAGGTACTTTTAAGTTTGAGGCCCCCGTACGGAAAATTTCTTGCACGCAAAAGGCCGAAATTTAAAGTAGTGAAAACTACGCTTAATGATTAAAATTTCAGGAGCAGGTTGTTATGGTCTATCTTCAGCGATTTCGACGCAATCCGCTCTTGAAATGTGTCGCATGCCGAAATCGCACGAAAATTCAATAAAACCTCTAATTTAGCGTTTAAGATCAACCAAGGTGATTGTTTTCGGTGCCAATCGAAAGCGCGTGTTCGACTTCCTAATAGTTACCTTGCCTCAATCTCGCAGCGTTTCTGAGATACAGCGACTTATTGGCTAAAAGTCGCAAATTTAGCCTATCTCATCTCATTTAGCGTTCTCGCTCTCGCTCTGGGTGGCCCATTTTAAATTTATGCGAAAGCTTTACGGATACTGAAACTAGAGTCTTTTATAGGCAGCCGACAGTAAAAATTTGGAGATCCTAGCTTGCACAGTTTTTGACTGATCCACCCGTGAGACAAATGGACAGACAGACGGACAGAATTACGATGGCTAAGAGGCGCTATAACAGTACCTGCTGTCGCATGTAAAAACGAACAAATTCGAAAAATAGAAATCAAACTTAATTTCAAGAACCTTAACAGAAATGACTTCTGAAAAGTTCCTTTGGTCATTCAGCAGAGTATTAAAAATGACAACAACATAATGTAAACCAATATCACACACCACAGTGACAGCAAGAATCGTTATTATCATCGTTTAGTCCGTGGTTTGGCGGTTCAAAGTTCACAACATCAACTTGCCACAAGGCACGCTCTTCATAAAAAAGTTTTCACCGATCATCAACTTTACTACTTGCTACCTACACCAGAACCTAGACTACTAAAAGACGATCATATTGCACAGAGAAATATAAACAGAGATGGTGAAGTTACTTCATTGAGATAGCAATCGATAACAACCCACGAAAAAATATAATAACTGTACTCAAAAACTGTCCAATCTACTGCACAGAAAATGACAATTCATGCACATGTTAAATTATGTTGTATTTGAACTTAAGACACTTATGCAATATGCATTAGCTTTTTCTACAATTTTGCTGTGATTCTTGTACGTCAAATTTTTTCTAACTTAAGAGTTACGAACCCTGATGAAGTCAAAGTGCTGTCTGAACACTGGATCGTACCTAAAACGTGTTGCTACATTACCTTGTGCAACGGTAATGTACATAAACTAGCTACAGCAGTTGAAAAATAAAACCTAGCAATCACTTATCTACACAGCAATGAGATTTACTGAATACACTAAAAAGTTCAAGTCATTCGTGTTCACATCACAATAATCGGCACAAAAACTTAAACAGTAACAACAACAGCAGCACAACATACAGTTTATTATTGCATCTCCCACTACTTTACCAAAACCCATGTAAAAAAAACCAGCTATAATAACCAGATTTGCTTAAAGCTACCTGAGTAAAAATACAGGGTGGGCCAAAAAACTGGACTTGTTTGAGCGTTGACAACTATATGATGGCTAGCAGTAGAAAATTTCAGAATGTTGTAGAGAAAAAGAGCCAAACTTGCATGGCACTTAAATATTCTTAGCCTAATTTGCATAAATCTTCATTACTCCTGAAATTAGGCATTTGCCTTCACTCCCATGTGCCCAAGTTCATTGAACTCAAAAACTTGCTGCCAAAGAGTCCGGATTTTAATTCAGTGGATAATTCAGTATGGGGGCATTGCAACAAATGGCATGACCATAAAATTTCAGAAACTGACCAACTAAAACATGCGCTAATTAAACGCTTGGCTCAGTTGATTTTAAACACGTTAACTCCAGCAATAACTCAGCTGGAAGAAAAGACTGATGACGGTTATGAATGCAAAAGGTGCCCAGCTGCCTATGCGAAATTTTATCTACACTAAACGTGTGTGTTAATGGTTGTTGTTATTTCACTGTATGCTGAACGAAAATCAACTTGAATCTATGCCTTACTGTTAATTTAGCATGATTTTAGTGGGTGCAAATGCATGTGAATCAAGCAAAGAATATTCAAATGCGCAGGCATGCAAGTTCCACACTTCTTCTGTACACAATTCTGAAACTTTTGACACATTACACACCCTTTCATTAGTAAACATCGCTAAGTTAGACAAGAAAGCTCAGATAACGCAAAGGGAAACGCACGACAGTGGTGCATGTTTAAAGGCCCACTATGAACAAAATCTAAGCTCAAGGATCCCAGCAGTTGACTTTGACACGATGATTATGAAGGCTAGTATTTATAGCGCTTCATTTGCACTCGCCAGAGTGTGTAACCAGTCTCACACAGCTGACAGCGGTAAAATAATGACTTTTTAGGGGAAACTCATCTTTAAGGCCCTCACCTGCAGGCCACTTTAAACCTACGTCGTCGAGACTTGGACCTTTTATAAATACACGTTTAATGTTGAAAATTTCATATGCAGGTTGTACTGGTTTATCTGTAGTGATTTCAGCACAATTTGCTCTTAAAATGTGTATTGCAGCCCGAAAGTTGCCAAAAAATCCGTAAAAACCCCCATTTTGAATTCAAAGTCATCCAAGATCATTGATTTCAGTGCCAATCGAAAGTCACTGTACGACTTCCTATTAGTGATTAATAGTAAATAGGCCCTATCTCGCACCATTTCTGACATATGATGACGTATTGGCTAAAAGTCACAAATTCTCCCCCTCATTTAGCACCCCTTCTTGGGGTGACCCCTTTCAAATTTATGAAAAAGCTTTATGGATCCTGAAACTATACAGCGTTTCACTAAAAAAACCCTTTTTGTTTTTTTTCATAATTTACTCAAACTATAAGCAATTTACATGAAATTTTCACCAGTTGTAGCTGAAGAAATACTAATTCAAAATATTAGAACAAAATATGGCAGTTGATTAAATATTCTTTGCTAGTCGTGATGTAACGCTGACGTCATAATGTGTCACAGGTACAAACTTGCTAGTCTCAACTGGTGCTGTCAGTTGCTACCCTGCTTTGATGGTGAACTTAATCTGGTTCGCTAATAAAAAATGCTTATTGTGTCAGCACTGAGCAACATGGAAACATGAAATCAGGCATCTAGTGATCCAAAAACTCAACATCTTGCAAGCTTGATGTGATAGTGCAGTGTCTTGCTCGAACATGTGAAAGACCAACTATCCTCACAGACACGTAAATTCAATCGCTTTGCACGTTTTTGTGGCTGCAACTGTAAAACTTCAAATATTTGATGCCAACTAACCAGATTTTTCACCACTGAAGCAGGGTAGCAACTGGCAGCACCAATTGGGATTAGCCTGTTTGTACCCATGACACATTATAATGTCAGCATTACATCATGACTAGCAAAGAATATTTAATCAACTGCCATATTTTGTTAAAACATTTCGAATTAGTACTTCTTCAGCTACAACTGGTAAAAATTTCATGCAAATTGCTCATCATTTGAGTGAAGTATGAAAAAACAAAAAGGGGTCCTTTTTATGAAACACCGTGTAGAGTCTTCTAGCCAGCATACGGTGAAGATTTGGTGATCGTAGCTTGCACCATTTCTGACTGATCCACCCGTGTGATGAATGGTCAAACGGACAGAGAGAATTGCGATGGCTAAGATGCGCTACAGCAGTAGCTGCTGTCACATGTAAAAAGCTCAAATATCCACGTTAAATCCATGCACTACAGTCAAATTTGGCAGAATTTCAGAGTGGCGAATATTTGTGCAAATTTGCAAAGAATATTTCGATGCCACTATGCAAGTTCAGCACTATTTCTATGTAACATTCTGAAACTTTTGACATATCACATGCATATCTACCACTAACCGCCACTAAGTTACCCATGCTCAAACAAGTGCAGTTTTTGGCCCACCTTGTACTAAAAAAGTGACAAAGCTATCGAAGACAGTCAAGCATTGAAAGCTTCACACGTGCACTCTTACTGCTTCTTTATAAGTGCATTTCTCATGCACAACTAGCTACTGTTGGTCATGGTCACTTACTTACTAGTCAGCATTCAAAAAATTTAACTATAGATGGACAAAAGTCTGATGACGAACACAAATTATCAGTAGCATACTGGGGTGTAGATAGTGGGCCCCTTTCTGGAAAAAGAGATGCATCTCCCACTATTTTACCAAAACCCACATAAAACGTCCAACTATAAAACAACTGAGTTTTAAACATTTTCAGAGCATGCCTATAAATTTGTACTCTGTCTCTCTCTGTTTAAAACTGTTTGGAATTTTGTTTTACAAAAAAAGTATATGCGGTTGAAAAATCTACAATAATTTACAATGTACTGTTATCATTGCTTTGTATTTCTGTACATGTTGCACCGTATTTTCCAGCAGTTTTCCGATAGCCAAATATTTAAGGTGGGCAACTGTCCCTTGCCTTCATGCCATGATACCATTGTCACTGTGTTCCAAGTGTTCCACACTTCTCTTATAAGACTACTCCCCTGGATGTAAGTAAGTAAGTAAGGATGCAAATGAAAAATGCGCCTCCCACTGCATAGAAAACACATACATAATTGACCACTGCAGAGTAGAACAAAACAAATGCAACAATAACAGCAACATCAACAACATTAGTATAAATGTTAACAATAACTCAAGTACCTTGAATATTCTGCCTTTCTCCATTAACACATTTTTGTATCCAACAACACTAGTCACATACTGTCTATGCCACTTAAGTTTCATAATTTCATTTACTGCATTAAACTCACAAGAAAACATTTAAATACCAAAAATTTTGAGTCCAAATTTACGGCTGCAAACTTGTGAGATATTCATTTAGAAATAGTTCAAATGAAACTGTCTTTTAACTTGTTCACAAACATATCACTACTGGATATGTAGTTTGCTGCAGGCCCCAAAAAACAGCTCTGTGAAATATGCACTGTATGGCATTTAAGGCATCTGTAGACACTGTACAACAAACAGCATAAAGTGAGTGAGTAGTTTCTTAACGGCACATCAGCACAAAATAGGCCATTCAGTGCCATATGTGGTTAAAATTACCAGTAGTTAAAAGCAAACAGCATAAAACAATTGCTAAGGCGCAAACAGTAATAAAAAATAATCACTAAATTTTAAGACAACATTGTTTTCAGCAGTGTTAAGTAAACAGTGAGATTATAGTGACGAAATACAGAAGTATTCCTCAGCAGCTGCATGGCGCGGAATGAGATAACAGAAACAGCGAAGTGACAAACTCAACAGACACGATGCAGTGTCGATGGATTACAGGACGGTGCATCCCTTATCTGGATTCTGACACTGACATCTCTGATCCATCGGTATATTGCGCATCACCTGCTCAACGTGTAGGCCACAGCCTGCATACAGCCATCAATAAAATGCACATGTAATAAACATTTCAAACATTTAAAAGCAAAAAAACACATTAAGATTGGTAAAAATAAATGTTTGCAAATCGTAAATAAAAAGTGATCCTCTTTTACCTGCCACATTGACTAAATCCATCACTTCAGAATACTGAAGTCTACAGTTTTTCATACTCATCTAATTAAGATCAGCATAAACATCAGGCTAAAGAATTAAAGTAAGACGTAAAATTTGGCTGGAAAGTCTTGCAACAGACACCAGCAGTTCTTCTGGTCAGCCCCACTACATCTCCTAACAGTCTTTACAACACTGTTGCAGGCAATTATGAGTTTTTCTTCGATAGATCTAAACTTCTAAAGTTAACACCCAAGCCACAATTAAGTCTCACAAAAAGTTAACTGATTCTCTAGTCCCTGCATGATATGACAATGACACTCCAGGGTTATTTTACTTGCTCAGTGCTATGGTCAGTTCGGCAAACTAAGAGATTGGTGACCAAAATTACTATCATCAGTTCACTGAACCAAGCTGAATGAATCAGAATTTACTAAAAGCAGTTCAGCAATCTGAAGTGCAGCTAACTGGGCTACTAAAATCAGTTTGGCCGCTTTGCTGTTTATTTCACATCGCTGTGCCAGTACAGCATTAAAGATGCTGAATAGATTCACTAATTCTAAAGTAAAAAAAATATTAGAAAGGCTTTTAATTCAAAGTTTTAGTAAACTACTTGTTACCAGCGCTGGCTGCTGAAATGAAATCTGCGCAAGTGGAGAGTAATGCAATCTACTACGGCTAATTGTGCAGGGCGACGTTCTTTCATTAATGGCAGAATTGGACCATAATGACCTATCTGCTCGTGAACTTACAGCATGGACCTAAAATCTTACTGCATAACTTAAATTTATTTATTTCAGCTTTATTAGGTAGTTAATTAACTTTCTCCTACATTTTAGTCTTCTTAGGCCGTCGACTTCCGACGAAGTATCAGTGGCTGCAGTGATATCGGACCAGTTCAGTGCCTAACAGTGACGGCAGCAGGATCTCAGCGGTATGCCTGAAAACCGTAGGACACCGCAGGACTCCATAGAAAGACCACAGGACACATAAATAATAACCGCAAAATGATTTTTAGATGTGAAAACAAAACTTAACCTTTCAGTTGTTCAATAAATTTAAATAAACGCCACTAAACAATGCAAAAATAACAAAATCAGCTCGCCACCAGATGTCTAGAAACAGGGACAAAATGCTATATGCCAACGCAGGCCACATACCTGGACGCCAAGGATGCATATGCCGTATGTCAGATGTGCGCCAAGACGCTTAAATTTACAATGTACATCACTCATGTTGTCAATGTTTGCACATTCATTCACGCCACTCCCGTTCTCAAATTCTGTACTGGCTAAGCTTACAATCAATACATTTACCGGTATGTGTCCTGCGGTTTTCTTGCACATCCTGAAATATTAGTATCACCACATAACCGCTATAATGTGGCTATATAAAGGTCTAAAATTGAAAAACCTATAGTTTTACGGTTTTCAGCACTTTTGGTGGTTATTCAAAGTGTCCCGCGGTGTTCTGCGATGTCCTGCGGTTTTCAGTCAAACCTGATCTCAGCGGCCTGGCGGCGTCGGGCGTTATCCGTTTTCTCCAAACTGACAGTAGCAAATTTTGCGTCGCTTCTATCAGTTCGCCGAACTGAAAATAGAATTAACGATTTTACTTACTGCGAATGCGAATTAATAATAGCTTTTCAGCACTAACCTGCCACGCCCTCAAAATTAAACCCGACAAGTTGTTTTTGCTGTCAGCCTCACATTATTATGATTCCATATTTCCACCAAACCGTGTGACACGTACCTCTCCACGTAGCCTTGCCACAGCGCTTGCACTGCACGCGGTAACACATTTTAAATGCTGAATTTTCGTCAAACTTTGCTACTCGATAGGCGCTATAACGTCAACAATTAAATATTCTTTGAATTTGGCATTTAATTAGAGTTGTGCTTACTGTGCTTTTGCGTGTCGAGTACGGACTACGGAGTACCGTATTCCAGTAACTAACTAACGAGTACGCAATTAAGTACCTACTATAGTCTGGACTCATAATACTTAGCTTGAGTTTACTATTTACTAGTTACCATTGTGCAGAATACTTTTTCAGTTTACTTTTTTTATACATTGAGCACCATATAGCCTAGCTAATAAGTTAGCTTTAGTAAAAAACATCTAAAAATTCTAAACAATATAAAGTTGCAGGCAATAGACTGACTAAGGGCCGGTTTCTGGATCTATTAGTTAACTCGTCAGTTAGTAAACCGGCTGTTAACTGTAACTCACTAGTTAAGTTTGTGCGCGTTTCTGAACAAAACCTGACTGGCTGTCAGCTAACTGAG
>Ga0209367_1010083_pt1 | contig 12707 bp, 6 predicted proteins | sample WorMetLIZISLAND2_FD_187412 | JGI IMG/M metagenome (GOLD analysis project Ga0209367, IMG submission 187412) | Marine gutless worms symbiont microbial communities from Max Planck institute for Marine Microbiology, Germany - Olavius geniculatus... ... | reverse complement strand
ATATCTCAGTAACAGTGCGAGATAAGGCCTAGGTTACTATTAATCACTAATAGGAAATCGTACACTGACTCTCGATTGGCACCGAATTCAATGACCTTGGATGACCTTGAATGCCAAAATAGGGGGCTTTATGGATTTTTTGGCGATTTCGGGCTGCGACACAAATTCACAAGGTGGAGCCATGGAACTATCATTATGTGCACTTCGGCATGACTGTAATAAAGGTGTTGTATTTTATCCCAAATTCCCCGCAAATCTAACTCAAACAGCAACAGAAATTTTTGTTGTACGATTTTGTTGTATTGTGAGTGCAATAATTTATTATTTAGTACATTTCTGATGCACAGTGTAATTTGTGATATTTTGTTTGATGGTGATGCCATCTCGGGAATCGGTTTACAGCACGCAGCACTAACCAACGCTGATTGATTGCATTGATTGACTTGTTATATTTTTACCTGCAAAAGCATCGCGTCTTAGCCATTGCAATTCTGTCCGTCCGTCTGTCTGTCTGTCCGTCCGTCCGTCACATGGGTGAATCAGTCAAAAGCGGTACAAGCTAGCATTACCAAATTTTCACCATCAGCTGCACGGAACTATCATTATGCGATCCAAATAGAGAATTTGGTATGTTGTATATTAACGTAGCATGAACACCCCAATTTTCAGCTAATATACTGAGCCGGGACTGCTATAGGCTTTCGCGCGTCTCGTTAGTATTAGCTCAAATTTCTTGTTCTATGTGTGTAGTAGGCTCCTGTGGTGTTAAAGGTACAGGTAAAGTCCGGTACTTGCAATATTGCTTCTTACATGAGACAGACTTGTGGCCAGAAGCGATTTGACAATCTTGGAAGTGGCAGCTGATTGGCATGAGCTAATGATATTGCAGCGCACTATGCGGCCATCCATTGCCTGCGTGAACAAGCAATTGGACCCACAGTTTGCAGCTAGCAGACATACCACCACCCAACAGCCACACTAGGCCTTCACCTCATAGCCCATAAGCTACTACTCATTTCCCATCCCACGGAGGGTAGGATGCTGAGTTGTTGTTGCTATAACATGGCTTTGCAAATTTCATTTTGACAGAGACAGATCCAGCCTTCCAGAATGTGCCTGTGCCAGTAAAGCATACCATACATGCTGCTACATCCATTTTACAATAAATTTTATTTTTGAAATGTTTAAAACTTGGATGCTTACATCTGCGTCCCTAGTGTTGAAAGGTTATATTTAATGTGATTTTAAAACATGTGCATCAACGAAGTAGTTCGTTTCAGTTCAACACTGGATTAGGATCAACATCCATCCATCTTCTGAATTAAAGCTACTGGCAATACTTATCTGATTGACATAAAATTTACCGTGGACAGTCATTTTAATATTTAATATATTTGCATAGTAGTGGTTGCATAGTAGCTTAGTTCAAGTTGTTAGGATATTTGATTTGCAATCGGGAGGTCATGAGTTTGACTCTTAGCTGGTTTGCTTCAAGTAACAATTTGTACACACCCACTTTCTGTTACCTTGCGGTACAATTTGGTACCACCAGGAGGTGGTGATGCTCTCTGGCTGGGAGGTTAATTGTAACTTATTATCTGGTGTCTCACAGACGTAGTTGTCTGTCCACCTACAGGCTCAAGGGCCTAAGAAACATAAATTCACTAAAAGACAGGCGAGATGAATATTCCAGATCCTTCTTCCAAAAAAATGTGCAATCCAGTTTCATGTCTACATCACCTTCTCCTACCCCCTTGCCGCACTTCTGTAACTTCCAGGCTACGTTCCAGCACACCTGTCCCTCGGCCAACCTCACGAACAAAAAAGTTTCAATCATTTGTAAATTTTGCTCTCAGTAAATACCAATCACCTATATAATCCCACCTATAGTTCTAGTTGTATCTTTGTTTTTTTAGTATGGACTATTATTGTTGCTGTTTGCACTTATGTACTCATGGACTACTACACACAGTGTGAGATGGAGGGTGTTGGATTTTAATGGCTCATTTGTGCAGCCAATTGTTGCGAAGCGACGATGGCGAGATGACATGACATGACTCATGGACTGTGTTATTTTGCATTGCATTTACGGACTGTTTTTTCTTATTTTGTTCACTGTTTGCACTGCACCGTTATTTAACTATTCGGCTATCTTTATAGCCGCAAGTGTGCAAATAAACGCATTGTCATCGTCATCGTCAAGAAAGGGATGTGAGCACCCCAAGTGTGCTGTACAAATGGCATGTCTCGGTTTTGCTTTTTTGTGGTTGCAGATTCGTGTTCAGCACGCCTGGACTAGCGGACTTGGAGAACGAGGTGCATGAGCTGGCGGACAATATGAAGACACTGAGAAGCAGATGTACACCAAGTCCCTTCTGCCCTCCTCCCAGTGACCAAGCAGCCAGGTCGGTCATTATGCAAACTTTGTGGGAATGCACGCATTTGTTTCCGAATCAGCTGTATTAATTATATTAATTTTAGTCATTGCCTGTGTGATGACACTGGTTGTATGTTGTTTCGAGAGATTGTACGGAATGTCGCAGTTTTGTTCAAAAATTAGATTTTGTGACAAGGCACTAGATTACTTTGTTGGACATATTTCTGTGGTGCTTGCTTTGAGGTGAACTTTTTCATTCACTGTTCTTAACTTCAGAGTGTGAGAAAGCGTAGTCATTCTTACTGAAATCATTACGGCCCAGTTTTCCGCAAAAGATTTTGCCAAATTGCATGGGCCACTGGGCCATTTTTCAAAATTCCGCGGTTCACTGCGGCAAAATCATTCAAGTTCTGCAGCTCACCGTGGCCTTCCATTTGGGAGTAAACCGAGCTTTGTCCTGTTCAGAAACTTCAGTTATTGAAGGCCATTGTTGTGCCAAGTTAAGCTAGCAACATACAAAGAAAATTATTGATATTTTTATTGTGTTTGTTTACAATTGTGGCGTATTACGATAGCTAGTAGGGTCCACAGTTTTAAGCATTGCAGTTTGATTTTTTTCGGTGATACAGTTAGTCTAATCACGGTTATTTCTTAACTTGTGCAAAGTTCCGTGGAAATATCAAAATCATCTGGCATACAGCAAATTCCATGCCTTGGCTCAATATTCTGCAGCCAGTAGAAAACTATGGGCCCTAGACATCATGTATCTACAGCAAATGTAAGCAAAGCAGCAAAATTCCTCTGTTCTAGTCAAATAACAGTATTCTGGCCAAGCCCAAGTGTATGACATTCAATAACCATCGTCTGATGATTATGTTTCACTCAGTGTACTTACAAGACAATTACTTCGTTCACTGTCAGCGTATAGGCTATGAACTGATAGAATAGGCTAGGCATAATGCATTTTTGGTTATGGGTAGCAAACATTAGCCACTTAAGCTTTTTATCTCCGCCAAGTGAACGTAGTGAACATTGGAGGAGATTAAGAGATTGGTCGTTCTGTGCGTGTTTCCATCGTTCCGTCGTTCTGTGTACACAATGACTAATAATAGCAATGACGTCATTGCACCAACAGCGCAAGCAGCAACGCCAGCTATTACTTTAAACTCCCTCTCCTGCAGCAAAACGCCTCTTCCTTCTCACTACCCTTTTCTTGTGTTTAAATCACTTCACTTGGTAGAGATAATGCACTCTCACGAGTGCCTTCTAGTTTATTGGTGTTCCAAAGTTCACCAAATTTTGTAGGTGAATGTGGGAGATTGTAGTTAGTGATGGCATTTTCCACTATTCAGTACATTTATCCATTGCAGAGATATTTGCGATCGAAGTCTAATTTTGCGGAATTGTGGTTGTTTTTTGTCCCCCAGTTTTTTGGCTAGGGTCTAACATTATAAAATTTGACGCAGCTTCCAATCATTTGTCAAAATTTCATGGCGATCGGCTTAGGGACCTCGGAGATCTCGCATCTAATGTGTAAAAAAGCATTTGCCCCGGGTGCTCCATAATTTTTAGGGAGGTCCCAATTCTTGGGACTTGCATCGTTTCAGAGCACACATTGCAGAGTTTCACGGCGATATGCTGATGGAGCTCAGAGATATCGAGCGGCAGTGACAGAAATAAACTAGAAAGCAGTCAGAGCCTGCAGACCTCCGCCAAGGCCATGCTGTTCGCCAGGTGGCAGCACCATATTCGGTTTGGCAGCGGTTTCCCTTATGCCCCATTAAAAACAATGTTAACGAAAATTTCACAGTGATCCAGAATCCAGGATTCTTTCCGGATCACCCCCAAAATTGGATCACTGGTAGGTTTTGCCATTGCCAACATTCCCAGAGAATTTCAGAAAGATCCGTCCATAACTTTTTGAGTTATCTTGCTGACACACAGACAGACAGACAGACAAACAGTCTGGCAGAAACAACCTCCTTGGCGGAGGTACGAATATTTAAAAGAGACATCAGTAGTACAAAATAACTAGAGGTATCCAGTAAAGACACTTTTTGCCATGCGGCTTTAACTAACCAAAGCAAACTGGTGTGATGTTGCTGTAGAAACCGGATTCGGACAACTCCGAAGACTGGAAATGGTGACGTCAAGAAGCAGATGTTCGTTTGAGTCATCTGATAGAGCTTTATGGACCGCTTTAACTGCAGCATCTTAATCATGCATATTTGCGTAGTCTACCATTTAGTAGCTTGTGCGAGGGAGAATAAGTAGACTATTCTACAGTATTTCGTCATATTTTGCGATTGTTTGTGTCATCAAAACGTACATGACTGTTATCAAGACTGCACCATTTGAAGTATGTGGAGACATGCTGTCTTTTCGTTTCTTGTTTTAGAGAGATATTGAATTTTCATTTTTTTTATTATTTCTACAGTACATTTATTTTCTGTGATCCATTCTTAATAATGTACAATTGCACAAGACATACAATGTTTGAGTTAGCCATTTTCTAGGTTCAGTGTGCAATATGGCTTGCTTAACGCAGTGACGTCTGCGTATAGCTTTCTACGAGTTTGATAAACTGGATACATCAGTAAAAGTGTTAACTTGCAGTGCTATTCTGATCTTATGCTTTTAGTACAGCCTGTAGCATGTTGTGGCTGTTGTTTTTTTACAGCTGAGCTTATACGAGTTGCGCAGTTTGCAGTAGTAGACCCCTAAGCCACCGACTTAGCCACTGCCGCCGCGCCGTGATTTTGCTAAGCCGCCGCCACAGCCTGCCGGGACCCAGCCGTGAAAATCCTAAGCCGCCGCCGCAAAAATCGTGGCTAGCCGAGAAAAATTTGCTAATATCGGTTTGTGTAAACACTAAAAGAACCTCAAAGCAGGGTAGCAATAACGTCCCGTAACATAACTTTCCCTACAATCAGTATACAGTATTACAAATTACAATGTACAAAACATTGACTAGCCTACACACTGCATAATGCGTTGCAAAATATGCCGGTAATGCATTGCGTGGATGTAAAAAAACGTTCCAGAAAAAAATGGAAAAAAACGTTAAAAGTCCTTAAAGACGCGGCAAGAATAAAAAAACGTTAGGCCCCTAGCCTTAATTTGTTCAACCTCATGCCTAATGCTGGAGGTGCAGTATGGCTGGAACTGGGGAGATAGAGAGAGAGATGCGAGAGAGAACTTAATTCAATTGCAATTCAACCATGTGGTCATATCACTAGACTAACCAAGCAACCTACCGCAAAACCAAAACCTGCATGTGGCCTATAAATTCGTTTCTGTGATGGTTTCAAAAGTGCTTCTCAAAGTTTTTGACAGAATTTTTGGTAAACGTTTTTTTAAACATACAAAACGTTCACAAAATGACAAAAAACGTTAAAAACGCAAAAAAACGTAGCAAAAATGTGAAAACTGCAGGAACGTAGCGAAAACGCCAAGCTGCCATCGCCGCGAAAATCGCGGCTAAGCTGGGACCTTAGCCGCGAAAATGCTAAGCCAGCCATGAAATTCACGGCTAGCTGGCTTAGGGGTCTATGCAGTAGTGAACGTGTTAATGTATCAAGATTGTGTTAAGCTTGTACGTTGTTAGAAGACAATTAACTGCTGTGACAAGTCACACGAGACATTGCGAAAGAGAAATTTTGTAATAATTTTATAGTCAAGTCTGCTGTCAGCCTGTTACATTGTTTGTATTTGTTGGTGGCCATTTATGAGTAAAACATCAGCTCGGTCATTACAGAAAACTGGCAGTCAATATTTTGGGTCTTACAATAAAAAACATATTGGCCGATATTTGGTAACTTATATCCGCTAATTACAATTTACTGAAATATTGTCTACTTTCAATTTACATCCATTATCCAATATAATTTAGAAAGTTACGAACGGACTTCATTTAAATGTTTTCGATGCGCCACTCCACCGGAATCTACCAAGACATCAGCGTGACTGCAACTGAAACTGTAGCTGGCACCCTTAGTAACAGTGAAAGTCGGCGGACAATAGGCGATTACGGTATGATCCACGAGTGAAACTCTCGTGTTGTAAAATAGTATTCATTTACATTCATTCACGCATCATGTTTTACGTGTACAGTCCAGCCACATTCAGTGTACATCACATTACACGGAGATGACATCAGAACAAGTATAAATGTACTGTCCAGCAGAGCACAGCGCAGGCAACTGCAGCAGTAACTGCCAGTAAGCTATTAATACAAGAACTGCTGACTGCACTGAAAAATATTAAAACAGTACACATCTGAAATGTGAATCATACGTCGTTTGCAATTATAGACATACACAAAGACTTAATTGTACTCAAGAATTGACTATTATTTTAAAACTAGAAACATACGTTGGTTCAGTGTCGACATAATGTGGCCGTCCGCCCAGAGGTGTGCAACCTTTAACTTGACCTTGATGTTTGACCTTTTAGCGTAAAATTAGCACACTTGTTACCCCTCAATTGGGGAATAAATTGGTCACCTCAATTTTGATTTGAATAAGTCTGTTTGAGTTAGAAGCAATTACAGGACGGACTAGGCCCGTACTGCGGCCTTTTAGGACGACACACAGTACACGTAATTACCAACTAAGGGCTAAAGTTTGTATGGCTAGTAGGTCTAGGATATAATATGTAATGTCGCATTGCATGAAATACAGCAATATCGTATCCACGTATTAAAAATTTCATGATTTTGGACACTCAGAATCTCAGATACTCCACATGACTTTGCAAGCATGCTCTCTCTTATTCGATTCTTTTTTAAATAAAAAACAGTCTTGCTCACACATCTCACCGGGCTCCAATACTCTTTATAGCAGAATGTCACTCATCTAATTTTTAAACGTATCAGTGACTGTTTGAAGAGACGAATTAAGCACCCGGACAACGAAACGAGAGTTTTTGCTAAATGTGCTTCACTGGTTGACTTCAGACTAATATGTCCACAAATCAACTGAAGGCAGCTCAACTTGCAGAATCAAACTCTTGGCACCACAGATCAGGTGACGCGTCGTACTGCAAAAACCAGGCCTACATCACACTTGAGAATGAGAGCACTGCGCATCAGAAGAAGACAATAAAACGTGAAACGTTATAATACATGTACATTTATAATCACAGCAAAGCGGTTCACGTCGAATACAGAGTCAAGCATAGCAGCCAACCTGTTTTTACCCTGCGGCGTGTGTTTGCTAAAAATCAATCTTCTGGGTTTACATTAATCAAGTCATAAAGTATCTTCACTTTTCAGTACATTTAGTACGTTAAAACGCTACAACAGGCAGGATAAATTCGTATTTAACAATGCCGTACAATTCTCCTGGGTGCACTGGTGCGGTGCACCCGCTAAGTCGGCGACTATGAAGGCGAGATCAGCTAAGATACAGTTCAACATTTTTTCTGACCACAGCAAGAGCGTCTATCCACCCCTGGACACACTACGCAAGCCCCCCTCCCTCCAATCTCAACCCCTCTCAACGTTGAACCTCTCCCACGTCAAACTCAATCAAGTGCTCCCTGTGCTGCATCTCCCCACTGAGCTAGCCTAGATGACGGCATCAATATATACTCATATGGGCACCCGCACAAAAATTTTCCAAGGGAAAAGAGGTCAAGGCGCCGCAAGCATCAAATGGAATACGGGGATGGGCTAGGGCCTATCTCTCACTGCACAGCCGACTAGGAGTCTGGGGGGCGCGTTGTAAGTTCCCCCAGTGAGGTCCGAAAATGGATTTGGTATATTTTAAATCTCCGAAAACACTTCTGTTGGAACGATGACTGCATCCACCATTTAATCCTAAAAATTACCCCCTCTTTGGGAAATGTAATACGCTTTGAGCATAGGCTACAGTCTTCAATGGACGTAGACGCTCCATGTACCACAGCACATCGGGCCGCAGTCAACAGACACAGTCAGTCCTAGCTGCCGGCAGAACGTCAGCAGACAGCAGTGAGATGTTGTAATAACTTGAACTCGTCGTTGGTCGCATGTCTCAGCTCCACTCTGGAATAAAGTTCTAACTGTTCAATTCGCGGCTAACAGCCGGCGGAGCCAGCTCCGGAAATTCCGCGTTGTTTTCGCCCGTTAGCCACCACGTTGTGATCTCGCCTTTACCCTGCAAAGCACATGATGTCGTTCACGCATTCACGTTATACTACTAGACTGGTGCGCAATAGATAGACGTCTGCACAAACGGGTCGGGCCTATATAAAATCTACTGGGTCAAACGGAATAAGTCGAAAACAGTATCCAATCCAGAGCACAACTTTTTCAAATACTCTTAATTCGCCCAACAGGCGCAGTTTCATTTCAGCAAATTTAAAAGTCAATATAGGCCTAGGCCACAATGAGAAAAAATGTTTTGAAACTGTGTATAAAAGTCGAGCATGTAGCATTAGAACTCCATATGCGCAGATGAGCGCAAAACGTAACCTAGGTCGAGCTGAGAAGTGGTTTGGTTGATGGCAAACTACTGATGAAGCGTTGAAATACTGACCCCACGAAAATGTTGGGGATACTTTTTTGAGATACAGTGTACGAATGTACTAAGGAGGGTGGACTAACAACACTCTGACAGTTCCGTCCTTAGAAACAAGAACGGCATAAGGCCGACTTCAGTGCTTTCATGGTAATACGTTTACGTAATAAATTGACACAAAATAACACTGTCATCAAACCTTCATGTTTACAGGTCCCCGAAATTCTAACGCAAACGTATGATAGTCGTCAAGCAGTTCTTTTGTACAGGGACTCACGTGTATTTTCAGCGCTGAAACAGAGCACGACATTTCACAGTCACAGCTCAAAACTACTCGGCAGAATAATGCACCAACAATCAACCAAGCACTGACAAGATCTAACTGGCATCACCAACACACAGTCGCTCAGTTTTACGCGCGAAAGCAGCAACTGCTTTCAGTGCGTCTTAGCCATCGCAATTCTGTCTGTCAGTCCGTCTGTTTGTCTGTCAAACGGGTGGATCAGTCAAGCTAGGATCACCAAATCTTTACCGTCGGCTGCCTGGAAGACTCTAGTTTCAGGAACCGTTAAGCTTTCCCATAAATTCAAAGGGGATCACCCTGAACGAGGGCGCTAAATGAGAGGGAGGGATGGAAAAAATTTGCGATTTTTAATCAATAAGTCGCTGTATCTCAATAACGGTGCAAAATAGGGCCTAGGTTACTATTAATCGCTAATAAAAAGTTGTACACTGGCTCTTGATTGCCACCAAATTCAATGACCGTGGATGACCCTAAATGCTAAAATAGGCTTTCGCGCGTTGCGTGAGCATTAGCTCAAATTTCTTGTTTGTTATTGTTAAGTGGTCTACTTTTTTGGTTTACTGCGGGTCAAACTGGTCCCAAAAATAAACCCTTGAAAGATAGGGCCTAATGGGATAATATTATATTTATATAGTCTACCATCTGGATGTCACGGTTTTGTCACCGAATCAATGGTACAAAAAGCTGACCAAACATGGGTGTGTTTTGTTTTGTTACGTACTTCGGGGAAAAAAGAAATAACATCAGTTTGTAGTATGTTAGGACTGCTGCTTCAACAACGTTTCTGAACTGAATTATTAACTGAATTATACTTATTTACGTTCGCCGTTCGACTCCATGCGAGACGCCGTGTTGACGGTGTCACCGAAGAGACAATATCTCGGCATTTTGAGACCCACGATTCCGGCACACACTGGACCTACACAGCAAACACATTGGTCGTCTTTGAATCCTCTCTATAGCCTTCACATCACAATAGCTTAGTCAAACTTAACACTGCAACACCTCAGTGAAGGTAAGCGCAAAGGCTTACAACTTTACGAGTTTTTACGTGCAAAAGCAAGAGCATAGCTAGAGCGCGTATTAGCTATGGTAATTCTGTCCGTCCGTTTGTCCGTCTGTCCGTCCGTCACGACCCGGTACCGTTTCAAGACCAGTTGAGATAGAGACAGAAAAAAGGGCAAAAATCAAAAAGTATAAGCACGAACATTATGCATTAGCTTAGACATTTATATCTGGCTACTGAGAACAGATTAAATGTCTAAGCTAATACATTAGTTCGTGCTTATACTTTTTGATTTTTGCCGTTTTACATCAGCGCTTATACAACATAAAATGAATTGCTTGCAGTGTTTTTATATATAATAATAAAATGCCGTTGATGACCGATGCAACTTACAGTAGAGAAGGTCATAGTCTCCAGATACACTCTGTAGATATTGTCCATCTCTGGACCAGTCCAGTTGACTCACAAAATTCTCGTGACCCTGTATAAAACAACAGACTCAGACTTTGCAATGTCTATAATGAGTGTAGTCTAATCGTCTGTCTGTCTTTCTGCCAAACCCGTTAGACGCCGGTATTAGATGTCATTTGATATGGGACATCCACGTGCCTGCAAGTAACACTGTATTAGACAGAAGTTCCGGTTCTCCCGCGGAAAGCGGTGATTAAGTCTTAAGGGATCGGAGCCAATTGAACCAGAATCGGCATCGCAACGCACGTTATACCGTAGGCCCCTATGTACGGTCAATGCGATGCGATGTCGCCTAGAGACTAGTGCCGAAAGACTTTATTAGGCCTACTACTATTGCGGTGAAATTCTCTGTGACTTAGGAAAAAAATGCTGATTGCGCTGTTCTAAAGATATGACCGAGACCTTGAGTACGCCGTTCTTGTGTCGTCGAAAGACGTGATAATCATCGAGAGCTTCGTAAACGTAGATGCTTGAATCCTGACAACCGACCGCCAGGAAACGACCATCTGCGCATGCGCACACCTCAGTATATTACACACATCGTTATAACGATTTGTCGGCGGCGCTTAATACGAAAAAATGTCGACGCCAAGTGCCGACATTATAAGCGGCCGTCCGTCCTTTTAACGACAACGTGCGATGACCGACACGTCGAAAACAGTGATAATTCAACAGCCCATTGACAGCCAGGCGATGGGATGATGAGTGATATCATCTTTGTACGATTTTTGCTGTTTTGAATGTGTCAGTAATTGCATGCCGCAGTTAACAAGTGTATAAACTGCTGTTTCGTACATTTATATGCATGCACTAGCAAAGTTTCCGCCTACCGTCGGGTGGGTCCACCCCGTCACCCAGCAACTCAACCCATTTTTCAGGCTGCCCGTGGTGGGAGGTGGGGAAAGGCAAGGTGGAAGCGCACGTACGTAATAAGGATCAAAGACTCAAACGCCGCGGTCGGGGTCCGCGACCGTGCAACACAGAAGGCGCCAAAAAGGTATGACTGACAGACAGACAGACAGACTATCCTCGCATTATAGTAAGATCAGTGATCACAGGTTGCATTCTGTAGCCATGAGTCAGATGAGTTTCATATGAAGAGCTACGCTATTTAACCATTTTAATCATCTACCGCATCACTGCCGACGGATAGGCCTACCTGGCGAGAAGCTGAGTGTATCGAGAGACTCGCTGCCGAGCTGCACGGAGACCACGTGACTTCCGGTCACCGACTCGAGTATAATGAACCGGCCGACCGTCGTACCGACTGCGATGTATCGGCCAGACGGCTCGAACGAGACCGACACGCACGGCTTCTGAACTCACAGACACGACAATTCATTCATTCTTTCATTCATTCACAAAAACGCGTACAGACCGACATAACTGAAATGAACTGACATGATTTAGTTTTTTAGCCGACCATACTTTAGTAACGGTCGAGCTGTTGTCATGGTTGTCGTCCGTTTGTCCGTCTGTCCGTTTTTCACGCAAGTACTGTGGCTAAATGGTGCAAGATAGGGCCTAGATTGCTATTGATTATTGATAGGAAATTCCATACTGGCTTTTAAATAAAATAAATGTACAAAACATCAGTTTATACACTTGTTAACGGCTACATGCAATGACTGACACATCGAAAACAGCAAAAATCAGAAAAAGGTGATATCACTTACCATCACATTGTCTAGCTGTCAATGTGCTGTTAAATAATATCACCTTTTTCTGATTTTTGCTGTTTACGATGTGTCAGTCATTGCATGTAGCCGTTAACAAGTGTATAAACTGATGTTTTGTACATTTATATTATTTATATTTTTATTTGCTGTTTTATTACAATAACAAAGTTTTTATGTTGATGGTCAATTATAAACCACATAGGCATGTTTTTCAAGGCCAAAACGTTGACTGCGCATGCCCCGTGTCACGTGACCTGTGGGTAGGGGGTCCAAAATGACCACATATTTGGAATTCCCGAGGCCATATTACCTATTCACTATATAACTTTTATGGGCCTACGATGACGATTAGTGGCCGTTTATAGGT